>Ga0209024_1002140_pt1 | contig 12621 bp, 7 predicted proteins | sample AutmiccommunBRH5_FD_187380 | JGI IMG/M metagenome (GOLD analysis project Ga0209024, IMG submission 187380) | Deep subsurface microbial communities from Mt. Terri, Switzerland - Autotrophic microbial communities BRH/5 (SPAdes) (version 2) | ecosystem: Environmental > Aquatic > Deep subsurface >...
TGGTGAACAGCGCCATTGATCGAGGTGCTGACGACAGGATCAAACTTGCAGATGCGTTGCTGGCCTATGGCGCCACCGATCTGTTGTGTTACCGCGCTGATGGGCCGGCGGCGCTGGCGGCGCGTCAGGTGGAGGCCTGGGATCCGCTTCTGGATTGGGCGGAGGCCCGCTACGGGGTGCGCCTGCGGGTTACCAGTAGTATCGTCGCGATAGAGCAGGATAGCGCTGTTTTGGCAGCGTTACAGGCCCGGATTGCGGCGGCAGACCCGTTTCAACTCTGCGCCCTGCGCGCGGCTGTTGGCATATGCGGCTCGCTGATCGTGGGGTTGGCGGTGGCGGAAGGACATCTGGACATTGACAGCGCCTGGCAGGTGGTGAATGTCGACGAGGACTGGCAACGGGAAAAATGGGGTGAAGACGCCCAGGCCGCCGCAAACCGTGCTGGCGCCTTCACCGCGTTCACCCAGGCCGGCCATATGCTTCAAGTGCTGGAATCTGACACTAATTGATGCTATGCCAAGCGCCACAAGAGCAGCATTTAAGCCGGGGGTTTAATGGATACGATTGGCCAGTTGGACGTAAAGCGCGTTGTCGCAAGGCAGGGCGGCGGGCAGCGCCGCATTGACGCCCAGCACACCAAGGGCAAGCTGACGGCCCGTGAGAGGCTGGAACTGCTGCTGGATGCGGGTTCGTTCGAAGAGTTTGACATGTTTGTCGAGCATCGCTGTGCCGATTTTGGCATGGCCGAACAGCGCTTTCCGGGCGACGGGGTGGTAACCGGCTGGGGCACTATTGATGGCCGCATCGTCTATGTGTTCGCCAAGGATTTTACGGTGTTTGGCGGCTCGCTGTCCCAGGCCCATGCCCAAAAGGTCTGTAAGATACAGGACATGGCCCTGCGCAATGGCGCGCCGATTATTGGCCTGATGGATGCCGGTGGGGCGCGCATTCAGGAAGGCGTCGACAGCCTGGGTGGCTATGCGGAAATTTTTCAGCGCAATGTGATGGCGTCGGGGGTTATCCCGCAGATTTCAGTGATTATGGGGCCTTGCGCTGGCGGCGATGTGTATTCGCCCGCCATGACCGACTTCATCTTCATGGTGCGTGATACGTCCTATATGTTTGTCACGGGCCCCGATGTGGTGAAAACTGTCACTCAGGAAGAAGTCAGCGCCGAACAGTTGGGCGGAGCCAGCGTCCACACCACAAAATCGTCCATTGCCGACGGCGCCTATGACAATGATGTCGAAACCCTGGAGCAAATCCGTCGTTTGATGAGCTTCCTGCCCGCCAATAACCGTGAAAAGGCGCCGGTACGATCCACATGGGATGCGCCGGACCGGCTGGAAATGTCGCTCGACACGCTGGTGCCGGACAATGCCAATAAGCCCTATGACATGAAAGAACTGATCCTCAAAATTGCGGATGAGGGCGACTTTTTTGAAATACAGGAAAGTTTCGCCAAGAACATCATCACCGGTTTTGCGCGCATAGATGGACAGCCGGTGGGCGTTGTCGCCAATCAGCCGATGGTGCTGGCCGGGTGCCTGGATTCTGACGCCAGCCGCAAGGCGGCGCGGTTTGTGCGGTTCTGCGATTGTTTCAGCATTCCAATCATAACCTTCGTCGATGTGCCTGGGTTTTTGCCGGGAACGTCACAGGAATATGGCGGGCTGATCAAGCATGGCGCGAAATTGCTGTTCGCCTATTGCGAGGCGACGGCGCCCAAAATAACGGTAATCACCCGCAAGGCGATGGGTGGTGCCTATGTGGTGATGGCGTCCAAACATCTGCGCGGCGATCTGAACTTTGCCTGGCCGACAGCAGGCATTGCGGTGATGGGCGCCAAAGGTGCGGTGGAAATCATCTTCCGGGAAGAAATTGGGTCTCCAGAAAAGATTGCTGCGCGCACTGAAGAATATGAGACACAGTTTCTCAATCCATTTGTCGCCGCCAACCGGGGCTACATTGACGAAATCATCATGCCCCATTCAACGCGGCGGCGGATCAGCCTTGGATTGCAGCGCCTGCGCAACAAGCAGCTTGAGAACCCGTGGAAGAAACACGCGAATATTCCTCTGTAGACTGAAAAAATAATGTTCACAAAAATTCTGATCGCCAATCGCGGCGAAATCGCCTGCCGGGTTATTAAGACGGCGCGCAAAATGGGCATAGCAACCGTTGCTGTTTATTCCGACGCGGATGCGGCAGCGCTGCATGTGAAGATGGCGGATGAAGCGGTGCATATCGGCGCGCCGCCGGCCAGCGAATCTTACCTGATCGCCGACAAAATCATTGCGGCAGTGAAGCAGACCGGGGCACAGGCCGTGCATCCGGGCTATGGCTTTTTGTCGGAAAACACGGCGTTTGCGGAACGCCTGCAAAAAGAAGGCATCGCCTTTATTGGCCCCAATGTGCGCGCCATTCAGGCCATGGGCGACAAGATTGAATCAAAAAAACTGGCGGCCGCCGCCAAGGTCAATACGGTGCCGGGTTATCTGGGCGTGATCAAGGATACGGACGAGGCGGTAAAGATCGCATCGGACATCGGCTATCCCGTGATGCTGAAGGCGTCGGCTGGCGGCGGCGGCAAGGGCATGCGCATCGCCTGGAACGAAGCCGAAGTACGAGAAGGATTTCCCGCAGCCACGGCAGAGGCGGTTTCCAGTTTCGGCGATGACCGCGTGTTTGTCGAAAAGTTTGTAACCGAACCACGCCATATAGAAATTCAGGTGCTGGCAGACAAACACGGCAACACATTATATCTGGGCGAGCGCGAATGTTCGATCCAGCGCCGTCACCAAAAGGTGATCGAAGAGGCGCCCAGCCCGTTCCTCGATGAAGCTACCCGCAAGGCGATGGGCGAACAGTCGGTCGCCCTGTGCAGGGCCGTGAATTATGAGTCCGCGGGCACGGTGGAATTCATCGTCGACAAGGACCGGAACTTCTATTTTCTGGAAATGAATACGCGCCTGCAGGTGGAACATCCGGTAACCGAACTGATCACCGGCATCGACCTGGTGGAACAGATGATCCGCGTAGCGGCAGGCGAGCAACTTTCGATCACTCAGACGGATGTAAAGCTGAACGGTTGGGCAATGGAAAGCCGTGTGTATGCGGAAGATCCGTTCCGCAACTTCCTGCCGTCCATCGGGCGTCTGGTGCGCTATCAGCCGCCGGAGGAATCGATTCAAGATGGCGTTACCGTACGCAACGATACGGGGGTGTTTGAGGGCGCGGAAATTTCCATGTTTTACGATCCGATGATCGCAAAACTGTGCACCCACGCCGCCACCCGCGGCGAAGCGATAGCCGCCATGAGCGATGCGCTGGATGCGTTTCATATACGCGGTATTCAGCACAATGTGCCCTTCGTCGCGGCAGTGATGCAGCATCCTCGTTTTGGGGAAGGGCGCCTTACCACAGCCTTCATCGCGGAGGAATGGCCCGACGGGTTTCATGGTACGCACTTATCGCCAGAGATTAAGCGCGATCTGGTGGCGTTGACGGCTTTCATCTATTTGCAGCAGGCCGCGCGTGCCAGCCAAATATCCGGCCAGATTAACGGAAACTATCAAAAACCCCGTGGTCAGGAATGGGTGGTGACGCTGGAGGATGAAAGCTATCCGGTGGAGGCCGTGCTGACAGAGGGGGGGGCCGCCGTTACATTTGCGGATGCCGCCAAGCCATGCCGTGTCGTCACGGACTGGACTCCGATGCAGCCGGTAATGCGCGCCACGGTGGATGGCCGCCGCCTGATTGTGCAGGTTGACCGGCAGGCAAGTTACCGGTTGTTGACGCATCGCGGCGCCACGGTAAAGGGCGTTATGCGCAGTGTCCGTTCGGCGGAGCTGTTTGCCCTGATGCCAGAGAAGATCGCGCCTGATCTCTCGAAATTCCTGCTGTGCCCGATGCCGGGGCTCGTGGTTTCAATTGCTGTCGAGGTGGGGCAGGAGATCAAGGCGGGCGAGACGCTGGCGGTCGTGGAGGCTATGAAGATGCAGAATATTCTGCGCGCGGAAAGCGATGGCGTCGTTGCGGCTATCAAGGTGCAGGCCGGCGACAGCCTGGCGGTCGATCAGATAATCCTGGAGTTTGAATAGCGGCGGGCGGTCTGCTGATTGACGGATCAGCGAACCCCCAGCCGGCGGATTGAATCGGGTGTGTAGCGGTCTTCCTTTAGCTCATCGGCAAAAAAGTTGATCGGTGGTTCCTGATTTGTGAACCCCCCAACCAGATAACGTCCCGCATTGAGATCATAAGAAACGCCACCAACCCCGGCGCAAACCGGAACTTCATAATAAGTGGACGCAAACATTTCCTGAACCCGCCATAGTTGCCCACGCGCATCATATTGGCTGGTATTGATTACGTCCCATGCGTCAGTTTCTATCCAGAATTTCCGCTTGGGGTAAAGATGGCGGACACTCGCGCGCAGATTGGCCTCAATCACTTCCGTGCGCTGAAGCTCATACCGCGGCAAGTCCTGATTGATATGCCCACCTGCAGTAAAGATATCTTTGTACTGAAGGTCGCTTTGTTCCATGCGGTAGTTGTTTGCAGGAACATAGGCCTCCTGACGGCCAATATATGTCCAGTCATAGCGGTCGGTCGCGCCATTAAACCCGCCGAAACTGTCAACGGTTTGCAGCCCGTCCGAATTGGTGCCGGGATTATCATAGGCAATATCGGGGGCGCGACGGACACGGCGGGTGCCAGGGCTGTAGACCCACGCCTTGCGGGAGCCTTCGGACTGGTTGATGGTTTCATGCACCATAACCACATTGCCGGCGGCCCGCGCGGGCGCGATGGTATTAGCTATATATCTCAAGCTGATGTTGCCGAGTTCTGAGACGTCGGTTTTAGTCGGATCCGAATAGCTTTGCAGGACCTCATCTTGTACGACATAGGGCGAAAATTCGCCGCCTCGGGTCGGAACCGCCGCCACAAACTGCCGCGTTACCTTGAAATTCCGAAATTTGAGTTTGTGGTTCCACATGATTTTCTGCGCGGTGCTGGGGATCGGAAACGCGGTACCGCGTATTGCGCCCGTCAGCCCCGCGCCATCGGGTGTCTCGTCGCTGGTCAACGCGTTCTGTTTTATCATGGCATAGACTGCGGCAGGCTGCGCACAAGAGCGCCTTCCGGGAAAAATATTTATTTTGTATGTATCAGGATAATTGGCGAACATTGCCCGGGTTGTTTCAGTCAGATTTTTTTCGTACTGACCTGCATTGGCTGCGGTGATGGTGAACAGGATTTTGTCGTCGGCATAAGGATCGGGGTGTCGGTCGCCAATTTTGTACGTGACATTCGCCGGGGGTGTTTGCAGTCCACCGGTCCATTCCGGAATTGTGCCGTCTTTATTGCCGGACTTCTGAGACCCCATCGGGGTCAGGTCCGTGCCGAGGCGTTCGGCAACTTCTGCGGGCACGCCGGCGAGTGCAGAGGAAGACAGCGCCACGACACCTATGATTGTTGCGCAAAACCGGATTACGCTGTTTTCAAACCGAGACGGCAGAACAAGTGTTTGTATGCGCATGAAATATCTCCAGCGGGTGACGACACATACGAGAATGGTATGCGGTTGCACAGGTTGGCGCAAAAACAAATTTCAGTGATGAGAAGGATAGGTTGCCCAGACGCCTATTCAGATTCCGGCTGGGCAGCCGATTTTATCAGATTTCCCGGTACGGGACGCAGGATGAACGCGGGCACATGGTCACCCATGCCTACAACACGCTGATTACCTCGACGATCATCGTCTGCGTGTAGCGGGCGTGAAACATGGCGATCATTGATAGGCTGCTCAACCGGTTTATCCGCCGGCGCGACCGCGGCGGGTTCAGGCAGCTTCTCGGTTTTTGCACGTCTCGCCGCTGGTCTGCGGCGCTTTGGCGTTTCCTCGGATTTTTGGTCTACCTGAGGTTGTTCATCTTGCTCAGCCGCGGTGGTCTGCGGTGTGCTCTCGGTCCTCGGTATTGCAATACCCGTCATGCGTTCAATGGCGTCGACATACTTCGCTTCGGCAGGGGAGGCGAACATAAACGCAAAACCTTCACGGCCCGCGCGCCCGGTGCGCCCGATGCGGTGAATATAGTCTTCAGAGTGGATTGGAACGTCAAAGTTGAAGACGTGGCTGACCTTGGGAATATCCAGGCCACGTGCGGCGACATCGCTGGCCACCAGCAACTGAATTTCATCGGTCTTGAATTGCTCCAGCACCTGTAGCCGGTGTCGCTGCTCCATGTCGCCATGCAGTGCACCGACACTGAAGCCATGTTCTTTCAGGCTGCGAAACAACATATCCACGTCGCGTTTGCGATTGCAGAAAATTATGGCGTTGGCTACCGGCTCCGAACGCAGCAATGACCGCAGTGCCTTGCGTTTTCCGCGCGCGTCCACCATTACCAGAGACTGTTTTACGGTCTTGGCGGCGGACGTGGGCGACGCCACTTCGATGCGCTTGGGATCGTTCAGAAAGGCTTTCGTCAGGCGCTGGATTTCGCCTGGCATGGTGGCCGAAAAAAATAGGGTTTGGCGGGTGGGGGGCAGCAGGCTGCAAATTTTTTCAATATCCGGGATGAAGCCCATATCGAGCATGCGGTCGGCTTCGTCGATCACCAGAATTTCGACCCCGTGCAGCATCAGCTTGCCGCGCCCGAAATGATCCAGCAGTCGCCCCGGCGTCGCAATCAGCACATCGACGCCCCGGTCAATCAGTTTCGCCTGATCATTGAACGATACGCCGCCAATCAGCAGCGCCATGCTGAGCTTGTGGTATTTGCCGTAAGTTTCAAAATTCTCGCTGACCTGCATGGCAAGTTCGCGAGTCGGCTCCAGGATCAACGTACGCGGCATGCGCGCCTTGGCCCGGCCCTGCGCCAGCAAATCGATCATCGGAAGCGTGAAGCCGGCGGTTTTACCGGTGCCTGTTTGCGCGATACCGAGAATATCCCGGCCAGAAAGAATTTCGGGGATGGCTTCCGCCTGGATTGGCGTGGGCGTTGAATAGCCGGCGTCGCTAACGGCGCGCAGCAGGTCTGAACTCAGACCGAGATTAGAAAAGTCCATCTGTGGTTGGGACTACCTGCAATTGTTACTGACTAATGTTACCAATAGAGGCACTAGAGAAAATATTCGTGATATATCCGGGGCGAATCTTGCGGTACCCGCTAATCTAGGCTCTTTGCTGGTGACAATAGACAATAAGGCGTGTTTGTCAACAACGCCATGCGCCCGTCCGCCACTAATAGGCTTGGCCCCGAATCCGTCTTTTGGACGCAAACCGGAAATATAAGGTCGGAATCAGAAAGATAGTCAAAGCTGTAGACATTATTGTCCCGGCGATCAGGCTGACCGCCATGCCGGAAAACATCGGGTCGGCGTAAATTACCGCTGAGCCCAGCACAATTGCGGACGACGTCAGCATGATTGGCCGCAGCCGCACGGCCCCGGCTTGCAGCGCGGCCTCGCGTAAGGGCATGCCCAGGGCTTCGTTATCGCGGATAAAATCAATCACCAGCAGCGAACTGCGCACGACAATTCCCGCTAGCGCGACGATCCCGATCATTGACGCCATCGAGAACCAGGTGCCCGTGGCCCAGTGCGCCGGAAATACACCGACAAAGGCCGCGGGGATGGCCGCCATGGCAATCAGGGGGATGGCGAACGAGCGGTAATACGCCACCAGAAGAAGATAGACGAAGCCGACAGCGACAGTAAGCGAGCCGCTCATGTCGCGAAACGCGTCCAGGGTCAGACGCATTTCCCCATCCCAGAGCAAATGATAACCGGATATGGTGTTCACTTCGGCAGGAATGAGTGTCAAATTGCCAGTGCTTAACCTGGTGCCCCCAGGCAGTTCACGCCCGTCAAGCCTCTGGTCCAGATCCAGCACGGCGTAGACAGGCGAGGCGGTGTCTAATTCACCGCCCACAAAACTCACAAATTCATTGTTTTTGGTCAGGATCGGCCAGTCTTCCGTTACGGATACTGTGTGTGTGATTTCGGACAGGGCGATTCTGGCGCCATTGGCGTTTGGAACGGTAATGCGTTCCATCTGGTCCGGAGACATCGCATAGCGTTGCGGCGCCATCAGCCGGATGGCGACCGGGTTCTGTTCGTCCTCCAGATGGGCGCGGCCAATGACCACCCCGCCAAACAAGGCCTGCAGCGCCGTAGCGGCCGAGGCCGGGCTCACGCCGGAAAGCGCCGCCTTGTCACGGTCCACCATGACCTGATGGCGAAGCACATCGGCTGGAATGGTGTCGGTCACCTCGGCAATGTCGTAAACGCTTTCAAACTCCTTGCGCACCATGGCCGCGATCGCATGCAACTGGTATGGGTCAGGCCCGTAAATTTCAGCAAGCATCGTGCTGCGCGAGGGAGGCCCTGGGGGGTCTTCGACAAGCTGTACCGTGCTGCCTGGATACCGCGCCATAACGGGTTTAATCTGTTTCCTCAGACGGCGGACAATTTCGTTGGAGGAATCCTTTCGCGCTGACTTGTCCCGCAGATTCACCCTGATTTCCGCCAAATGCTGGCCGCGCCGGTTATTGTTGCCCCGCAACAGACCGCTAAAATCGGACACCCCTGGCATGCCAATATAGGTCTGGTAATCGGCGACGTGCGGATCCCCGCGCAACAGTTCCGTCAGTTCGCCCGCCATGCGCGCGGTAATTTCCACCGGCGTGTTCTCCGGCAGGCCCAGCGTGACGTTAAAGGTATTGGTGTCGTCCCTCGGCATCAGGCCGACGGTCATGGCCCAAAACGACAATGGCCCGCCGATCCCCTGCGGCCGGACGAATTGCCAGACGGGAAAGAAAAACGCGCCAACGGTCAACACCACCATCGCCGCGATTCCCCAGCGCTGATAGCGGCGCTGGTCCAGCAAGGGCGCCAGCAACCGGCGGTATATTACCTGCGCCCGGGGGCTTGTCTGGTGCGCCGCATCATCCCCATTCACCGTCATCGGCAGCCAACGATGCGCGGCCCAGGGGGCGACGATATAGGCCGCCAGCAGGGACGCTCCCATGGCCACCGGCACACTGAACACGATGGGATGAAAATAGTCGCCGTTCATGCCGGTCACAACGCTCAGGGACAGGAACACGGCGATGACTGTGAACGTTGCGAGGTTGGTCGGATTGCCGACCTCATTGGCGGCCTGAACGGTAAGTGCGCGCTTGTCGCCGTTGCCGGCTGCGTAGCGCCGGTTGATATTCTCCAGAACGACAATGGCGTCATCAACAAGCAGGCCCAACGCCAGGATCATTCCGAACAGCGTAATGCGATTTATGCTGATGCCAACCAGATAATCCGCTGCAAGGGTGAAAAACACGATCACGGGTACGTTTATGGTGACGATAACTGCTTCACGCCAGCCCAGGAAAAAAATCAGCACAAAGAAAACCGCTGCTATGGCGAACATCAGATGACTGAGCAAATTGTTCACGGACGCGTTGGCGCGCCGGCCATCGTCGCGGGTGATTTCCACCTGCACGTCTTGTGGAACAAACGCCGCCTGCATGGCGCTAATGCGGCTTCTGACGGATTTCGCCGCTTCAACCGCGTTGGCGCCTTTCTGCTTCGCGACCGCGATAATAACTGCGGGCATCTCCTGTGTCTTGCCGCTATCAAAATGCGGCGACGCCGGCCCGTAACCAAAGCGGCTGAACGATTCACGCTCTGTTGCAGGCCCGTCAATTACATCGGCTATGTCCTCAACCCGCACCGGGCGCCCCTGATGCAGCGTTATGATCAGGGATTTCAGATCCTCGGCGGATTTAAGCGGGCTGTTCAGAAAAACCGTTTCCAGCCTGTTGTTTTGCACCCATGCCCCGATGGGGGCAGCGACATTATTGGCGGAAATAACGTTGACGGCGTCCAGCGGTGACACGTCAAACGCCTGCAGGCGCTCGGGGTCTATCTCCAGACGGATTTCCCGGTCACGCCCGCCATGCACCTCGACGACGGATACATGGCGCAAACTGCGCAGTCTGTCAGCCATGCGGTCCGCCAGGCGTTTCAGAGCGTAATCGTCATACTTTTCCGACGCCAGCGTTACTGTCAGAAATGGCACGTCATCGACATCAACGGATTTGACGACCGGGTCGCTGGCTTCCTTTGGCAGCTGGCGGCGGTTGAGAAGTATGCGGTCATACAGCCGCACCAGCGATTGTTCCTTGTCCAGCCCGACTTCAAACTCCACCGAGACAAGAGCCAGCGAGTTGGAGGCTATCCCGTAAGTATGCTTTACCCCTTCAAGTTCATTCAGAACGCCCTCAAGCGGAGAGAGAACCAGATTGTGCATCTCGCGCGCCGACGCGCCCGGCATGGTGACGCGCACCTCCGCTGCGGGCACCTTGATCTGCGGATTTTCCTCTCGCGGCATGAAGAACAGGGCTAGCAGTCCGACTATGGCAGCGGTAAGCAGCAATAAAATGGTCAGTTTCGATGTGACAAACTGCTCCGCCAGCCAGCCAGCGATATTCACCGGGGGGTTAGTCACTTGCCATCACCCGTAACGGGTGTCACCGGCAAACCATCGCGCAGCGCATCGAGCCCGCTGACGGCGATGCGTTCGCCCCCCATAAGGCCTGATTGCACTTCGATCCAATCGCTGCTTTCCCGGCCCGTGTGAAGCCACCGGAAGCGGGCGATGTTTGCGTCGTCAATTTCAAAAACGCCGCGCAGTCCGCCGCGCACGACAATGGCGCCGGGCGGAACAACGTGGCTCTGGTCCTCGCCGGTCTGAAATGTTGCCCGGCCGAACATGCCGCTCAGCAGCCCGCTTTGCACGTTGAACGCAATCTTGACCAGAAAGCGCCGGGTGACGGGATCTCCTGCCGGAACAACCCGCACCACAACGCCTTCCAGCGTTATGGAAAGTGAATCGATTCGAATGAATGCACGGTCGCCGATGCGAACATGCGCGACCAGTTTCTCCGGGATAAATGTCTCAAACAGCACGGCGCGGTCGGACACGATCACCAGCAGCGGCTTGCCCGGCGTGGCAAGGCTGCCTGGTTCTGCGTGGCGCTCGACCACCACGCCATCGACTGGGCTGGTGATCCGGGTATAGCGTAACTGGGCGTGGGCGGTGTCGCGGGCCGCCGTGGCTTCCACTTTGCGGGATTGGGCCAGGCTGCGCCGCACCCTGGCCTTGCGAACAGTCTCCGTGGCGACAGCGCCGCTAGCCGCCAGCTCCTCGATACGGGCAAGATCGCGCGCCGCGTCCTCCATTTCGGTTTCTGCGGCTTTTAATGCGGCTTCGGCCTGTTTAATGGCGCCTTCAAGATCGCTCTGATCGATTTGCGCCAGTAGCGCGCCCGATTTTACCCGATCCCCCTCGCGTACCGTTATCTGCTGGATAAATCCAGTTGCCCGTGACGCGATATGGATGGTTTCATCGGAGACGACAGAACCCGGTGCTGCATAAAGACGTGGCAGCACAGTTAGCTGCACTACCTCCGTGTTGATGCTTACAGGTGTTGACGTCTCGCTTAGAACTTCTTGTTGCGCTTCGCCACAGGCTGCAAGACCAAGCCCACAAAAAAATACCGGCAAGAGTTTTAGAAAGTTCATTGCTTCGGGCCAGTGAGTACAAGTTGAACAAGCTGGTTCGCGAGAACATCCGGCCTGTCATGCGCCTTCATATATCCGGGTAGTGACCGGCGGATCGGCGCAAATCCATAATGTCCTAGAATGACTGCGATCATGGCGTTGGCTGTAAGATGCGGATCGCGCCCGGGCGCCAACGCTTTGAGAAGCGCTTCAAAACGGGTGAAGGTATCATGAAAGACCTGTGCGCTTAGCCGTTCCATCCGTTTGGCGCTGCCATCAAGCAATTCGCGATGCAGCAATCTTGAAAATACCTTGTCCTTTGCGACGATCTTCGTAAAAGCCAGCACAAACTCATGCAATGTATCGGCGCTGAATTGCCCGTTTGTGTCGAGGACCGAACGGAGCGCCTCGGTCCGGCTGCGATAAACATGCTCCAGGGTTGCGTCGTACAGCGCAACTTTATCGCTGAAATGGTGATAGAGCGCCGCCGGAGTCAGACCAGCGGCGTTTGCGATGTTGCGCATTGACACGGCTGCAAAACCAAGCTGGGCAAATAGCCCGGCTGTTAGCTCCAGTATCCGTGTTCTGGTATCACTTTGCGGTTGCGTCATGTCTAACCCTAACTAAACGTTCGTTCAGATAAGATTAAAATGTGTCCACGTCAATTCCATAAAAATACAAATGTTCTATAAACATCCGGGGCATGCGCTTGTTGTTGAATCGCTGCTTCCCATAGGCAACCGAGGGAAGTAACATCTAAAACAATAATAAATTCACATTGGCAGGGGAGTGAGTATGCTGGATATTTTCAGTCTGAAAGGCAAAGTGGCCATTGTCACAGGAGGTAATGGCGGTTTGGACCTCGGCATAGCGCGTGGAATGGCCAATGCTGGCGCCGATGTGGCGATTGTCGGCCGTAACCAGGAAAAGCTTGATAGTGCTTATGAAAATCTGAAGGACATCGGTCCGAAGATTTTACGGGTGCAGGCGGACGTGTCCAAGGAAGATGACGTCAAACGCATGGTGAAGGAAACCGTGGATGCGTTGGGCCGG
>Ga0209024_1002141_pt1 | contig 12613 bp, 12 predicted proteins | sample AutmiccommunBRH5_FD_187380 | JGI IMG/M metagenome (GOLD analysis project Ga0209024, IMG submission 187380) | Deep subsurface microbial communities from Mt. Terri, Switzerland - Autotrophic microbial communities BRH/5 (SPAdes) (version 2) | ecosystem: Environmental > Aquatic > Deep subsurface >...
GGATGCTGCTGGGGGTGCCCTCGAACACAATTGGCGGCCGGGTATAGCGCATATGCCCGGCGTCGGGATGTTGCGTCTCGACGATCAGTTCATTGTGCGCAATCTGCGCATCGCTCAACAGATCAGCGCGGGTGTTGATCCTGGAGCCGGGAACCTGTTCGCGGGAAAAACTTTCGACAATCTCGGCGGAGGTGAATTTGGCGATCTCTGCGGTGATGATCGCGCTCAGTTCCTCCAGATGCTGCACCCGCGCCGTGATTGATACGAAGCGTGGATCCACCGCCAGATCCGGGCGTTGCAGCGCCCGGCACAGGCCCTGATACTGCGCATCGGTGATTGCAAAGCCAATCACATAGCCGTCCTTGCTGCGCGGCAGATTATACATATCGCCGATCTCGGCCATCGGCGGCATTTCGCCGATATAGGTGAAGTTGCTCATGGCGTCCGGCCACAGGAAGGCCAGGCTGGTGTCCAGCATGGCGACTTTCACATGCTGTCCGCCGCCGCCCCGCTCACGCGCGAACAGCGCGCCCATGACCGCCTGCACCACGGACATCGAGGCGATCTTGTCACAGATAATATTGCGCACTGGCGCGGGTTTGCCGCTGCCCGGATCGGACTGCACCATCATATAGCCGCTGGCGGCCTGGATCACCGGGTCATAAACCGGATCGCCCGCGCGTGGCCCGCTGTCGCCATAGCCGCTGATTGAAACATAGATGATATCGGGCCTGACCGCCCTGCATCCGTCATAGCCAACCCCCAGCCGGTCCACGACGCCGGGGCGGAAGTTTTGCAGCACCACATCGGCGGTTTGCACCAGCTTCAGCAGCACGTCCCTGCCGTCCGCCGCCTGCAGATCGATGGCCACGGCGCGCTTGTTGCGGTTGATCACCGCAAAACCCGCCGCCATGCCGCCGCGTATCGGGCCAAAATAACGCGACAGGTCGCCCAGACCAGGCGCCTCAACCTTGATTACGTCGGCCCCCATATCGCCCAGCATGGCGGCGCCGAAAGGGCCTGATACATTGGCGGTTAAATCAACGATACGCACACCATTCAAACAGCCGGACATTGGCGCTCCCTCCTGTTATTGTTGTTGGCCCTATCCTGCCCCAGATTTTCAGGTTTGCCCAGTGGCGCCCACGCATTTCCCGGGTTATGCTGCGCCAACAAGAAACGCAGGGAGATTTGCCATGTATGATATCGAGGCCGTACGGCGCGAATGGATCGGGCGCACTTCGTCCAAGCGGCGCGCCAAATATCCGGTGGAGCATGAACCGATCCGCCGCCATTGCCTGATGGTGGGCAATGAAAATCCACTTTATATTGAGCCGGGTTATGCGGGCCGCACGCCCTGCCCGCCGACTGCGCTGTGGATTTTTTCGATGGTGGAGCGGCTTGGACCCCAGGGCCCAAAGCTGGGCAAGGCGAAGGACAAGCCGGGAGACAAGAAGGCGTCCGAGGCGGCCTTTTCCCTGGGCATGCCGATGATCGGCAGCCAGTTCACCAATATGGGCCGCGAGCTGGATTTTCTGCTGCCGGTCTATGTGGGCGATCATCTCTCAACCGCGACGCGCACCGCGGATATTTTTATTAAACCCACCCGGCTTGACCCGGGATCCCTGTGGATCGTCAATGAGGATATCATCACCAATCAGAACGACGAAGTGGTTTGCCTGATCCGCAACACGCTGATGAATTTCCGCACCCCGGATGAACTCAAAGCTGCAGGAGTAACCGCGCAATGACCCGCACTGTTTACTGGGAAGACGTAAAAGAAGGCGACGCCCTGCCCAGCTATAGCATGGAAATCACCACGACCCTGATCGTTGATCAGGTGTCGGGATCGCAGGATTATAATCTGATGCATCACGACACCGCCTTCGCGCGCAGACAGGGTGCGCCAGACGCCTATGTGAACACCGGGTTTATCGAGGCGCTGCTGTCACGCTCGCTGACCGATTTTATGGGCGACACGGGCTGGCTGAAAAAACTCAAGCATCAGATGCGCCGGTTTAACGCGCTGGGCGACACCATCAAAGTGGCCGGCAAGGTGACCGGAAAACGTGTTGAGGATGGCGAACATCTGGTCGATTGCGACGTGTGGGTGGAAAACAACCGCGACGGAGTTTCCGTTCCCGGCACGGCCATCATCCGGCTGCCCAGCAAGGCGGCGTAAGGCAAAGCGTTATATCCCTCATGAACCTGCACGCCACCTGTGTCGCGATTGGGGGGCACGGTGTCCTGCTGCGCGGACCATCGGGCGGCGGCAAATCCGATCTGGCGCTGCGCCTGACTGATCAGTATGCAGATGTAGTTCTGGTTGCCGATGACCGGGTGGATGTTGTGGCGCGGGACGGCGCGGTCTATGCTTCGCCGCCACAAAGGATTGCCGGATTGCTGGAGGTGCGTGGTGTTGGCATTGTACAGATGAAATACATGAATTCAGTAAAGTTGGATTTACTGGTTGATCTTGCCGGCGCCCAGACCATTCAGCGCTTGCCGGAACCGGAATATGGGGAAATACTCGGCGTACGCCTGCCGCGTATGGCGCTTGCGCCATTTGAGGCAAGCGCGCCAGCCAAATTGCGCAGGGCGTTACATATAATAGAAGCGCCGGAGATGGATCCGTCATGAACACGCCCCTACGTCAGGACCGGTTGCTGATCGTCAGCGGGCTTTCCGGTGCCGGCAAAAGTTCCACCATGAAAACGCTGGAAGATCTGGGCTATGACGTGGTGGATAATTTACCCTTGAGCATGGCCTGGCAATTGGCGGGGGATTGGGCCACCACGCAACGCCCGGCTGTGGCAGGACCGCAAGGTCTCGCAATTGGCGTTGACAGCCGCACACGGGAGTTTTCGCCCGAGCGGCTGACAGAATTTGTGACCTGGTTACGCGCGCGCGGTGATATGGCGGTGGAGTTGCTGTTTCTGGATTGCGATGATGAATTACTGTTCCGCCGCTTTACGGAAACCCGCCGCCGCCACCCCATGGGCCCTTCCGGCCAGCGTCTGCGGGATGCGGTGACGGCGGAACGCGCGGCCATGAACAGTGTGCGCGATCAGGCGGAACATGTCATCGACACAACGGCGCTCAGCACCCATGATCTGCGTGCCCTGATTACCGGATATTACGCTCTATCGGCTTCCGGGCTGGCGATTTCGATTGTCTCATTTTCCTACAGACGTGGCGTTCCACGCGAAGCCGATCTGGTCTTCGATGTGCGCTTCCTGAAAAATCCGCATTATGTTACGGAGTTGCGCTCCTATAGCGGGCGGAACAAAGATGTTGGTGCCTTCATCAGCAGTGACGCGCAGTTTGCCCCGGCGTTGGAGGCATTTGGAAAGCTGGTGCATGCTCTGATGGACGGCTATACCCGGGAAGGCAAAAGCTATCTGACCATTGCGGTGGGGTGCACTGGCGGGCGGCACCGGTCGGTTTTTTTTGCTGAGCGCCTGGGGGAATTTCTACGGCAGGCCGGTCATGGTGCCGAAGTACGCCACCGTGACATGGGGGCGGATGGCGGCAATTGACATCCCAGGCCCGCACGACCTAAGGTTCGCCGATTCTGTATCAATGCCATATAAAGGCAGTGGGTAAGTGGTAAACACGCGATGATCGGTTTGGTGATTGTTACTCATGGGCGTCTGGCAGAGGAATTTATTGCCGCCATGGAACATGTGATCGGGCCGCAGGAGCAGACCGGCGCTGTCTGTATTGCTCCTGATGATGATATGGAGCTTCGGCGCGCCGATATTGTTAAAGCGGTTGGTGCCGCTGACACGGGGCAGGGGGTCATCTTGCTGACGGATATGTTTGGCGGAACACCGTCCAATCTGGCGATTTCAATTCTCAAGCAGCCAAATGTCGAAGTGATCGCCGGTGTTAATCTCCCGATGCTGATCAAGCTTGCTTCGGTGCGCGAGAAATGTCCACTGGATCAGGCGGTCGAGCAAGCCCGCGATGCTGGCCGAAAGTACATTTCCGTTGCCTCCAAAGTTCTGTCTGGCGAGGACAGTTGAACCCGTCTCCCCCGGCTCGAATTTTCACCATCTGCAATCGTCGTGGTTTGCATGCCCGCAGTTCCGCCAAATTCGTCAAATGTGTGGCGGAGTTCGACGCTGACGTGAAGGTGCGCCGTGACGACCAGGAAGTAAGCGGCGCCTCGATAATGGGATTATTGATGTTGGGGGCCGCAAAGGACTGCGAAATAAAGGTGTCGGCCAACGGGCCTGAAGCGTTGGCAGTGCTCGACGCGCTGCAAGCCCTGGTGGAGAGTGGTTTTGGGGAAAATTCCTAAACAAGGCATTTTCACTTATATAACAACATAAAGATTTCTTTATGTGTGGCTTGCGGCCGCCACGTTACCTTGCTATAAGCCCGCATTAACAGCTTAGCCCTATATAAAGGGCACTCTGTTTCAACCTGAACAAAGGAGCCGCCAGATGGCCGGAGCACAGGATTATAAAGTCGCAGACATGTCATTGGCAGGCTGGGGTCGCAAGGAAATCACGATTGCGGAAACGGAGATGCCGGGCCTGATGGCGTTGCGCGAGGAATTTCACGGGCAAAAGCCGTTGGCCGGGGCGCGCATTATCGGCTGTCTGCATATGACAATCCAAACCGCGGTGCTGATTGAAACACTGGTGGATCTCGGCGCGACGGTTCGCTGGTCGTCATGCAATATATTCTCAACCCAGGATCAGGCGGCCGCGGCAATTGCCGCCGTGGGCATTCCGGTGTTCGCCTGGAAGGGGGAAACCGAAGAAGAATATGAATGGTGTCTGGAACAGACCATTACCGGCCCGGGGGGCTGGAAGCCCAACCTGCTACTGGATGATGGCGGCGATCTGACCAAGCTGATGCATGACAAATATCCCGAACTGCTGAATGATGTGAAAGGCGTATCGGAAGAAACCACTACGGGTGTGTTGCGTTTGTATGACATGGCGAAGGCCGGGACGCTGAAAATCCCCGCGATTAACGTCAATGATTCCGTGACGAAGTCCAAATTCGATAATCTGTATGGCTGCCGTGAAAGCCTGGTGGACGGCATCAAGCGCGCCACGGATGTGATGGTGGCGGGTAAGGTTGCTGTCGTGTGTGGCTTTGGCGATGTGGGCAAAGGTTCGTCGGCGTCATTACGCTCACAGGGTGCTCGCGTCATGGTCACGGAAATCGATCCGATCTGCGCCTTGCAGGCGGCGATGGAGGGCTATCAGGTCGTCACCATGGAAGAGGCCGCGCCCCAGGGAGATATTTTCGTGACCGCCACCGGCAATGTGGATGTGATCACGCTGGAGCATATGCGGTTGATGAAAGACCGCGCGATTGTCTGCAATATCGGCCATTTTGATTCGGAAATTCAGGTGGCGTCATTACGCAATTACAAATGGGAAAATGTCAAACCCCAGGTCGATGAGGTCCTGTTTCCAGACGGCAAGCGCATGATCTTGCTGGCCGAAGGGCGGCTGGTCAATCTGGGTTGCGCCACCGGTCATCCGAGTTTCGTGATGAGCGCCTCGTTTACTAATCAGGTTCTGGCGCAGATCGAGCTGTGGCGTAACGCCGCGCAATACGAAAAGCGCGTCTATGTTCTGCCCAAGCATCTTGACGAAAAGGTCGCCCGGCTTCATCTGGGCAAGCTTGGCGTCCACCTCACAACCCTGTCTGAAAAACAGGCGGATTATCTCGGCCTGAAAGCGTCGGGCCCGTTCAAGTCTGATCAGTACCGTTATTAGAGCCGGTTACAGCTAATTTTAACACTCTATTAACCATTGCCGGGCAAGGCTGGCGGTATGATGGGGCAGCTGCAAATTTACCTTCCGTTATTGATGCTTGGCGCGTCCGTGCTTATCGGTGGCGGGGGGGTGTTTGCGTGGCGTCAGGGCCGGACAGCATCCGCTCTGGGGCGCCACCAGATGATGGCCGCCACCAGATTACAGGCGCGCTTGGAAAGCCTGGAGGCGTTATTGGCCTCTGATTCCGGCACCTTGTTCTTATGGGATGGAGATGGTTCCGTGCGGGTCTTTACAGACGGGAACCGTCGCGCCAGTTTAAGCGGCGCAGACGCCTTTTCGGCTTTTTGCGCGGACCTGACCGCCGCTTCACAGGCTGAGCTGCTGGAGGCCGTACAGGCTTTGCGCGAAAATGGGACAAGTTTTGCGTTCCCGCTTTTCTGCAAGGATAACAGCACCCTGGCCTGCAGCGGCAAACCAGCTGCCGCAGGAACCGCATTATCTATTTCGGATGTCAGCGAAGCGTTCAAGGAAATCTGCACCTTGCGGGACGCATTGACGGAGGCGATGGATGAGCGTGATTTTCTGCGTGATGCAATTAACGGCATCCCGTATCCAGCCTGGCGGCGCGACAAAAATGGCCGCCTGAACTGGGTCAATCAGGCCTATTGCAGCGCAGTCGAGGCCCCGTCCATAGACGCGGCCGTTAGCCGCGGTGAAGAACTGTTTGACCGGCGGGAACTGGATAATGCCGGACAGCCCGGGAATTTGCACCGTCTACGGACGGTTATCGTCGGACAGAGGCGTATTCTGGATCTGTTTGAAGTGGCAACCGAAAAAGGCAGCGTCGGAATAGCCGTCGACGTGTCCGAAATCGCAAACGCCCATGACGAGGTGCGCAGGCAATTGGCGGCGCAGCGCGCCAGTCTGAATTTGTTGCATACGCCAGTGGCGATTTTCTCGGCTGACCGTAATCTGGAGTTTTTTAATCAAAGCTTTGCCGATCTGTGGAATTTGCCTGCCGACTGGCTGACAAGCTGTCCCCATCATGGTGAAGTACTGGAGGCGATGCGCGAGTCACGGCGCATTCCCGAACAGGCGGATTTTCCAGCCTGGAAAAAAAAGCAGCTTGGATGCTACACGGATCTGATCGACAGTCAGGAAGAAATCTGGCAATTGCCAAATGAACGCACGCTGCGTGTGGTGACCCAGGCCCGGCCGCAAGGCGGACTATTCCTTCTGTATGAAGACCTCACCGAATTGCTGACCCTGGAGCGGTCGCTTAACGCATTGTCGAAGGTGCAACTTGAAACACTCAATAGCCTGCAGGAAGGCGTGGCGGTGTTTGGTGTCGACGGCCGGGTGAGCCTGTACAATCCTGCTATGCTGAGCATCTGGAAACTGGATGAAGCAACGCTGGCGGAGCATCCCCATATCGATGATCTGCTGCCCATATACAAGCTGTTCGTGCCTAGTCTGGATGGTTGGGATCAAATGAAGGCGCGCATTACCGGCGCGGATGTCAGCCGGGAAATGCACCTTTTGCGGATCCAGCGTGAAGATAATTCTGTCGTCGATTGCAAGGTGGTTCCATTACCCGACGGCGGCAGCATGCTGACTTTCTCGGATGTCACCGATTCTGCTCAGATCGAACACGCCCTGCGTGAACGCAACGATGCGCTGGAAACAACGGACCGGCTGAAATCTGAATTCATTACGCATATTTCCTATCAGTTCCGCACCCCGCTCAACAGTATTATCGGTTTTGCAGAAATTCTGGAGCATGAGTTTTTTGGCGCGCTTAACGAGAAGCAGCACGAATATTCACAAGTGTTGCTGGAGGCTTCGCACCATCTATTAACTCTGGTGAATGATGTGATCGATCTGGCGACCATCGAAGCGGGATATATGGCGTTGACGTGCGTCCAGGTGGACGTGCGGGACCTCTTGTTATCCGTGCGCGAATTATCCCGCCAACGGGCGCGTGAGGCAGATATGACGTTGTTACTGGAATGTCCAACGGATATAGGCGGTATTCATGCCGACGCGCGGCGGGTTAAACAGGTGATGTTTAATCTCATATCGAACGCAATCCGGTTTTCTTCGGCAGGCGATGAAGTCGTGATTGGCGCCAACCGGCATGTTGACCCGGATGGCGCTGAAATCTGTCAGCTGTGGGTGCGCGACAACGGCGTTGGGATCGACCGGAATTATCAGGCAAATATGTTCAAAGCGTTCGAGGCGCGCCCTACAAAGGGCAAGGAACAGGGGGCGGGTATCGGGCTGTCACTGGTGCGCAGCCTTGTTGAATTGCACGAAGGCTGGGTTGACGTTGAATCAGAGCCTAACCGCGGCACGAAGGTTATCTGTAATATGCCTCAGAACAAGGCCGCTGCACTGAATGGACATGCCGTCAACCCGCCGTCGGAGATCCGGGCGATCCCGGTATCCCCTTAGCCGAGGAATATTCGAACTTCAGCTCCACATCCGGGTGTACGATTTTATAGGCCGCATGACAGGCCATTTCGATTTCAGTAAATCCGGCCAGGATAAGATGCAGCTTGCCGGGGTATAGCGCGATGTCACCTGCCGCGAAGATACCGGGAATGTTGCTGGCGCAGGTCGCGGGATCGACATGAATATGTTTTTTATCCAGATCAAGGCCCCATTCGGCAATTGGCCCTAGCTTGTTTGACAGGCCATAAAACGCCAGAAAGTGATCGGCTTCCAATATGCGATTGCCCTGCTTGCTTTCAACCTCGACCCCGGTCAGCTTGCCCCCATCACCGTGCAGCGATTTGACCGTATACGGCACGACATAATCGATTTCTCCGGATTTGGCCCAGGCGCGCATTTTATCGACATTGGCGTCCGCCGCCCGAAAGCCGTCGCGCCGGTGCACAATGGCGACGCGCGCTGCAATTTCTTTCAGGGACATTACCCAGTCCACCGCGCTGTCGCCGCCGCCGGCAATGACCAGTTTCTTGCCACGGAATTCTTCTCGCTTTTTCACCAGATAATGCACATTGCCCGACGCTTCATAGATATCGAGTTTCTCGACTGGCGGGCGGTTTGGCCCAAACGCGCCAACCCCTGCCGCGATGATAATCGCCTTGGCGTTAACGACGCTGTTTTTGCTGGTGGTCAGCCGCCAGTAGGCGCTGCCGCCCTCCGGCAATTTTTCAAGCGTCATGACCTGCTGGTCGAGCAGATAGACGGGATCGAATGGCGCACCCTGTTTTTCGAGATTGGCGATTAATTGCTGCGCTTCAATCGACGGAAAGCCGGGAATATCATATACCGGCTTTTCCGGATACAGCGCCGTGACCTGGCCGCCGGTCATCTCCAGCGAGTCGATCAGTACGGTGCGCATATTCAGCATTCCGGCGGCGAATATGCCAAACAGGCCAACGGGGCCGGCGCCAATAATGGCAATGTCAGTGGTCAGGGTAGTGCCAGGTGTCGTAGACATATAAATTCCATGCTCGCAATTGAATATCGGTCGCACAACATCGGCCATGCGGGCCAGCAAATCAAGTAGAAGCGCACATAGGCATATGGCGGAATATCAGAAAAATGGGTTGGTCAACGAGCGCAGCTTTGCCCTGCCGGACCTGGCGGCGACCGCGGCCCTGTCTGCCCGGCTTGGGCCGCTGTTGCGGGCGGGCGACGTGGTGGCGCTTTACGGCGGGCTGGGCGCGGGCAAGACAGCGTTTGCCCGTGGGCTGATACAGGCCCTGCAAGCGCCGCTGGGGAGCGTGGAAGAAGTGCCAAGCCCCACATTTTCGCTGGTGCAGCATTATCAGATTGGCCCGCTTGGCCTGTGGCATTTCGATCTGTACCGTCTTACGACGCCGGAGGAGACCTGGGAACTGGGGCTCGAAGAAGCCTTTGCCGAAGGCGTCAGCCTGATTGAGTGGCCGGAACGGCTGGGGCCGTTGCTGCCTGCGGACCGGCTTGAAATTTATCTTGATATCCCCCCAGATGCAGGCTTTGAGGACACAAGGCGCGAGGCGCGCCTTGTGGGACATGGCAGATGGTCAACACGGATGGAAAATGTCTGAGCGCGAACGCGAAATAATGGATTTTCTGGACCGCGCCGGATGGGGCGGCGCTGTGCGCACCCCGCTGGCCGATGATGCGGGTTATCGCAGCTATCAGCGCCTGACCGGGGCAAAGGCGAAAGCCATGCTGATGAACGCCCCGCCCGCCGGTGACCAACTGCGATCGCCCCAGGCCGCAGCCTATAATCAGATAGCGCATCTGGCGACCGATTGCCGTCCGTTCGTTGCCGTCGCGGCCTATCTGCGCGGTCTGGGGCTGAGTGCGCCGCAGGTGCTGGCTGCAGATTTACCCCGCGGGTTGCTGCTGCTGGAAGATTTTGGCGACGATCTGTTTGCGAACACTATTCCGGCGGGAGCCAATGAAGCGCAACTTTATGGCGCGGCCATAGATACGTTGCTGGCCCTGCATGCAGCTCCGGCCCCGGACCGGTTGCCGGTCGAGGATAGTGATGAGTATGTGCTGAGCAGTTATGATCCGGCCGCGCTCGAAGCCGAGGTTATGTTATTGAGTGAATGGTATGCGCCGCTGGTGAACGGCCGTACACTGACGGGTGCTGCGCGCGATGCCTATCTCGCACATTGGCGAAACTATTTTGAGCAATTGCACCCCCGGCGTCCGGTGCTTGTGTTGCGAGATTATCATGCGCAGAATTTGTTCTGGCTGCCGCAGCGCTCCGGCGCCGCGCGGGTCGGCCTGATTGATTTTCAGGACGGCCTGTTGGGCAGCCCTGCCTATGATCTGGTGTCGTTGCTGGAAGATGCACGGCGCGATGTGTCTCCTCAACTTGCCGCACAAATGCTGGATCGCTATTGCGCCAAGGCTACGGCGGCGGACAGCACGTTTGATGAAACCGTATTTCGCACGGCCTTCGCGGTTGCGGGGGCGCAACGCAATTGCAAAATTCTGGGAATTTTCGCCCGGCTGGCCAAACGCGACAACAAACCGGCCTATCTGCAACTCATTCCCCGGGTGCGCGCCTATCTGCGCCAGGATTTACAACATCGCGACTTCGCCCCCCTTAAGGCATGGTTCGCGGAGCATGTGCCGCTGTCGGATTAAGCAGGCCCGTTCAACGCCATATCCAGTAATTGCACCCAATGCAAAGTGGGGGTTTGTGTGACGCCCGCAATCTGCACCTGACAGCCAATATTGCCGGTGGCGATAAAATCCGGCTGTAGCTCAACCAGATTCTCCGACTTGCGTATGGCCAACCGTTCGCTCATTTCCGGCTGCAACAGAGTATAGCTGCCCGCCGCCCCACAGCACAGATGCGCATCACGCGGGATCAGCACTTCAAAGCCTGCTTTTTGCAACAGGCGTTCCGCCTTGCCGCTCAGCTTTTGCCCGTGTTGCAGGGAGCATGCGGCGTGATAGGCAATGCGCATGGGTGGTGGTTTTACTGGTTCGGGAATTTCGAGATCAAACAGAAATTCGCTGATGTCGACGGTGATGGCAGAAAGCCGGGCGGCATCCTCCGCAAACTGCGCATCATCGTGCAGCATATGCCCATACTCTTTGACCTGTGTTCCGCATCCCGATGCGGTTATTATAATGGCGTCCAATCCGCCATTGTCCGCGCATTTCATCCACGCGCTGATATTGTTTTTGGCAAACTGTTTGGCCGCCTTTGCGCGCCCCAGATGATGGCTCAACGCGCCGCAACAGCCCGCACTTTCCGGAACAATTACTTCCACCCCCAGCTTTGTCAGCAGGCGGATTGCCGCAGCGTTGATCTCGGGCGCCAATGTTGGCTGAACACAGCCGTTCAGCAACGCCACGCGCAGTTTTTTCGTTTCGCCCCCCACCCCAAGCCCCTCTCCGGAGGGAGCAGGAGCTTTACCATCGCGCTCTGATCTTCTCCCTCCCCCTTGTGGGAAGGGCAGGGGTGCGGGGACGGTCACAGCGGGAATCTGTTTTGCCATCTCGACCATCCGCGTCAGCCGCCTTGGCAGCAATCTGGAAAATGGCGTGGCAAGTTTTCCCATCCGCACGGCAAACGCAAACCGTTTTGGATGCGGCAACACAAACCCAAGCGCTGCACGAAACACGCGATCAAACAATGGCCGCCGGTAATGTGTTTCAATATGCACACGGGCGTGATCCACCAGGCGCATATAATCCACGCCGGACGGGCAGGTGGTGGCGCAGCCAAGGCAGGACAGGCAGCTATCAATATGTGCGACCGTACGGGCATCGGGTGCAGCCTGGCTTTGCAGCATTTCGCGCATCAGATAAATCCGCCCGCGCGGCCCGTCATTCTCATCGCCGGTTTGCAGATAGGTGGGACAGGTTGCGTTGCAAAACCCGCAATGCACACACGCGCGCAAAATCGTCTCCGATCGCGCCATGTCCGGATTGCGCAGTTGTGCGGGGCTGAATTGCGTACGCATCAGATATTAATTAATCCTGTACAAAGTCGCTGCCGCGATAGCCCTGCAGGTACAGCAATGCGGTCAGATCGCCATGATCAATGCGCGCGCGCGCGGCTGCCGCCACCACCGGTTTGGCGTGAAACGCAATCCCCATGCCGGCGGCCTGAATCATCGCCAGATCATTGGCCCCATCGCCAACAGCCAGCGCCTGATCCGGTGACAATGCGTGAACGCTACAGCTCTCCTCCAGCGCCTGCAATTTTGCCTCGCGCCCCAGAATAGGGTTGGCCACGCCGGTCAGGCAGCTATTTTCGAAGATCAGACGATTGGCCCGGTGTGCGTGAAAACCGGCATCCGCCGCCACCCGTTCGGTAAAATAGGTAAAGCCGCCCGATACCAGAATCGTCTGCGCGCCAAAGGCTGCCATAGTGC
>Ga0209024_1002144_pt1 | contig 12602 bp, 5 predicted proteins | sample AutmiccommunBRH5_FD_187380 | JGI IMG/M metagenome (GOLD analysis project Ga0209024, IMG submission 187380) | Deep subsurface microbial communities from Mt. Terri, Switzerland - Autotrophic microbial communities BRH/5 (SPAdes) (version 2) | ecosystem: Environmental > Aquatic > Deep subsurface >...
ACAAACTGCCACACGAATCGCCGATAAAACACACGGTATTACACACACCAGCGGCCATTCCCTGCGCACTGCCACCAGCGCACCCCATCAATTTCGAACAAGCCCTACGCACCTGGGAGCGCAAGCCTTCTCTCACCCACACCGCCCTGGAATACTACCAGCACAGCATTAGTAGTCATGCAGAAAATCGTCTTATTGAATGCCAGACAGCAGAAGATGCTGACGATTTGCATTACGGCTTGCTGGCTTATTGTCAACACACCAGCCGCCCGGTGTTTTACGTCAACTCCCCGGATGATTTAATCTGCTCAGCCCCCTACCTGCATCGCCATGAGAATGACACCGGCGAACTACGGCACGGCCCGGGTGGCCCGTTGCATGAGTTCTTAAAAAACCACCCCAATGGCGTATTACTGATTAACTACAGTAACTTCAAAGCCGATGACCTGGTGCGCTTCAATGCGCTGCTCGACACCGAACGCAAAGCCGATGGCACGGACGTGCCGCCTGACACCCTCATCATTGGGCTGCTGGGTCTTGATAAATTAGAGGAGGCACCAGGCAGTGATTTTTACTCACGATTTAACCACACTGAAACCTGCCCGCTTGCACCAGACCAACTAGTGGGCGCGCGCCCTGCGCTGCCTGCTGTTGCTCCCAGTGATACCAAGGAAAATCCCCGCGCCATTAACCTGTATCACGCCCCTGACTGGGAAGAGCGCCTGCTGGGCCGCTGGGTGCCTCATCAAGGCACCTGGTATCATGAAGAAGGCGCTTTGCAACAAGCGATACGCCGTGGCACTAAAGCCATCACATTGCAAAACGGCTTATGGGATAACCCGGCTTTTTGCCGCTTTTGGCGCGAAGCGCTGCAATCAGGCGTGATTGAGCGTGCAGGGCAACGGTTGGTACTTCCCGCCGGACTGCGCATCCTGCGCGATGAAGGGCATGACTGGGCCACACTGAACGGTGTATTCCAGCAGGAAAAGAACGCACCCGACGCACCTTGTGTTGTGCTTAATCCGGCCTTAATCGCGGAGTTCTTTGGCCGCTATAAGGTAGGCGCTGACAAAACGCTGCAACCCGAAGACGGTTTTATCCAAAAAGCCCAAGAGGGTAACCTGCACGTGCACGTCACCCGAGCACTTGGCGATGACGCTTGGGCGATGCTGCTGCAAGCATGCCAGGACCAGGGCGTGACACTGCGAGCCTACTGCGCCCCAGGTGTGGTTCTGCCTGATGCCTTGCAGCAGAAAACACCCGCCAACCCGCAAGAAGCCCCTTCACCCTGGCAGCTTACTGATAACCACACCCAGGTCGTGCAGAGCACGGATGTTGACACCACGGTGGCGCTGATGGTTCAGCAACAGCCCGATATCCTGGTGATTGATGTCTCTGAATGCGACGATTCGGATTTACTGTCTAAAACCCAGGGCGCGCTCATCAACAGGAAGGGTGAACCATTACGCATTGAATTCACCCACACCCAATGCGCCGTGGCCCGCGCACTTGAAAAAGGCCAATCCGTGATTCTCAAAGGCCACGTCTCAACCGCACTGGCCGATGAACTGGCCCCTTTGTTACTGCAACGGCGCCTTAATGCCTCACCCATTGGCCGCTTGATGATAGTCAGTGAAAATACCCAGGCCTTTAACTATTTGCCGACCGAGGTGCACGATGTCTCCATTGACGAAAAGTGCGCACTCCTGCAATCACGCCTCAATGAAATACCGGAGGCACTTACACCTTACCTTGAAGAGTCCTTAAGCACACTCACCACCCGTGGCCGTTTTCTCAAAGCCCACCCTGATGAACCGAGCGATAACGCCTGGCGTGGTTTAAAATCCCTACCGGATAGCGCCAAAGACCCAGGGGATTTCTCCAGCATCAGTGCTGAACAAGCAGCCACCTTTGCCAGGGCGCGAAAAGACCAGGTGAATGCCGTGCTGGCACGCGCGCCTTATGTTTTTTTAACCGGCTTATCAGGTGTTGGTAAAACCACGTTTGTTACCGAAAGCTTATGCCAATCAACCGACACCCTGTATCAAGGTGAAGCGGCATGCCTTGCCTGGGCAACAAGCCGCCAACCAGGCCGCAAGCTCTTATTCCTGGATGAGGCCAATTTAAGCCCCAGTGACTGGAGTGCGTTTGAAGGGCTTTTTAATCAGCCGCCAGGGATTTTGATTGAAGGGGAATATTACCCCTTAACCGACCAGCATCGGGTTATCTTTGCCGGTAATCCCGTCAATTACGGTGATGAACGTAAACTTGCCCCGTTTTTTAAACGCCATGGCAATGCCGTCGTGTTTGAACCCCTGCCAAGCAGCTTATTGTATGAACATAGTTTAAAACCAATCTTCAAAGGCACGACTCTGGAAGCCCAAACCGCCCACATCAGCCGCCACTTGCTGGCCGTGTATCGCTGTCTCTGCCTTCAATCAGGGAAAGACTTGCTCATCTCGCCCCGTGAATTGCAGATGATGGCCTTGCTGACCGTCTCACACGCGAATGATAACCCCACGGCTGATGGCGTGGAGCTGGCTCGCTATTTTGCCTGGCGCCTGGCCTCTCCTTTAGTGCCTGCCGATATGCGCGATGAATTTGACCGCCAATTTAAAGAAGACACCACCCTGCTGCCTAACGCACGTCCTGCCGCTGATGCCTTCCTTATCACCCCATCCCGCCAGCACGTCAGCCAACTGCTGGATGAATTTTTAAGCTTGCATGCCTTACGACGTCAACCAGACCTCAATGACGTGCAACGTTATGGCGGTCTGGGTGGCATGATTCTCGATGGCGAACCAGGCATCGGTAAAAGTGAGCTGGTTATCCATGCCTTACTGGCTCGAGGTTATCAAGAAGTCCATGACCTGCATCAACCCGCCTCCGTTGAAAAACCGTTTTATCGACTGCCAGTCAGCATGCCACTTGCCGATAAAGAAACCTTGCTGCGTAAAGCCTTTCATGAAGGCGCTGTCGTGGTCATCGATGAAATCAATAGCTCCGCCATGATGGAGCGATTGCTTAACGCTCTATTAATGGGAACTACCCCTGAAGGCGTGCGCCCCAAAAAACCAGGCTTCATGGTTATCGGCACCCAAAACCCCATCACCATGGCTGGGCGACGTGCACCAAGCACCGCCCTCAGCAGGCGACTCACGACCGTGCAACTCCCCCCTTATAACGCCGAGGAAATGCACAACATCTTACGCACCAAAAACCTGCCTGAACCTGAAGCCACCGCACTCGTCAAGGCCTTTGAAACACAAGTCGCTTTCGCCAAACAACATCATTTAAGTCCTGCGCCTACGTTTCGGGATTTAATGGCCGTGGCAAAACAAGTCCTCAAAGCCCGGTGCGCCGCTAGGGATCCAGACATGCCGCAGCACAGTGCCACCAGTGATAGCAAGCATCGCTTCTTTGCGGCTAAATCGGATAGAGAATTTCAGCGCATAGCAGCCAGTGATAAATTGGCTAATAAAATACCGTAAAACTACAAATTCGTACCCATCAGACATGGCTATATTGGGCTTATGCTTTTGTAAAGACACAAAATTGTAATTGATTACACATCGCGTAATCAAAACTATGAAAGTTCGGTTTTAATTCAATTTCACAGACCTAATATTCAACCTCGATCCGTTCGGACTGAGGAGATGCGCCCACTTAAATTGTGCGTGGTTTGTTGTGTTGCGCATCGTCTCGAAGTCTAAGCACTGTGCGTAGACTTCGAGACGGCGCACTTAACCAGGCACCACACCTGCAAAACAATGTATGCGCCTCCTCAGTCCGAACGGATCGAGGTTGAGTATTTAAAACTGCATATATTAGGGCCTGTTTACAATTCGTTTCATGGCTAAAAACTGAGCATGATTGGCTCAAATTTCAGCTCGCGAAACGAATTGTAAATAGGCCCTAGGTTTATTCTTTGTAAGGACAGATATTTTTTATTTTTATCCCGCATGAAGTCCTTCATATCCAATGGGTGTATAGATTATAAAAAATATGTAAGAATCAATATTGGATTTTTAAAATAACACGGAAAAAATAATTATTTATGTCAAAAAATGATGCCCAAAAACCAACGGTAATTGTCAGAAATGCTGTAACAGACGATATCAACGCCATTCGTGAATTAGTCAGACAAGTTTATCCTATTAACATGGACAATTACGCGACAGGGGCACTGCGCGGACAAATCAATCATTTTCCCCAAGGACAATTTGTCGTTGAGTATGAAAATAAAATAGTCGGCTATTGTGCCACGTTTAAAATCAGCGGCGATATTGCCTTAAAGCCACACACTTGGGATGAAATTACCGGCGATGGGTTTGCCTCACGCCATGATCCGGAGGGTGATTATCTTTATGGCATGGAAGTCTGTGTTCATCCCGATTACCGTGGGTTACGTATTGGCAATCGCTTATATACGGCTCGAAAACGATTATGCCAATCGGAAGGCTTAAAAGGGGTTGTTTTTGGCGGACGGATACCTGGCTTCGTGCGCAAATCGAAGCAGTACGGGTCAGTGAAAGGTTATGTTCAGGCCGTCATCAACCGAGAAGTGCGTGATCCTGTGCTGTCTTTTCAGCTTCGCAATCAGTTTGAAGTAATTGGCATCTTACCTGCATATCTCCCCTCTGATAAACAATCGATGGGGTATGCAGCGCATCTTTTATGGACCAATAAAGCAGTTGACTCTGATGAACCATCCGCAAAAAAAGGATTGATTCGTCGCGAACGCGGCGTAGACAAGGTTCGTTTAAGTACCGTCCAATACATGCAAAGACGTGTCCGATCCTTTGATGAGTTTGCACGACATGTTGAGTATTTTGTTGATGTTGTAGCTGATTATTATGCTGATTTTGTTCTGTTTCCCGAGTTATTAACGCTGCAATTATTGTCTATTGATAATGAAACACTAACACCTGATGAGGCCATTTTAAAACTGACAGATTACAGTGAGCCTTTTCTTGAGCTAATGTCTTCTCTCGCCATAAAATACAATATTAATATTATTGGTGGATCTCATCCGGCAAAGAGAAAAGAAGGTATTTACAACACCAGTTATATTTTTCTTCGTGATGGACAAATCCATGAGCAAGATAAAATTCACCCAACGCCTAACGAACGTTATTGGTGGAATATTCACGGTGGAAATGAGTTAAATACCATCATGACCGATTGCGGGCCAATTGCCGTACTTATTTGCTATGACTGTGAATTTCCCGAACTGGCACGTCATGCCGTGAATCAGGGCGCTAAAATCCTGTTCATTCCCTTTTGCACTGACGAGCGACAAAGTTACCTGCGCGTGCGTTATTGTGCTCAGGCACGAGCTATTGAAAATCAGTGTTATGTGGTCATGGCAGGCAATGTCGGTAATCTGCCAGGCGTTGTCAACATGGACATTCAATATGCTCAAAGCGCCATTTTAACCCCCTGTGATTTTCCGTTTGCAAGAGATGGAATCGCTGCAGATGCCACACCAAATGTTGAGATGGTGTCATTTGCCGACTTAAGTCTTCATACACTTGAAACAGCCCGAAGTCAGGGTACGGTGCTTAATTTAAAAGACCGACGGCATGATTTATATGCTTCGAAATGGAAAAAATAAATCATGTAGTTGATTATGCAACATGCAATCAAGGCCGGCTTTTTTTGCACGTACCAAGGGGAATTCCTGTACAGAATCCAACAACTGCAAAGATCTTGACAACTTGTCGTAAATTGGGCATGATTAGCGACTTTTGTTATACCTGAATCAGTGGAGATTGTAAGTGGCAAATATTAAGTCAGCTATTAAGCGCGCGCGTCAAAATATTAAACTGCGCCAACATAATGCCAGTGCGCGTTCTATGTACCGGACCTATATTAAAAATGTACTCAAAGCGGTTGAAGCGGGTGATCTGGACGCGGCCCGTACTGCTTACGCTAAAGCGCAGCCTGTTATTGATAAAGCAGCAGGTAAAGGTCTAATTCATAAAAATAAAGCAGCTCGCATTAAAAGCCGTCTGAATGCCCGCGTTAAGGCTATGGCTGCTTAATCTTTCTTTTCGTCGCTCTAAATAATACTTCGAAAAAGACCCGAACCGGTCAAGCCGGTTCGGTAATTATTATTAATCTTCAACCTGTACTTCAATCTTTTTTGCATTGCCATTATGCTTCTTTGGGATCATCACTTCAAGAACCCCTTTTTTGTACTTAGCCTTGATTTTTGATTCATCGGTGGTTTCTGGTAATACAAAACGGCGATAAAATTGACCTTGCATGCGCTCAATCCGCGAAAAGCCTTCTTTTTCTTCTTTTTTCTCGTAATGCCTTTCACCTTTAATAGTCAATGTATTGTTTTCAAGCGATACATGAATATCTTTTTTTTCAACGCCTGGTAGATCAGCGCAAACAATGTATTTGTCCTTTTCTTCTTTGATATCAACGGCAGGACTCCATAAATTAGTTTCCACACCGGCTTCCTCATCAAAAGTTAAGGGGCGCAAAAATTGATTCAACATGGTATTGAAGTAATCTCTGGGCCATAATTGTTGATCGTGCTTTATTCTGTTCATGATATTCCTCCTTGAATAGCATTAATTTTAATACCTCTCAGAATACAAAATGCTAAAATTTATCCACCATCAATAATGTTCCCATACCTAGCCATAAGCATTTTTCTCAACTTATCAGCAAGGTGCAAGAAAGTAACGGTGTGTAAATATCAATCTGATAAGTATATTAGTTATAGTATCTCTTGATAGAAATTCAAGGGAGACTGTGCAAAAATTTTTAAGGAACGCACACAGAATAACTGTTATGACTAGCACTTAGATTGCGTCTAACCTGATATGTTCCGATGGGTATATATCCCCATCGGAAATACTGAAGATGCTGGTTGGAGAAAAGATTTGTGCATGTGCATGTACCTAAGCCACGTTTTTTGCCTCACAAGCCTTACCCAGTTTACGTAAACTTTCCGGGCAATCATCTTGATCCATCATCACCTCAATAAAACACATTTTATCCCGATGTTTTTCAGTTTGAGCAAGCACTTCTGCCAACTCACTCTCGGTGCTGACTTTCGCACTATAAACATTGTCACCGAAAATTTTGGGCAATTGAGCATAGTGCCAAGGCTGAATATCGTTATAAATCATTTTAGGCCCATGAATAACACGTTCAATCGTGTAACCATCATTATTTAATAAAAAAATAATCGGGGTTAATTTATGCCTGACTACCGTTGATAATTCTTGTGCTGTTAATTGAAATGAGCCATCACCTACAAACAATATTGTTCTACGCGATGGCGCAGCGACTGCGGCACCGAGTAAAGCACCCACGGTATACCCAATAGAGCCCCATAACGATTGTGCAATAAACGTTGTGTGATCAGGTATTGATGTTTCCAATAAACCAAACATACTGGTACCTGTTTCGGCAAGAATAATATCCTGTTTATTAAAAAAATGCGCCATGTTATGCCAAAAGCGCTTTTGCGTGATTTTTTCTTCTGTCGGTTGAAATGCTGGAATACTGGGGTTATGAATTGACTCATGATGCACATAGCCTTTAAGCGCTTGCGTCAATGCCGGAATAACCGCATTAAAATAAACATCAGGATATAATGAATGATGAATTTTTACGTGATTACTGTGAATTTCAATCGCTGCACTGGCATCGATTTTACAAGTAAATCCACCGGTATTAAAATCTGACATAACAGTGCCAAAAGAAATAACACAGTCCGAATGTTCAATTCTTTCCTGAACGCCAGGCGTACTGTAATCGCCATTGTAGCAACCTAGAAAACTTCGATGCGACTCATCAATAATGCCTTTGCCCATATTCATGGTTGCAAAAGGAATACCTGTCTTATCCAGTAATTGATTAATCATCGTTTTCATATTATGACGAGAAGCACAAAGATCAGCCAAAATTACTGGTGATTTTGCATCCCTAATCAGCTGGTTGGCTCTTGAAACAACCTCAGCCAGCACCTCTGCATTAGTATCTGGATAGGCAAGGTGCAATGGTTTTTCAGGCGCATCAATCTCAACATTAACCATATTGCTGGGCAAACTAATATAAACCGGTTGTTTTTTAACCCAGCATGTCTCCAGGGCATGATCAATCCGTTGGGCTGCCTGCTCAGGCGAATCGAGAATAGCAACAGCTGCTGATATTTTTTCAAACATCTTGATAAAAACACCAAAATCACCCGTTCCAAATGTATGATGCATAATGGAACCTTGCTTTTGAGTCGTCGTGGCTGGAGCACCCACAATATTAACAACAGGTAAATATTCTGCATAACTGCCTGCAATGCCGTTGATAGCGCTTAGTTCACCCACCCCAAACGTCGTCACAATAGCAGCTGTTCCATTAACCCGCGCATAACCATCAGCTGCATACGCTGCATTCAACTCATTGCAATTACCTACCCATCGCAATGACTTAAAATTTACAATTTGATCCAGAAAGATCAGATTGTAATCGCCTGGAACGCCAAAAATGTCATTAACGCCAAACTCTTTTAATCGGGTTAGTAAGTAATTTGCTATGGTTGTCTTAGCCATGATCATTCCCTGTAATTAATGTATCCAAGTAACTATTCCACTAATTCCTTTATCACCTTGTTGAGCCGAGGCCCAACCTACTTAATTGCTTTAACCAAAAATTCGCTGCCTTGATTGTTGCTGATCCAGCTGCTCGTGTGCACGTTTTGCCGGAATATAACTTGGGTATTGCGTCATGATTTGATTTAAAATCAATCTGGACAATACTTCATCTCCATGATTCCATTTATTTAGCGCATCCAAATACATAAGTTCAGGTGCCTGAACTGCTGGCAACAGTGCTTTAACCAGGGCAGCCGGTTCAATAAAGCTCAAGCGTTCTTGTGCATGAGCATCCAGCCATTGCAATACCTTACTGGCTTGCTGATTACCATTTTCCTGTGCCTGCTGCAGCAACCGTTTCCCCTCCTCAGGGTTACGCTCACCACCTATGCCGCCATAATAGAACGTTGCTAATTGGTACTGGGCAAACGCGTTATTCAATGCCGCTAGCGTCTTGTAAAGCCTGGCAGCTTCCTGGTCGTCTTGCTTGACACCCAAACCATATTGATACATTCGAGCTAACGCAATGATTGCTTTAGCGTTATCTTTCTCTGCTGCAAGTTGGTAATAATTCAGTGCATTGGAGAAATCTATTTTGGTGGCTACACCCGTTTCAGACAATAAGCCTAGCTGATAAAGCGCCTCACTATCACCCAGAGCGGCGGCTTTTTTATACCAGTGCAATGCTTGCTGTTCATCACGAGTACTGGGCATGCCGTTAAAATATAAACCAGCCAGTTGTACCATGGCCTGAGCATGCCCCTGCTCTGCCGCCTGGGTATACAATGCCTTGGCTTTTTCAAAATCAACAGGCTGCCCTTTGCCTTTTTCATAAATCAGGCCTAAGTTAAACTGGCCAACAGCATCCTGTTTTGACGCGGCGAGTTGGTAACCTGCCTGTGCTTGCTGATAATTATCGTCCACCGTGTCATGAATAAACCCAAGTGCAACAGCAGCAGGCGCATATTTAGCTTGTGCACTGCTATACCATTTTTTGGCTTGGGCATAATCTGGCTGCATACCCTGCCACCCCAACTGGTAAAGATGACCAAGCAAAAATTGCGCTTGTGGTTGACCTTGCTCCGCTGCGAGGGTATACCATTTCTCAGCCTCGACCGCATCCACCGGACCTCCCAGTCCTTTTTCGTACATAAATGCAAGCTTCAATTGCCCGGCTTTATCACCTTTCGCAGCAAAATGTTGATAAATATCACGCGCCTGTTTCATTTGCTGCTCATCGCTTGCAAGTGATAAGTAATAATCAGCCAGTAACAACCCTGCCTTACTGTTACCAGAGGTCATTGCTGCATCCAGCTCGGGTAAAAATCCCTCACCTTGCTGTTGTTTCAAGACAGCTAAATTCAAATTCGCATAGGAAAATCCTGCATCAGCTGACTGCTGCAATAATGCCCGGCCTTTTTCAGCGTCTTGACTAACATTTGTGCCTTGACTGTAATAGGTTCCAAGAATAAAAGCACTGATTGGGTTTAATGATGCTTGCTGATACCAGCGCAGCGCTTCAGCCTGATCGGGATCAACAGCAATACCACGGTCAAACATCATCCCTAGTAATAGGGCTGCTTTTCCGTCGCCTTTGTCCGCTTCTTTTTTAGCCACTTTAAACGCGTCTGCCTGGCGGGTTTTATCGGTATCCATCGCATTAAAAAATGCTAATGGCAAAGCCGCTTGTTCCACGCCCTGTACGAAGGCGCCCTGATACAAGCGTTTAATTAGGTGATTGCGTTTTTCTTTGGCAGCAACACTTAGATCCGCTGGTTTTTCCCGTACCAACAATTCTGCCAGATGATATTGTGCCGGACCATAATCATTACCTGCCGCCAAATAGTATAACGCGATAGCCTGTTCTGGATCAGCCTTCATTACCTCATTACCTGCTGCATCACGATAGCCTTTCTCTTTAAGACGTGCCAACACATATTGTGCGTGTTCGTTTCCTTTAAATGCTGCATCGTTTAACCAGGATAGACCAACCTCTGGATCAGCCTCAATATCACGACCCTCCAGGTACATGATGCCAAGGGTGTATTGAGCACGTAAATCTTTTTGCGCTGCAGCCAATCGATAAAGATTGATCGCTTCTTCTATGTTTTGAGCAACGCCTACACCTTCCTGGTACATTTGACCAAGTGTAAACTGGGCGGTGTGATCCCCAAGAATAGCTTTGCCCTGCAGTTTTTCCAATCTTGATTTATGACGCGGTTGCACCGCTGGCTCATCGGTCAAAAAAACCAGTGAATCAAACGCTTCGTGTCCATCTAATGCAGGCAACAGTATTTCAGTGTCTTCCAGGTCGAGAAAGGGGCTGTCTGGCACCAGGGCATTAGTCTGCTTTATGCTTGAAAATTGCTTGTTTATGGCATAACGAGGAAAGATTATTTCGGTGTGCTTCAGGCTTCCCAGTGTATTTGCCAGGGCATCATAATATTCACTAATGGCAATCTCATTTGGTTCTGCCATGATAAATTTGGGCTTGTAGAGCGCTGCACGCGTAACCACATCCATTTGGGGTGCCTGGTTGTATTTGTTTTCTTGTAAGGCATCAGGATTTTTCCACGCACTGAGAATGCCGCCCAGACGATAACCGGCGGCGGCAAAAGTAGATACTTTATCATTACTTAACCATTTCGCAGCCTCTGTCTGTGCATTAACAGTGGAACCTTTAGCAGTGGCGTCGGCTTTTTCTTTCCACTCTTTTGCCAGATGCTCATCAGCAGTCAACACATCACCTTCTTTATACATGGCAGCCAATTGCAATTGTGCATCATGAGAGCCACTTTGTGCAGCTTTTAGCATCCATAAAAAGCCTTTCTTCGTGTCATAGAGTGGGCTTTTAGCCTGAAAATAGAGTTTTGCCAAGGCAATTTTGGCGGGATTGTAATTTTTATCCGCCGCTTTTTGAAACCAGTCTTTGGCCAAATCCAGATTATTTTGTTTATTGGCCATTTCACCCAGCTGATACATGGCTGGCACATAATCCTGGCTGGCTGCTAAAGTAATTAATTCCCTGGCTTTATCCAGGTCACGGCTTACCAACGTGCCAGTGGCATATAACTCACCCAGTTTTAATTGAGCGCGTGGATTGTTTTGTTCCACGGATTTATTCAACCAGATTAAACCTAATTTTTTATTCCCGGCATGACGACTATCTATAAAATATTCTGCCAGGGTATATTGGGCAATGCTGTTACCATTTTTAGCAGCAGCAATATAATAACGCCGTGCTACCATAGGATTTTTTTTCACGCCCACGCCGTATAAGTACGCAGCAGCACAATACATTTGTGCCTGGATATCATCGGCATCTGCTGCCATTTTAAACCAGCGCAAGGCTTGTTCCGGGTTTTTTTCTTTCAGTAAATCATAACGCGCCATGATTTGTTGTGCCGGCAAATAGCCTTTTTCTGCGGCTTTTTTAAAATACCGTATAGCCTGAGTATTATTTTTTAATTGGCCATAACCATACAAGCGCATGCGCCCCAAATAATAATCAACGACAGGATCTTTATCGGACGCTTTAATAAGTTGCTCTGCAGCTTGTGTATAATTTCCCTGACGATAAGCATCCAGACCTTCGTTATCTGCAAATGCCACCTGAGTACTGGTAGCGGCCGCCAGACAAAACCATGGCATTAGCGACTTCATGTGATTCCCCTCTTTAAGTTTGTCATTGCAAAACCAGCAATCCAGTACTGTTTCCATTTAACCAACACTAGCGTGGAATAATGCCGTAACGTACCACTTCCCTGACTGCACCGTTTTTGGTATTACTGTTCACTAACCAGTAATTCCCCCGATTATTTAAACCAAATTTTACATTTACATATTCACAGACCTGGATACTTTCAGCACAATCAACAATTTTACCGTAAGATACTTTTGTGCTACCCACCGTGCAGATATATTTCAGCTGCTTTTCACTGGTTGACAAAACAGCCCATTGCCTGGGACGAACGCCATGATTTAAAA
>Ga0209024_1002147_pt1 | contig 12589 bp, 15 predicted proteins | sample AutmiccommunBRH5_FD_187380 | JGI IMG/M metagenome (GOLD analysis project Ga0209024, IMG submission 187380) | Deep subsurface microbial communities from Mt. Terri, Switzerland - Autotrophic microbial communities BRH/5 (SPAdes) (version 2) | ecosystem: Environmental > Aquatic > Deep subsurface >...
CCGCTAAAAATTGGGCTTTGTGGCAAGCGCATTGCAGCAGCTTACAACCCCACTTAAATGTCATCGATCAATACAGTGATCCACATTTTGCAAGAGCCTTGGCCACACTTGAATCGCATTACATCACGCATCACTATTTCATAGAAGACAACCAAATCCTTGCCAACTCACACAAAATCCGACACATTCCCACCTACCTGGTGCATGGTCGCTATGACATGGTTTGCCCCTTATCAGGAGCCTGGTCACTCAATCAGGCATTGCCTGCATCCAGTTTGCGTATTGTGCGTGATGCAGGGCATTCTGATCGCGAGTCAGGCATTATTGACGCCTTGATCCAGGCAAGCATTGAAGTGCTCCGGCAAGATCTGGATGCCGGGTAGCCGTCTTAAGTCAAAACAAGTCGTTTCCAAACACAGATGATTTGGTGTAAGATTAAATTTCATCTTAAAAAAATAGAACAATCATGCGCTTAATCGCTAAACTTACAGCAATTGCAGGCACCTTGATCGTGTCTGCCTGTGTACACAAGGGCAGCAACCCGGTTGATCCCTATGAGCCTATTAATCGCGAAATCCATAAATTCAACATGGCATTTGATGCCACGGTTTTAAAGCCACCAGCCAAATTATATAAAGTAATAATACCTCCCCAGGTTCGAGGTGGTATTAATAATGCCTATAACAACGTCAACATGTTACCGACAATTGCCAATGACTTGTTACAGGCTGAAGGGCAATATGTGATTAAAGATACCTGGCGCTTTCTCATTAACTCAACCTTTGGTATTGCGGGTATTTTCGACGTTGCAACTCGATTCAGCCTTCCCCCGCACAGCAATGATTTAGGATTAACGTTTGCAAAATGGGGTGATAAACAATCGCCTTATATTGTAATCCCTTTTCTTGGGCCAAGCACTATTCGAGATGGCATGGGCATGACGTTTGATTATGCATTCTTTACGCCCTATCCCTATATTCGTTCAGATGCAGTTCTGTATTCTCTGCTGGGTGTGCGTTACGTTGATCTGCGCTCACAAATGCTGGAAACTGACCGGTTAATTGATGAAGCGATAGACAAATATGCCTTCATCCGTGACGCCTACCTGCAACATCGTAACTTCCTGATTACAGGACAACAGGCACAAACTGGCACGTTGTATGTGGATGAAGAAGGAGATGAATATTTATCATCCGAAACACCGGCAAATGGCACGCCGTCCGAGTTCCCACTAACAACAGCTAAAAATGCTTCACATAGCACTCCATCAGCCTGAAATTCCCCCTAATACAGGTAATATCATCCGTTTGTGCGCTAATAGCGGCGCACAGCTGCATTTAATCCACCCCTTAGGTTTTGCACTGGATGACAAACGAATGCGACGTGCAGGACTTGATTATCATGAGTTTGCAAACATTATTCATTACGAAAGTGAGCAGGTATTCATTGAAAAAAATCAGCAACGACGAATTTTTGCCTGCTCAACCAAAGCACAGAAAAATTACAGTGTTCCGCGGTATCAAGATGAAGATCTATTTTTATTTGGCTCAGAAACGCGCGGCCTGCCGGCGGAAATTCGAGAGCGTTATGACATGATCCGCATCCCGATGCGCGCCTCAAGCCGGAGCCTTAATTTGTCCAACGCGGTGGCCATCATTTTTTTTGAAGCCTGGCGCCAGCTTAATTTTGTTTAAGTGCAGCCAGGGAACGCAAATAATCGCCGGCGATATCTAATCCAGTTTCTGCCTCAATCTCCCGAATACAGGTAGGGCTGGTCACATTGATTTCAGTCAAATAATCACCAATCACATCTATTCCTACGAAAGACAACCCTTTGGCTTTCAGGGTTGGGGCAATTTGTGCGCAAAGCCAGCGATCTCTGTCTGTGATTGGAACAACACGCCCTACAGCACCGGCCGCAAGATTACCCCGCAATTCACCCTGAGCAGGAATACGTGCCAAGGCGAAAGGCACGGGCTCACCTTGAATCATTAAAATCCGTTTATCACCCATACTACTGATTTCAGGGATGTATTGCTGAGCCATAATGCTAACGCGCTGACCATTAGTCAATACCTCCAGGATCACGGATAAATTCCGCGAGTCATCATCAACATGAAAAACGGCTCGCCCCCCCATGCCTTCCAGTGGTTTGAAAATAACATTACGATGTTTTTCCCAAAACGCCCGCAAACGGCTGATATCGCGACTCACCAGAGTAAGTGGACAACATTGTGGAAAATTTAATGTGAAAAATTTTTCATTTGCATCACGCAAGCTCTGTGGTTTGTTAGACACCAGCACTCCTTCACGCTCAGCAAGCTCTAAAGCATAGGTTGCGTATATATACTCCATGTCAAACGGGGGATCTTTGCGCATTAAAATGATATCAAACGTCGTCAATGCCTGCTCGCCTAAATGGCGGGTTTTGGCCCAATCAGGTTTTTTATCATCACCGACCTTAATCGATGCAATATTTGCATAAGCATGCCCTTCGCGGCAAAACAAATCGTCTTGCGTAAAATACGCGCAATCCCAACCTAATGCCTGCGCACTTTTTAACATGGCTACTGTTGAATCTTTATAGGGTTTTATTTTGTCTAGCGGATCCATTAATATCGCAATTTTCATCGTTCACCTGTAGTCCCTTCGAGCGCTGCTATTTCCCTTGCCGCAGCAAGGGCTGCCAATCGCGCAATCACACCATAAGCATAAAACCGATTAGGACTGTCAACCACCCCCAAATCCTCACACGGGGTATTGCAGGGGTGTGCAAATGCCAGTGGTTCGAAATGCATTCCCGGCGCATTGAGGTTTTCATCCTTGCCACGCCCTTGATGCACGCGATAAAACCCACCAACCACGTATTGGCCAATCATATAAACCACAGGCTCTGCAACGGCACCATTCGGCATGGTTTCAAAGCTATAAACCCCTTCCTGCATGATCACCCTGGATACTTTACGACTGCCTTTACTTGCTGCCATGCGCGTGCGCTGCTTACGGTTAAGCTGCAACAATTGCGCGCCTTCATGTACCATCATCACGCTCATGCCATACGTGCCATTGTCTGCTTTTACAGCCAAAAACGGTTTTTCTGCAATGCCATATTTCGTATATTGCTCAACAATGCGGGCAAGCAGTTGGTCTGCAGCCTCTGCCAACACCTCAAGACCATCTTGCGCCATGAAATCAACCCCGTCGACCGCAGTAAATAAGGGGTTAATCAACCAGGGATCCAAGTTGATAAGATTTGCAAACTCAGTTGCCACTTCATCAAAATAGTGAAAATGGCTGGATTTTAATCTCGATGCCCAACCCAGCTGAGCCGTTGGTTGAATACTTTGCTGCAACCCATTTAAAATTTCAGGAACACCTGCAGACAAGTCATTATTTAATAAAAGCAGGCATGGGTTAAAATCCGTTAACCCAACATGACTACCCTCACGCTTTAAAGGTTCAATCAATAACATCTCGCCGTTATCTGCTGTCATTTCAGTCGGCTTGGTTATCTCAGGATCTAAACTGCCAATTCGAACGATAAATCCTGCTTTAGCAAAAATATCGCGCAATACGGTCAAACTCTGCAAATAAAAACGATTACGTGTGTGACTTTCAGGCAATATCAATATTTTCGTGCAAGGATTTTCAACATCCCCCAGCACCGATTGAGCCGCCTGGATGCATAGGGGAAGAAAATCATGATTCAGGTTATTAAACCCTGCGGGAAATAAATTTGTATCAACAGGAGCCAATTTAAAACCAGCATGCCTTAAATCAACTGACGAGGTAATAGGTGGCGGCGTTTTTTGCCAAGACTTACGAAACCAGGCCTCAATGGTAGCCACCTTATCCAGTATCACCTCTTCAATATGATACAGTGGCCCCGCATGAGCCGTTACCAAATGAGGTACTGGCGTATTCATCAATTTCATCCTTCCTCTTCATAGTAAGCGCATCAACAAATGTTACCGCAGGTGATAGGGTGAATGAAAGCCTGCCATTTACCACCTTAGTCGCATTTCGTAAGTGCCCTATTTTTCTGTTATTATAACAATATTGATTACTGACATAGGGATAATGGCAGCATGCTAACTGAATTAGCACAACAATATAGCAACCAAATCCAGACATTTTACTATTTGTTACTTCTGATTAATGCGATTCTTCATGTTATTTTTGCCGGTGCGGTAGCACGAGATGCGGGCAGTATATATAAAACCGGACAACGCACCGCGTTAGTATCAGCCTCAACCTGGGCTTTCGCAACCCTAATTGGTGGGGTAATCACCGCAACAATATATTGGTTTATCCACCACTCCACCCTTACAAGACCAACCAGCAGAGAGATTTCTTATGACAAACAATGACATAGCCACACTTAATGTACACGAATTAAAACAACGCCGTGATGCCAATCCGGATCTATGTTTGATTGACGTTCGGGAAAATGACGAATGGCAGGCAATGCGCATTCCTGGAACATTGCATATTCCCAAAGACAAAATCACCATGGATATCGAAAATAAAGTTCCAGACCGGGATCATCCTGTCTATTTGCACTGTCATGGTGGCGTTCGTTCGCTTTATGCAGCGCATTGCCTGCTTGATATGGGCTATAAAGAAGTTTATTCAATCAATGGGGGAATCGCGGAATGGGAGCGTAGTGGGTACCCTGTTGAAAAATAAGGAACATGTAACATCCTTATTATACGGATTAAGTATACCCATTGTATATTAAGATATTGATTTTTAGGCGAGACGGGTATAAATCCCCCCTGCCCCCCTTTTATAAAGGGGGGAATTTATAGCTTCCCCCGTTATAAAAATGAGGGATACATAATTTGCCCCCCCTTTATAAAAGAGGGGTTAGGGGGGATTTTTCAAAATCTTAAGCAATCGCGAAAATCCAGCATTTTCATGTCCGATGGGTATATACTTGCCTTATGGCAATAATCTGGGGATAATTTGCCACAAGCTATCAAATTTCAGGCGTTTCATGGAACAGTTAGGACAATTTATACTAAATCATTGGGAACTTTGGCTTATATTATTGGTTATACTTTTGTTAATTTTCATTAATGAATTTATCGCCCAAAAAAAACGCGCCAAAGAACTCTCCCCAGCTGCCGCAGTTGAGCTCATCAATCATGAAGAGGCCGCGGTCATTGATTTGCGTGATGCTGAAGCCTTTCGCTCAGGCCACATCATTGATTCTGTTCGCGCATCAGCCGATGACTTCGCTCAACAACGCATGGAAAAATATAAAACCAAACCTTTCATTCTTGTTTGTGCCCGTGGTTTGCAATCGCCAGCGCTTGCGGCTAAATTACGCCTGGAAGGATTTAATCAACCAATGGTGTTAGCTGGTGGAATTGCCGCCTGGACTGGTGCTAACTTGCCATTGGTAAAAAGCAAAGCAAAAAAATAACCCAATTTCAATATAAGGATCGACAGTATCATGACAGAACAAAATACTAGTGAAAAAAACAACAGTGAACAACAAGCTGCCGCTGAAGCCCAATTTATGATTCAGCGTATTTATGTCAAAGATTTATCCTTTGAAACCCACAATACGCCGGCCGTATTCCAGCAAAAATGGGAACCAGAAATGTCACTGGATTTAAACAGTGAACACACATTACTGGAAAAAGGTGTTTATGAAGTGACCTTGACAGTAACAGCAACGGTCAAAAACCAAGATGCTACTGCTTTTTTAGTAGAGGTCAAGCAAGCCGGTATTTTCACCATCCAGGGTGCGCCTGCAGAACAATTGGACCATTTACTTGGCAGCTTTTGTCCCAGCATTCTTTTCCCCTATATACGTGAAGCCATTACCGCTGAAGTTATCCGTGGCAGCTTCCCGCAATTGGTTTTAGCACCGATTAACTTTGATGCGCTTTACATGCAGCAACTCGAAGAAAAACAAAAAGCCAAAGCTGCTTCCGAACCGGCAACAAGCCATTAAATGATGAAAAAATCAACGATTGCCATTTTAGGCGCCGGCTCCTGGGGTACTGCTGTTGCTATTCATCTGGCACAGATTGGCAATCGCGTGATGTTATGGGGCCACCATTCCCAACATATTCATGACATGGTCAAGGCCGGTAAAAATGAGCGCTACTTACCGGATGCGCCATTTCCCCCTACCCTCATACCAACAGCTAACCTGGATGATTGCCTGGAAAAATCCGCACAAGTTATTGTCGCCGTGCCATCCCATGCGTTTGCCGAGTTGCTATCGAAGTTGAAAAAGCCCTCAAGTGGATTGGCATGGTTAACCAAAGGAATAGATCCTGACAGCCATCAGCTGTTGAGCCAATTGGTCGCTGCAAAATGGGGTGATTCCTATCCTGTCGGCATTATCGCAGGACCCTCTTTTGCACGTGAAGTAGCGCAATTTCTACCCACAGCATTAACGTTGGCAGGCAATGATCAAGCTTACCTTGAAACGTTGCGCGCTATTTTTCACCATGACAACCTAAGAGTCTACCTGACAGATGATATGGCAGGCGTGCAGTTATGTGGTGCGGTTAAAAACGTATTAGCCATTGCCTGTGGCATCAGTGACGGGTTAAATTATGGCGCCAATGCCAAAGCTGCTCTGATAACGCGTGGATTGGCTGAAATGAGCCGCCTTGGTATAACTTTAGGCGCACGTCAGGAAACCTTCATGGGCTTGGCAGGCGTTGGTGATCTTGTGCTCACCTGCACAGACAACCAATCCCGAAACCGTCGTTTTGGCCTTCTGTTAGGTCAGGGAATCAGCCTCACGGAGGCAGAAAAACAAATCGGACAAGTCGTGGAAGGAAAATACAACGCCGCCCAAGTCTGCGCGCTAGCCGCCGGCTTTCACGTTGAAATGCCTATCTGCAATGTGGTGAATGCCTTGTTACACAATGATATAACAGCAGAGCAAGCCGTAGAAAATCTCATGAGCCGCCCGCCACGGGAAGAGTAACAAATCATTACCCATCTTACGCAATGCATTGGTGGGCACGTCGCTCGCTCCTTTGCCCACCCTACGCCAGCTTAAGTAGGGTGGGCAAAGCGGTAAGCGTGCCCACCATCTTACGCAATGCACTGGGGTATTTTTCAGTAAGCCTATTATGCATCCACCAGTTCAATATCAGACAACGCCAAGGATTGGCCGAGGAAAATCTCGCCTACGGCCTGGAAGCGTTTTATTGAGTCTGTAACCAGGTATTGAACAGCGCTGCTGCCAGCGCCAGGGTTTAATAAGTGCTCTCGCGCCAGCAACCCCTGCAATACCAAGGCCGTGGCTTGTGCGGAATCAACAATGGTTACCCCCGCTGGGAGCATCGTAGCTAGTAAGGGTTTAAATACAGGAAAATGAGTACAGCCTAATAATAACGTGTCTTCGTCAACAAATTCTTCTAAATAATGTGAAAGTGCTGCCTGAGCGATGGCATTATCTACCATGCCCTCTTCTGCCAGAGCAACCAGCACACTGCATGCACGGCTGCGGATAGCAACATTTGGAATCTGGGCATGAATTAACTGTTGGTAGGCGTTGGCAGCGATGGTGGTTTCTGTGGCCATGACAGCTATGCGTTGATTTTTCGTCGCTGCCACTGCGGCAGAAGCGCCAGGGGATACCACGCCTACAACAGGCATATCCGGCAACAGCGCTTGCAGGTGAGGAAGAGCTGCCGTCGTTGCGGTATTGCAGGCAATGACCAACGCTTTTATACGCCGCTCCACCAACAAACGCGCCATCTGTACCGCATACTGCTGCACGGTACCAGGGCTTTTGGTGCCATAAGGAAGACGCGCTGTATCGCCTAAGTAAATGAATGACTCTTGCGGCAATGTCTCATGCAAGGCGCGCAACACGGTCAAGCCACCCATGCCGGAATCAAATACACCGATAGCCAATTGTGATTTGTTCATGTCATCCCTGTGCTGTTTTTATTAAGGTCTTGGACCGCGTGGAGGGCCTTGATCAGTTAGTTCAATATCCTCGTTCACTTTAACATCATTGCCATCCCTGCCCCTTATCGTTCTAATTTTATTTTGATAAGAAGCAGTTGTGTTCTGCCGTAAATCCCGCAATTCACGAATTTGTGCATTTATCGCATTAGGTGTTTCTGCATTTATCTTATCAAGTATATGCTCACCTAGATGTTTTGCTACGAAATCATCACGAGTTTCCGCAGGTTTTGCGCGCATGTACCAAGTAGCATCTTGAGCTAGTTTCGGCCCACCACAACCTTGCACTTGCGATATAATTTTTATGTCATTTGCTAAATTCATACCATGCGTAAATAACAACAAAGCTGCATACACCTTATTAGCCATGTCGACTTTATATGGACTATCTGGTTTGCCGGCGCTAATGACAATTGGGCCTCTATCAGCATGAAAATTACTCAATAACATTTTGGCCTGCTTTAAAGCCACTTGATTCTTTTCATCATTGGTGAGATTAGGTACTGACATGTCCGTTACTTTGCCGGTATGATCCATTTTTATCAAACCCACATGGGAATTATTACCCTTACTATCCCCCTGCTTAAAAACCTGTGCTGAACGTATTACCTCTTTTTCGGTCAATTTCACGCCTTGATAGACTGTCGCCTGATCAGCTTGATAACCAACACTAATGCCATCTCCATCTTCAGTTAAACTGCGATAAAAATCTTTATAGAAATTGTTACCTTTAAGTTCCACCAGTGTATCTACAAACTTTAACCGGCTATTTTTCTCCATCAGAAAATTTGCCAAATTGGCTTGGGACGGGGCATTGCCACCACCAATTGTGGTGTCAGCAGGTGGTTGTACTGCCCGCGCCTCTGCTGCTAATCGCTCTAATTCTAAAGCAGCTAATTTATCTACCGCTGCTTTCTTAATATCGCTAAATAATTTTTGACGATCGCCGCGGCGACTTTTAGTGAAATCATACACATCCTCACCTATTCCAAGGTTAGAACGGTCTTGCTGCATGGCCATCAAAAACTCAGTTTGACTAGAACTAGCAGCAATTTTTTTCAATACAGCAATCCTTGCATCATCACCAAGTTGTATTTTTTGTATCGCATCAATTGCTGCCTGTTTTCGACTGACGGGCATAATTTTTCTCCTGCTAAAACAGAGTCATCTATCAAAAAATATGATTATACACTAAATTTCCTTAAGCCAGGGTTAAGTGGATTCGTGTAATTACTATAATTAAGTATAGGCTATTGCTTGGTAAACCAGCAAAAAATACTAAAATTCAAACCAACAAAAATCCAAAATTTTTCTGGATTTCATTTAAGTCAAATTTATTAAGAAACAAGGAAAAACTCATCCAGGCGCTTAACGCAGCCAGATCCCGGAATGGCGGGGGAAGGTAGACTGGCGGGGTTAACAAACCATTTGCACTTAATTCAGTGAGTAGAGGCAAATCATCCAGCACTAGTTTTCCAGTAAATAATAGCGGTATAGCATCGATATGATGTTGGCTGATGGCAAAGCGGATAAAATTATAAATTAGTACGAACCCTTTCGCGTAAGATAAATCTTTGGTAAATGGTCCACCAGTGGGGATGCTGCCACGAAATACACGCACACTTTGATTATAACTGCCTTCTTCAGTCAGGCCACAATCCAAAAAATAACGATAAATATCAAGAAAATCAGCACCTTGTGTCACTTTATCCACAGCGATCACCCGATTAGTGATTTTACGCATCCGGCCAGGGTAGGATGAAAAAGTAACCACTTCCGTTAGTACTGCCAATCCTTCCTGTATCACGCTGCAAGATGGCGACCCTTTGGACAAAAAAGAACAATAAGGTTGCATGGTGCCATTGAGTGTCGTGCCCACGTGCACCCAGCCCTCATGCACTTCCAGGTATTTCAAATCACGATCGCTAAACATCACTTGCGAGCTGAGCTTGATGCTGTCAGCACCCGCTGAGGCATCTGCCACCATGTCATCGCTAACCATCACCGAAACGTTACCCGGGTGCTGATCAAAGAATGCACTTAAGCGCACTTGTAATATTTCTTGCGCCTGCACTGCTGTATAGCGCTTAACATCCGCCTCTGATTGCAATTGCACATCCAGTGCTGTAAGCACATCAAAAAGCAAGGTACCCAGTTCTGACAGACGCGGGCCACCGGCATAAAATACATCATCAGGACTACCATATAATTCCATCGCCAGCTCGCAAAAAGCCGGTGTTCCGCGTGCCGCTAACATTTGCACCGCACGCACGTATTCGTCGCACTGGCGTTTAATCAATCGAGTAATCGGTGAATATTGGCCAAATTGGTTTTGTGTGTCGCGCAGAATTAAACGAAATTCTTCTTTTTTTTCACGCGCATCGAAAGGTAGTGGTCTGTTTTGATAATAGTGCTCATCGACCAAAGGCAGCTTTTTTCCCTTGTGCTGGAAAAAATCCTTTTTAACGGTGTCATCCCATTTGATCAGATCAAGTATGCGAATACTGCGCTGCGCATCGACAATGCGCTTTGACAACGCTTGTATGTTCTCCAGCTCAGCTGCATTTTGTGACATTTTGATTTCCTCAACGTGGTGGCGGCTTGATACTGACCCGTGCATCTTGTGGTTGGGGGGGCAGGTTATAAAAATGACTAACATTAGAATCAGTTAATGGTGGTGGAACCACCAGGTTAGGGCCATTTTGACTTTGCAAATATTGATTTTCAGCCTTCCCCGGGAAAAGAGAACAAGCTGATAACAATAATGACGATACAATAATAAATCCGATCTTTTGCACAACATTTCCTTTTTATTTTTGGTTTTTAACCTTTATTATAGAACATAAAAAATCGTAGCCTTGATTACACGTCGCGTAATCAAGGCTACGATCTACACTTTCTATTTTTCCACCCAGTACACGACAAAAATAAAATGCGTAAAAATTGTCATCCCCGCGAAGGCGGGGATCTATACTGGCAGTAGCATTGTACTACATCAAAAATGAATTCCCGCCTTTGCAGGAAAGACAGTATTATTTTTATCATGTACAACGTTTTTTCCATACAAAATTTTTTATTTTAAATCAATTCCAATTTTTGTAATATCTGTTCTAGAGGTTGGTGATGTTTACTGACTAATTGCGTCAAGGGCAAGCGGATTTCATCGTTGATTAATCCCATTCTGCTCATTGCCCATTTTGCAGGAATAGGATTGGATTCAATAAACATCATCTGATGTAATGGCATGAGTTGCTCGTGCATCCGCAAGCAAGCAGCATTATCCGCATCAAGGGCTGCATCACACATTTTTGCCATGTGCTTCGCGGCCACATTGGCTGTTACTGAAATTACCCCTTTAGCACCAGCCAGCATCCATTGTGCAGCACTTAAATCGTCCCCACTGTACACATCAAGGCGCTCATGGCAATCCCGTAAGATTTGTTGCAAGCGTGCCATGTTGCCAGTTGCTTCTTTAATGCCAATGATATTAGAGATATGTGCCAGTCTCGCCACAGTTTCAGGCAGTAAATCACAGGCCGTACGCCCCGGGACATTATAAAGAATTATGGGCATGGGCACTGCATGGGCAATCTGGCTGTAATGCTGGTAGAGACCTTCTTGGGTAGGCTTGATGTAAGCAGGCGTCATGATAAGGGCTGCATGCGCCCCGCACTCCATGGCAAGTTGCGTCAGTTCAATACATGCTTTCGTTGAGTTTGCTGCAGTGCCGGCGATAACAGGAATGCGTTCATTCGCTTGTTTTATCACCGTTTTAATCACTAGCAATTTTTCATCATTCGTTAATGTGCCGGCCTCACCGGTGGTTCCGGCGGCAACAATCGCATGCGTACCTGCCTGAATATGAAACTCTACCAATTCGCTCAATCGCGCCACATCAACCTGGTCATCAAGCATGGGGGTAACTAACGCGACTATACTGCCTCGAAACATGGTGTCCTCGTCTTTTAAATACCTGTCTCAATACTAATGGTTGATCCCATTTTTCACAAGTGATGTTTTCAAGTCTGCACGACCAGATTTGACAAAATATATCATATTTTTGATCTTTTTTTATTCATTTATTGTTTTTTTTATACTAGAATGTTAATGAAGGAGTATAACTCAAGAGGATTTGAATCATGAAAAAATTTATTCTATCTGTGTTCTTTTTAGGTCTCACGACCATCACACTAGGCGGGTGCACATCAACCCAGGTTGGAACTGCAACAGGCGCTGCTGCTGGAGCAGGTATTGGTTATGCAGTCGGCGGAGGCAGTGCTTTAGGCACAGTCATTGGTGCAGGAGCTGGTGCTTTGGTGGGCAATCAGATTGGCCAATCACAAGAAAGACGTTACTATCGTCATGGTCGTTACTATTATTATTGATAGTGCATGCATTATTACTGAAGCATCTGAATGAGCAGCGCTGCATAGCGCTGCTCATTTTTTACCTGTCTCGCAAAATTACAAATACATGCTATAACTTCGTATAGGATAATATCAAAAGGAATAGCCATGCGTTTAAAAGACAAAGTAGCAATCATCACCGGTGCTGCTAGTGGTATTGGTAAAGAAATAGCCTTCGTTTATGCAAAAGCCGGAGCCAAAGTTGCCATTGCGGATCTCAATTTGTCCCA
>Ga0209024_1002149_pt1 | contig 12521 bp, 11 predicted proteins | sample AutmiccommunBRH5_FD_187380 | JGI IMG/M metagenome (GOLD analysis project Ga0209024, IMG submission 187380) | Deep subsurface microbial communities from Mt. Terri, Switzerland - Autotrophic microbial communities BRH/5 (SPAdes) (version 2) | ecosystem: Environmental > Aquatic > Deep subsurface >...
ACCTCGGCCCAGGCGTGCGAGGCCTCGTTGGGCGTGCCCTCGGCCCCCGCATGCAGGTAGCCCGAGACATAGCGCGCCGGCATGTCGAGGAAGCGGGCGCAGGCAATGATCGCGTGGGTGTGGTCCTGGCAAACGCCCTCGCCCAAGGCCAGAGCCTCGGCGGCGGTGCCATGGGCGTCGGTCGAGCCGGGGCGGTAGGCGATGGCCTCGGTGATGGCGGCGGCAATGCGGTGCGCGCGGTCCAGCGCGTCGGTGGCGCCGCTGGCCGCCTCTTGCGCCAGCGCCATCAGCCCAGAATCTGCCCGGGTCGGCCCGGTTTCGCGCAGGTAGGATTCGGGAGGCACGGTTTCGCGGTGGCCGCGCAGCACGCCGGCCGTGTCAGTGGTGGCGACCTCGCCGGTGACCTTCACCGTGACCTCCGACACCGGGCCGCGCAGTGACCAGCCCTCGACCCAGTCCCCCGCGCCGTCGCGGAAGCTGGCGCCGCGGGCGCCGCCGACCACCTCGATGTTCCAGCGGATCGCGCGCTGCCCGTCGCAGACCGAGGGCGTCATCCGCAGGCTTTGCACCGCGCCGCGCACGGGGGCGTCATAGCTGTAGATGCTGGTATGAGAGACGGTGAGGATCATCGTGCTATCCCGCTGAGGTAAATGTCGCCGACAAGCTGCGAGACCTCGCCGACATCGCCGATGAACCGGCTGAGATATTCGTGCAGGCCCTCTTCGAAGATGTCATCCACCGTCATCTCGGACAGCTCCCCCAGCAGCGCACGCGACCGGCTCTGCGCCTCGGTGGTGGTGTGATAGGCCTTGGCCAGCCGGTCGAGATGCCCGGTCGCGCCCTCGATCGAGGTGATGAGGGAGCGCGGGCATTGCGGGTTCAGGATCAGGAAATGCGCGATCTTGCCCGCCGTGATCTCGCCGCCGTAAGCCCAGTGGAAGGCCCGGTGCGAGGACATGGCGCGCAGCAGCGTGGTCCACTGGTAGTTGTCGAGGCCCGAGCCAACGTAGTCGGCGCGCGGCAGCAGCACGTAGTATTTCACGTCCATCAGCCGCGAGGTGTTGTCGGCCCGCTCCAGCTTGTAGCCAAGGCCGAGAAAATCCCAGCCATCGTTGCGCAGCAAGGTCGCGTCGATGGCACCGCGCACCATGGCGGCATGGCGCATCGTCCATTCCGTCAGACGCGACAGTTCCAGCTGCGAGCGCGGCGTGCGCTCCAGCTGGCGCATTTCCTGGAAGGCGGTGTTGAGCGCGTCCCAGACCTGCGTGGTCAGCGCGGTGCGCACGATGCGGGCATTCTCGCGCGCCCGGCTGATGCAATAGGCGACCGAGGAGGAGTTGTCGTGGTCGAAGAACAAATAGCTTTCGATATTGCGCTGCACCGGGTCGCCATATTTCTTGGCGAAGCCCGCGGCGGTGCCCGAGGCTTGCAGCAGGCTGTCCCATTCGCTGCGGTAGCCATGCCCGGCCGAGGGAAGCAGCGCGATGCGCGCCCCCACTTCCAGCAGGCGGGCCATGGTTTCGGCGCGCTCCATATAGCGCGCGATCCAGAACAGGTTGTCGGCGGTCCGGCTCAGCATGATCTCTACTCCGCCAGTACCCAGGTGTCCTTGACCCCGCCGCCCTGCGACGAGTTCACGACCAGGCTGCCATCCTTGAGCGCGACGCGGGTCAGGCCACCCGGCACCAGCTCGATCCGCTCGCCCACCAGGCAATAGGGCCGCAGGTCGACATGGCGGGGCGCGACGCCCTCTTCCACGAAGGTCGGCACGGTGGAGAGGGCGAGCGTCGGCTGGGCGATGTAATTGTCGGGGTCGGCGGCGATGCGGCCGGCGAAATACTCGATCTGTTCGGCGCTGGCCTTCGGGCCGACCAGCATCCCGTAGCCGCCCGAGCCGTGGACCTCTTTCACCACCAGGTCCTTGAGGTTGGCCTGCACGTATTTCAGGTCATCCGCCTTGCCGCATTGCCAGGTGGGGACGTTGTTCAGGATCGGCTCCTCGCCCAGATAGAAGCGCACCATGTCGGGCACGAAGGTGTAGACCGCCTTGTCATCGGCGACCCCTGCCCCCGGTGCCGAACAGATGGTGACGCCGCCCGAGCGGTAGACATCCATCAGCCCCGGCACGCCCAGCATCGAGTCGGGGCGGAAGCAGAGCGGATCGAGATAGCTGTCATCGATGCGGCGGTAGATCACGTCGACCTTCTTGGGGCCCTCGGTGGTGCGCATCCAGACGAAGCCGTTTTCGACGAACAGGTCCGCGCCCTCGACCAGTTCCACGCCCATCAGGTCGGCCAGGAAGCTGTGCTCGTAATAGGCACTGTTGAAATGGCCCGGGGTCAGGATCACGATGGTCGGATCGCGGTCGCATTTCGCCGGTGCGACGCTGGCCAGGGTGCGGCGCAGCAGGTCGGAATAGTTGTCCACCGGCTCGATCCGGTTGTTCTGGAACAGCGCCGGGAACATCCGCATCATGATCTCGCGGTTTTCCAGCATGTAGCTGACGCCGCTGGGGGTGCGGCAATTGTCTTCCAGCACGAAGAACTCGCCCGGCCCGGTGCGCACGATGTCGATGCCGACGATGTGGCTGAACACGCCCCGCGGCGGCACGAAGCCCGAGACCGCCTTTTCATAAGCCTCGTTGCGATAGACGAGGCGCGAGGGGATCTTGCCCGCCTTCACGATCTCGCCGCGGCCATAGACATCGACGAGGAAGGCGTTCAGCGCCCGCGCCCGTTGCTTGATGCCGCGTTCCAGCTTGCGCCATTCGTCCTGGGCAAAGACCCGTGGGAACATGTCGAAGGGGATCAGCCGGTCGGGATCGCCGCCCTCGCCATAGACGGCGAAGGTGATGCCGATGCGGCGGAACAGGTCCTCCGCCTCGGCCTGTTTCATCTGCCGCAGCTCGGCGGGCATGGATCGCATCCAGTCCTCGAGCCGCGCATAAGGCGCCCGCACTGCGCCACCCTCGTACATCTCGTTGAAATATTCGGTCGCCATCACTCGTGCCGATGTCCCGCCCTGGTGTCCCCCGACGATTCAGGGGCGTTTCCCCAAGTGTTAGCAGCAGCGCCGGGCAGGGGAAGGTGCCGCAGGATGTTAACGCCGAAGGCTGCCAAACTGTTGCCGCATTTCGGGCAGATGCCGCTTATTTGTGCATTTCGAGCCCGATCAGGGCTTGTGCCGCCGCATCTCCGTGACGATCCGGTGCAGCGAAGCCACGAAGGGCGCTCGATCCGCCTCGGGCAGCGCAGCAAGCGCCTGCACGTTCACGGCCTGCGCAATGCTGGTGGCCGGCACCTCCAGCGCGCGGGCCCGCGGCGTCAGGTGCACAGTCTGCGCCCGGTGGTCCACCGGATGCGCCCGCCGCTCGATCAGCCCGTCACGGGCCATCCGGCCCAGGGTGCCGGCCATCGTCGCCTGTTCCACATCCAGCCGCGCGCAAAGCTCGGCCTGGGTCAGCCCGTCCTCGGGCCAAAGCTCCAGCAGCGTCATGAATTGCGCGGGGGCGAGGCCGAGGGGCGCAATTCCCGCCGCCAGATGCTGCGCGAAGAGCCGCGCGAGGTGGTTGGCGAGGTAGCCGGCGGAGCGTGTCTTGTCGAAATCCATGCGGCACCATGGCACTTGCATAGCACACTATGCAAGTGCCATGTGGATAGCATCCTATTCACCTGGAGCGACTCGCCATGCTGTCCCGTCCCGCCAAAGCCAGACTCCACGCCGCCGCCGGCGGCATCGCCATGCTGACGATCCTCGCCTTTCAGGCCCTGCTGTGGCGCGCCGAGGCAAGCGGTTATCCCGAAGACATCCTTGCCGCGAGGGTGGCGATCCTCTGGGGCGTCGGTCTGGTGCTGGTCCCTGCGATGGCGGGGGCTGGCATCAGCGGGGCCTTGCTGGGGCGCGGCTGGAAGCGGCCCGAGGTCGCCGCCAAGGTCCGGCGGATGCGGATCATCGCCGCGAATGGCCTGCTGGTGCTGTTGCCCCTGGCCATTGCGCTCTGGTGGCTGGCCAGCAAGGGCATGGTCGAGGAGCGCTTCTTTTGGCTGCAGCGGCTGGAGATGATGGCGGGACTGGTCAACCTCGCGCTGCTGGGGGCGAACATGCGGGCCGGCTTTCGGCTGCGCACGCCGCGGCGCGCCGCCGCCTGAAGTGCTTCCCTTTGCCGGCGCGCAGCCTAAGTTCAGGGAATGGCACGCGAACCGGTTCTTTGCTTCACCGACAGGGGCATTCACTGCCCGGCGGGGGATTTCTACATCGACCCCTGGCGCCCGGTGGACCGGGCGATCGTCACCCATGCCCATTCCGACCATGCCCGGTCCGGGATGGGCCATTACCTCGCCACGCCCCGCAGCCTTGCCGCGATGCGCCACCGGCTGGGGCCGATCCCCGCGCAGGCGCTGGAGTTCGGCCGGGCGCTGCGGATCGGCGGCGCCACCGTCAGCCTGCACCCCGCCGGGCACGTCCCGGGATCGGCGCAGGTGCGGGTCGAGGTGGAGGGCGAGGTCTGGGTGGTGTCGGGCGACTACAAGATCGCACCCGACGGGCTGTCGGAGCCGTTCGAGCCGGTGCCCTGCCATGCCTTCATCAGCGAATGCACCTTTGGCCTGCCGGTGTTCCGCTGGCGCCCCGAGGCCGAGATCCGCGCCGAGGTGAATGCCTGGTGGGCGCAGAATGCCGCGGACGGGCGGGCCTCGATCCTGGGCGCCTACAGCCTTGGCAAGGCGCAGCGGCTGCTGGCGGGGCTCGATCCCGGCATCGGCCCGATCCTCACCCATGGCGCGGTCGAGGAGATGAACCGGGTGCTGCGCGAGGACGGGCTGGCGCTGCCGGAGACGATACGCGTGGTGCCGGGGGTGGATGGCAAGTCCCATCCCGGCGCGCTGGTGCTGGCGCCGCCCGCCGCGCTTGGCACGCCCTGGGCGCGGCGGTTCGGGCCCGCCTCCGAGGGCTTCGCCTCGGGCTGGACGCGCCTGCGCGGGATCCGGCGGCGGCGGTCGGTGGACCGGGGGTTTGTGATTTCCGACCACGCCGACTGGGACGGGCTGAACCTTGCCATCCGCGAGACCGGGGCTACCCGTGTGTTCGTGACCCATGGCTATACGGCGGTGTTCCGGCGCTGGCTGGCCGAACAGGGCTATGACGCGGGGATCGTCGCGACGGATTGGCAGGGGGATGAGGCCGAGGCTCCGGGCGAGGTGACGGAATGAGGCGCCTTTTGCCGGCTGCGGAGGGGGGCGCTGCCCCCCGCCTTCGGCTCCCCCCGGGATATTTTTGCAAAGAAGATGAGGGAAGAGCGCGGGTCTTTGGCTTGGAGGCGGCGCGATGAAGCGGTTTGCGGCGCTGTTCGCTGCGCTGGATACGACGACGCGGACCTCGGAGAAGACGGCGGCGCTGGCGGGGTATTTTCGCGAGGCGCCGGAGCAGGACCGGCTCTGGACCATCGCCCTGCTGTCGGGGCGGCGGCCGAAGCGGGCGGTGAATGCCACCCGGCTGGCGGAGTGGGCGGCGGAGGCGGCGGGGCTGCCGGGCTGGCTGTTCGAGGAGAGCTATGCGGTGACCGGCGATCTGGCCGAGACCATCGCCTTGATCCTGCCGCCGCCGGAAGCGCCCGAGGCGGCGACGCTGACCGAGTGGATCGGGCGGATCCGCGCCCTTGCCGTCCTGCCCGAGCCGGAGCGGCGGGCGGCGGTGCTGGCGGCCTGGGCGGCGCTTGAGGGGACCGAGCGATTCCTGTTCAACAAGCTGATCACCGGCGGGTTTCGGATGGGCGTGGCGCAGGGGCTGATGACGCGGGCGCTGGCGCAGGCGACGGGGATCGCCGAGCCCGATCTTGCGCTGAGGCTGATGGGGGACTGGACGCCGGACAGCACGACCTTCCGGGCGCTGGTGCTGACCAATGACCCGGGGGCCAATCTGGCGCGGCCCTATCCGTTCTGCCTGGCCCATGCGCTGGAGCAGGCGCCGGAGGCGCTCGGGCCACCGGAGGACTGGGCGGCGGACTGGAAATGGGACGGCATCCGCGGCCAGGCGGTGCTGCGCGGTGGGCGGTTCACGCTGTGGTCGCGGGGGGAGGAGCTGGTGACGGACCGTTTCCCCGAATTGGGGGAACTCGCGGACCGGCTGCCGGATGGGACGGTGATCGACGGGGAGATTCTGGCGTTCTCGGCGGAAGGGGATGGAGCGCCGCTGCCCTTCGCCGCGCTGCAAAAGCGCATCGGGCGCAAGACGGTGTCGAAGAAGCTGCTGGCAGAGACGCCGGTGATCCTGATGGCCTATGACCTGCTGGAAGAGGCGGGCCGCGACATCCGGGGCGAGTCTTTGGCCGTGCGGCAGGCGGCGCTGCGGCGGCTGGCCGAAGGGATACCGGCCACAGCGCCCTTCCGGCTGTCACCTGCCCTGCCCTTCGCGGATTGGCCGGCGCTGGCGGCGCTGCGGGCGGAGGCGGCGGCGGCGGGGGCCGAGGGGGTGATGATCAAGCGCCTCGGCTCGCCCTATCATGTGGGGCGCAAGCGCGGGGATTGGTGGAAGTGGAAGCTCGATCCCATGACCTTCGATGCGGTGATGGTCTATGCGCAGGCCGGGCATGGCCGCCGCGCCAACCTTTACACCGATTTCACCTTTGCGCTGTGGCAGGGCGATGAGCTGGTGCCGGTGACCAAGGCCTATTCGGGGCTGACCGATGCCGAGTTTGGCGAGATCACCGCCTGGGTGCGCAAGAACACGCTGGAGCGGTTCGGCCCGGTGCGGCGGGTGACGCCCGATCTGGTGTTCGAGATCGCCTTCGAGGGCATTCAGGAAAGCCCGCGCCACAAGTCGGGGATCGCGCTGCGCTTTCCGCGGATGCTGCGCTGGCGGCGCGACAAGCCTGCCGCCGAGGCGGATACGCTGGAGACGGCGCGTGATCTGCTAACCGCGCGGCGCTAGCCGCGCAATCTGCAAGCCCCGCGGCGCCAGCCACCCTTGCACCCCGCGCCCCTGCGCCCCTATGTCTGTGGCTGCACAAAGATGAGGTTTCCCGATGCCGATCCGCCTTCCCCGCCCGCTGCATGATGCGAACCCGGCCGCTGGCGGCGCGTTCGGCGACCTGCCCGAATGGGACCTGACCGACCTCTACCCCGCGCCGGATGCGGCCGAGTTCGCCAATGACATGGTCTGGCTCGAGCAGGCCTGCCGCGATTTCGCCGATGATTTCGAGGGGCGGCTGGCGGATCTGGATGCCGAGGCGATGCTCGCCTGCGTCCACCGCTATGAGCGGATCGAGACGGTGGCGGGGCGGATCATGTCCTATGCCGGGCTGCGCTATTACCAGAACACGCTGGATGCCGGCCGCGCCAAGTTCATGGCCGATGCGCAGGACAAGGTGACGGATTTCACCACGCCGCTGGTATTCTTCAGCCTGGAGTTCAACCGCCTGCCCGACGAGCATCTGGCCGCCTTGCTGGAGGAAAGCGTCGATCTCGCCCGCTATACCCCGGTGTTCGACCGGATGCGCGCCATGCGCCCGCACCAGTTGTCGGACGAGATGGAGAAGTTCCTGCACGACCAGTCCACCGTGGGCGCTGCCGCCTGGAACCGGCTGTTCGACGAGACGATGGCGGGGCTGATGTTCGAGGTGGAGGGCGAGGCGGAGCCGCTGAACCTTGAAGCCACGCTGAACCTGCTGTCGGACCCGGTGCGCGCGAAACGCGAGGCGGGCGCTCGGGCGCTGGCGGCGGTGTTCGCGCGGAACGTGAAGCTGTTTGCCCGCGTCCACAACACGCTGGCCAAGGAAAAGGACATCGAGGACCGCTGGCGCAAGATGCCGACCCCGCAATATGGCCGGCACCTGTCGAACCATGTGGAGCCCGAGGTGGTGCAGGCGCTGCGCGATGCGGTGGTCGCGGCCTATCCCCGGCTCAGCCATCGCTACTATGCGCTGAAGGCGAAATGGATGGGGCTGGACCGCTTGCAGGTCTGGGACCGCAACGCGCCGCTGCCGACCGAGGATGTGAAGGTGGTCGATTGGCCCACCGCCCGCGCCATAGTGATGGATGCCTATGCCGCCTTCTCGCCCGAGATGGCCAAGCTGGCCGAGCCGTTCTTCGACAAGGGCTGGATCGATGCGGGCGTGAAGCCGGGCAAGGCCCCGGGTGCCTTTGCGCACCCGACCGTGACCGAGGTGCATCCCTATGTGATGCTCAACTACCTTGGCAAACCGCGCGACGTGATGACGCTGGCGCATGAGCTGGGCCACGGCGTCCATCAGGTGCTGGCGGCGGGACAGGGCGAGATGCTCGCCTCCACCCCCCTCACGCTGGCCGAAACCGCCAGCGTGTTCGGCGAGATGCTGACCTTCCGCAAGCTGCTGGAGGCGGCGAAGACCCCGGCCGAGCGCAAGATCCTGCTGGCCGGCAAGGTCGAGGACATGATCAACACCGTCGTCCGGCAGATCGCCTTCTATGACTTCGAGTGCAAGCTGCACGCCGCCCGGCGCGAGGGCGAGCTGACGCCCGAGGACATCAACGCGCTGTGGATGAGCATCCAAGCTGAAAGCCTCGGCCCGGTCTTCGACTTCATGGAGGGGTATGAGACCTTCTGGTCCTACATCCCCCACTTCGTCCACTCGCCCTTCTACGTCTATGCCTATGCCTTCGGCGACGGGCTGGTGAACGCGCTTTATGCCGCCTACGAGGAAGGGCTGCCGGGGTTCGAGGAGAAGTATTTCGACATGCTCCGCGCCGGCGGGTCCAAGCACCACAAGGAGCTGCTGGCGCCCTTCGGGCTCGATGCCAGCGACCCGGCCTTCTGGGACAAGGGGCTGTCCATGATCTCGGGCATGATCGACGAGCTGGAGGCGATGGAGGACTGACTCCCTCCCGGCGGTCGGCGGGTCACTCGCCGATCGCCACCTCGGCCAGCAGGCCGCGATGGTTGGAGCCGAGATCGTCGCCGAAGGGCGCAAGATCGGTCAGCCGCGCCCCGCCCCGCACAAAGATGTTGTCGATCGGCACCCCGAAGCGCCCCGCCTCCACCGGCCATGTCGGCACCGGGAGGCGCGGCGCGCGCAGGCCCGTCGCGTCAAGCAACGCGCGCGATGGGGCGCTCCAGGGGGCGGCGTTGAAGTCGCCGAGCACGATCAGCGGCCCGGCGAGGTCGTTGACGCGCGATTGCAGCTGCGCGTCCTGCTGCTCCACCTGGCCGGCGAACCAGGGTTTGAGCTTGTGGGCGACCATCAGCGTGAAGGGCTCGGCACCCGGCGGCGTGACGGTCACGCTGGCCAGATGCTCTCCCCAAGCCATCGGTCCCGCCTCCGGATTCGTCGGGTGCAGCGGAACCTTGGACAGCACCATGGTCTGGCACCATTTCAAGCAGCCGACGCTGTAGGGATAGTCTTCGCGCAGCTGCGGCAGAACCTCCTTCAGCGCTTCACCCTCGGCAAAGGCCAGCACATCGGCGCCCGTCTCGCGCGCCGCCTGGGCAATGCGCTCGGCATTTGCGACATTCTCGCCAAGGACGTTGAAGAACAGTATGCGCAGATCCGGCTGCACATCCGCCGCCAGCGGCAACGAGCGTTGGGCGTGCTGCAGCCCGAACCAGCCGGCCAGCGCCAGGGTCAGCACCGCCACCCCGCCGCCCGCCCGCCAGGCCCCCAGCAGCACCGCCACCAGCGCCAGCACCAGCGCGGCGGCCAGCATCTGCGGGGCGAGGCTGTCGAGCACGCGGGCAATCGTCCCCATCGGCGACAGCAGCGCCATCGTCACCGGCACGGTGCCCGCAAGCAGCGCCAGCAGGGACAGGCACAATACTGCCCCGATCAGGCGTTGCCGGATTGCATTCGCGTTCATCTCGCCTTTTCCTGTCAGAGCGGCCACGGGGGCCTGCCGCCTCATCCCCGCGCGCAACTTAGCTGCGCCGCAGCAAAGCGCAACCGGCACCTGCGCGGGGCGGCTGACCTTCGCGCAAGCGGGGGAAAGCCCGCCGAGAGGGCGGGCTTTCCGGCTCAGCGGGCTTTCAGGCTCAGGCCTCGACCAGCATCCCGCGGTCGCGGGCGAGTTCCTGCATCCGCTTTTGCAGCTTCTCGAAGGCCCGCACCTCGATCTGGCGGATTCGTTCGCGGCTGACCTCGTATTGCGACGACAGGTCCTCCAGCGTCGCCGGGTTGTCCTCCAGCCGGCGCTGCATCAAGATGTCCTTCTCGCGGTCGTTCAGCACGTCCATCGCCTGCACCAGCAGGGCGCGGCGCGCCTCCAGCTCATCACGCGCCTCGTAATCGCCGGCCTGGTCGGCATCCTCATCCTCGAGCCAGTCCTGCCACTGGGTGGCACTGTCGCCGTCGGAGCCGACCATCGCATTGAGCGAGGCATCGCCGCCCGACAGCCGCCGGTTCATCGAGATGACCTCGGTCTCGGTCACGTTCAGGTCCTTGGCGATCTGCGCGACATTCTCGGGGCGCAGATCGCCCTCTTCCAGCGCGCCGATCTTGGACTTGGCCTTGCGCAGGTTGAAGAACAGCTTCTTCTGGGCGCTGGTGGTGCCCAGCTTCACCAGGCTCCAGGACCGCAGGATATATTCCTGGATGCTGGCGCGGATCCACCACATCGCATAGGTCGCCAGCCGGAAGCCGCGCTCGGGGTCGAAGCGCTTGACCGCCTGCATCAGGCCGACATTCGCCTCGGAAATCACTTCGGCCTGGGGGAGGCCATAGCCGCGATAGCCCATGGCGATCTTGGCCGCGAGCCGCAGGTGCGAGGTGACCAGCCGGTGTGCGGCCGAGCTGTCCTCATGATCCACCCAGCGTTTGGCCAGCATGTATTCCTCTTCAGGCTCCAGCAGCGGGAACTTGCGGATCTCCTGAAGGTAGCGGTTCATCCCCTGTTCGGGGCTGGGTGCGGGTAGGTTGGTGTAGGTGCTCATCTGTCTGATCCCCTGTTCCCCTTCCGCCGGGGCGGACGGGACCGGTGAAGTTGGGAAGTATGCGGCCCGCTTTCAAGAGGCCGCCTTGGTGTACCGAACGGTTCAACGCAGGATGCAGTTCCTCCCGTCGCCGCGCCAGCCCCATGTCAGCGCTATCACGCTTATGTGGCTGTGCGCCGGCGCAGGGTGATCTCCGGGGGAAGGCTCCCCATGTGCATCTATGCTTGGGGCAGGATCGCCAGCAGCGCCGCCATATCGGCCGGCAGCGGCGCCGAGAAGGACAGCGCCTCGCCGGTCACCGGATGCTCGAACCCCAGCGTCGCTGCGTGCAGCGCCTGACGCGGGAAAGCCGCCACCGCCTCGGCCGCCGCCTCGCCCAGGCTTTTCGCGGAAGGCTTGCGCCGCCCGCCATAGGTGGGATCGCCCACCAGCCCATGCCCGACATGGCCCATATGCACCCGGATCTGATGGGTGCGCCCGGTTTCCAGCCAGCAGTCCAGCAGCGCCAGCGAGGGCGGCGTGCCGAACACCCGGTCCAGCCGCGCCCGCGTCACCGCATGGCGCCCGCCATGCTCCACCACCGCCTGCCGCTGCCGGTCGGTCTTGTGCCGCGCCAGCTGCGTCGCCACCCGCAAGATCCCGCCCGCCTCGAAGCTGACGCCCCTGATCCCGCGCAGCCGCGGGTCGGCCTTGTCGGGCACGCCGTGCACCAGCGCCAGATAATGCCGCGCCACCGTATGCGTCTCGAACTGCGCCGCGAGGCCATGATGCGCCCGGTCGGTCTTGGCCGCCACCAGCAGCCCACTGGTATCCTTGTCGATCCGGTGAACGATGCCCGGCCGCCGCTCGCCGCCCACCCCGATCAGCCGGTCGCCGCAATGATGCAGCAGCGCGTTGACCAGCGTGCCCGAAGGCGTGCCCGGCGCCGGATGCACCACCAGCCCCGCGGGCTTGTCGATGACGATCAGATCGTCATCCTCCCAGACCACCGACAGTGGGATATCCTCGGCTAGGGTCTCCACCGGCTCGGGCGCACCGAGGGTCAGGTCGATCCGGTCGCCCTCGGCCACGCGCGCCTTCTGGTCGGTCAGCACCACGCCGCCGCGGCTTACCGCACCCTCGGCGATCATCCTGGTGAGCCGCGAGCGGGACAGCGCCCATTCCTCTGGCACCTCGCGCGCCAGCGCCTTATCAAGGCGCTCGGGCGGGTCCGGCCCGATGACGACATGCAGAAGGCGGGGGGCGATGCCTGACAAGGAAGATACTCCGAACGGGGGCGAGGCGGCCCCGGCGCTGCCGGAACTGCGTTTCCTGAAGGCACTGGTGACGGCGCTGGCCGGGGTGATGATCGTCGGGCTTCTAGCGATCCTTGCGATCCTTGTCATCCGCTTCTCGCAAGATCCCGCCGGCGCGGTGCTGCCCGCCGAGGTGACCCTGCCCGCCGGCACCACCGCCCGCGCCGTCACCTTCGGCCCCGGCTGGTATGCCGTGGTCACCGATCAGGACGAAATCCTGATCTTCGACGCCCCCACCGGCACCCTGCGCCAAACCGTCCAGATCGGGAACTGACCCTCTTCCACCTTTGCCTTTTCCAAATATCCTCGGGGGGTGCGGGGGGCAGAAGGCCC
>Ga0209024_1002150_pt1 | contig 12511 bp, 13 predicted proteins | sample AutmiccommunBRH5_FD_187380 | JGI IMG/M metagenome (GOLD analysis project Ga0209024, IMG submission 187380) | Deep subsurface microbial communities from Mt. Terri, Switzerland - Autotrophic microbial communities BRH/5 (SPAdes) (version 2) | ecosystem: Environmental > Aquatic > Deep subsurface >...
TCGGTGAACCGCCCCGGCCGACGCCCCTCTAAACCCGCATCACGTCAGAGGAGGCACGCATGGACAACTACCACATCAACGCCACCGATAACGGTTGGGAACTGCGCAAGCAGGGGGCGACCCGCGCCTCGAAGACCGCTGCGACCAAGGACGAGATGCTGCAGGTGACTGCTACCTTCCTCGAAGGCAAGACAGCCTCGGTGAAGATTCACAAGCAGGACGGCACCATCCAGGAGGAGCGTACCTACCCGCGCAGCGCCGATCCGCATCAGACGAGGGGCTGAGGGGTGTAGCGGAGACAGATACGCGGCATTTGTCCGCCGGAAAACGCTGTTGGCCAACGGTAAGCAGGCTCAGCCAGCCGAGCGCACTCATCGGCAGCTCGGCCGGAGACCCCGGACCGGCGACATCTAACATGCGCTTTCAGCGCCGTAGGCAAGCGCAGCTCCTTGTATCTAGCTTCGGCGGCGGGCCAGGCTGCGTTGCCTCATAGCGCCCTGGCACAGGACGCCGGCGAGGAACCGGCGATGCGGGGAAAGCTTGCTCACACCGCATCCCTTACGCACTGGCTGACGCAGCGCCGCGACCACTGCCAAACCAGGCGAGACAGGCGAGCGGCTATTTCATCGATCTCCGCTTCGGAGCAGATCAACGGCGGTAGCAGGCGGATCGTCCGCTCCCGCGAGACGCTGATCAGCAGGGCTTCATCTTTCAATGCGCAGGTTAAAAGCTCGGTACATGGGCGATCCAGTTCGATGCCTACCATCAGACCGAGCGCGCGAATCGCTACAACGCCTTCACACCCCGCGAGCCCCTGGCGAAGAGCGCCTTCCAGGCGCTGCCCCATGACTCTCGCACGTTGCGGTATGCGATCTCGCTCCATCACATCGACCACGGTGCAGCCGATTCGACAACCCATTGGGTTTCCGCCAAAGGTCGAACCGTGGTGACCAGGCGAAAAGAGTTCCGCCGCGACACCTCTGGCTAAACACGCACCGATTGGATAGCCGTTGCCAAGGCCCTTGGCCAAGGTGATCACGTCCGGCAGCACTCCCGCATGCTGGTAGCCAAACCATGCCCCCGTCCGCCCGAACCCCGTCTGCACCTCATCGACCATAAACAGCCAATCGTTCGTCGTGCAAAGGTCTCGCAGAGCCCGCATATAGTGCGTTGGCGCGATGCGTACGCCACTCTCGCCTTGAACGGCCTCAACCAGGACCGCGACGATATTGGGCAACTGCGATGCGAGTGCCCGGACTGCGTCGATGTCTGCGTAGGGCACCCGCATGAACCCTGGCATAAGTGGCTCGAAGCCCCGATGTACGCTTGGGTTACCGGTTGCAGCCAACGTCGCAAGTGTACGACCGTGAAAACTGTTCTCCATGACCAGCACGACCGGCTGGGCTTCGCCTCGGCGGGTTGCGTGCAAGCGAGCCAGCTTCAATGCGGTCTCGTTTGCTTCCGCGCCTGAATTGCAAAAAAAAGCCCGACGCATTCCAGAGATCGCACAAAGCCTCGAACCGAGCGAGTCCTGCCACTCGATGCCGAACAGATTCGAGGTATGCATCAAACGACCCGCCTGATCGGCAATGGTGGCGGTTATTTCAGGGTGAGAGTGACCGAGATTGGTTACGGCAACTCCCGCGATGGCATCGAGGTATTCGCGCCCGTGTGTGTCCCAGAGGCGGGCGCCCTTCCCGTGAGTGAAGTAAACCGGCTGCCTGGCATAAGCATTCATCAGATGAGAGCTTTGATCGTCCATGCCCCGTCACTCCACTGGCGAGAGAAGCGCTGAACGCTGCGTTACGGGCCTGAAGCTGCGCTCCGTACCCAGTACTCGGATTCCGCTGGGCCCGACCTCCAGGTAGCGGCGTTCGCCATCGGATACCTGCATCTCGATGCAATAGCCCTCGGCCGCAGGCAGACGTTGAGCGATGTCTTGTACGGCCTCCAAGGCCCATGGCGCATCGGACTCAAAATGACCTAGATGCTTTTGATCACGGCGAATGTTCAGACGATAGACGGGCATGGAGTCATTCCTTGGCGAAGAGAGAGGAGCCAAATGCTGGCAAGCGCAGCTCAGCCGAATTGCTTTGGCGTGTAAGGGCAAGGGAATCAATGACTTGGCGGCAGGCAAACTTGACGGCGTGGGTAAGCTCCAACCCCCGCAGCAATGCGGCGGCCAGAGCTGCACTGAAGAAATCTCCGGTGCCCTTGGGCGATACGCTGACTCGCTCGTGCTCGATCACCTCTGCAGACTCTTTCGTCACCACCACCACGTACATACGTTCGCTTGGCCACTCATGTTGAGCGGCACTGGTGACGACGACCCACCGGGTACCCCCGATCAGCAGGCTGCGTGCGGCATCGATAACCTGTTCAACGGTCTCGACACGGCGGCCGGATAGCCGAGCCAGCTCGAATGCATTGGGTGTCATGCCATGGGCGAACCGAAGCAAATGAGTCTGAAAGGCACTGACCATGGCCGGCTCTACATACATGCCGCAGTCATCATCACCAAGAACGGGGTCCAACTGAACCCGTATGTCGGGGTACCTCTCCAGTACCGTGCCCAGCCAACGGGCAAGCACCGCCGCCTGTGTTGTGCTGCCCAGATAGCCCACCAGCACGGTTCTTACCGAGCGCAGCGCGTCCCGGGCTTCCAGATCTTTGAGGTAGCCAGCGAACCAGCTAGTCGGAAGCGCACCGCCATGGCAGGTGGAGTAGTGAGGAGTATTGCTGAGCAAGACGGTGGGTATGGCCGCCACGGAGAGACCGTCGGCATTCAGTACGGGCACGGCGATGCTGTTACCAACACACCCGTAGACAACCTGCGATTGGATCGAAATCACGTCCAGTGGAAGTGGCTCTGGACCCGACACGCCGGCGAAATCGATGCTGACAGCCATCAAACACATACTCCATTGCAGCCTGCTGGTGAGCCACGGCTGAAGCGGTCTGCTCAAGCTGCGTGGATCGATTGCTGCCTGAGGTAGCAACCGCTTTCGCAAAGTGTAAGATTGTCCTGTGCCCAAGTAAACATTGTCATAGGACAATATGAAAACTAAAAACAAGACCGCAATCGACATCTTCGAAACGATACGAAGCCAGGTGCAGGCGCAACAGCTGAGTCCCGGCCAGACATTGCCGCCCGTTCGCCAACTGGCAGCGGAACTCGGCGTCAATCGCAATACCGTCGCCGCTGCATATAAGCGCCTGGTCGCGGCAGGCGTTGCCGAGACCCGAGGTCGCCTGGGCACGGTTATTTGCGAAACAGTCGGGCCCGGTGAGCAGGAAGGCGGTATCGGTCATTCTCGACTGACCGACTTGTCGAGCGGCAACCCGAATCCGCTATGGCTACCTGACCCGGCTCTCGCACTGGCACAACGGCAGTCACGCCTGCGGCTTTATGGCGACGCGCCGGTTGATCCGACCTTTCAGGACGTGGCCTATCGATGGCTGGCTAACGATTGCCCCTCGCCTCCTGAAATCGACCTGGCCCATGGCGCTGTCGACGCAGTTGAGCGCCTGCTGGCCGCCTATCTTGTATCCGGCGACAAGGTTGCGGTCGAGAGCCCTTGTTTCATCAGCAGTATCAACACGCTGCGCATTGCTGGCCTGCAGGCGGTCGGCGTGCCTGTCGACGGGCAAGGGATGCAAGCCGACGGGCTTGATGCTGCCTTGGCGAAGGGCGTGCAGGCGGTGCTGATCACCCCCCGCGCTCACAACCCTACCGGCTCGAGTTTGAGCGCTGAGCGGGCTGCACAAATACGCGCCGTGCTTGAACGACACCCCCAGGTTCTAGTGCTCATAGATGATCACTTCGCACTATTATCCGAAGCGCAATTCCAGCAGGTCATCCCCGCATCCAGCCGACGCTGGGCGCTGATCAGGTCCGTATCCAAAGCGCTTGGCCCGGATCTGCGACTCGCTGCTATCGGCAGCGATCGAGAAACATCACAGCGGCTTCGATTGCGGCTGGCTTCAGGCACAACCTGGGTGAGTCACCTTCTGCAAGATATCGCTCATACCTGCCTGACCTCGCCACTGGTCGGAGCGCGAATCGAACGCGCTCGAGCGGACTACAAGCATCGCCGAGATCTTCTGATCGCCGCACTGAGTACCCATGGTGTACGGGCCGGACATCCGTGTGATGGGCTCAACGTCTGGGTGCCGCTTGCTGAAGATGTCGAAACGATCATTCTCCATCTGGCCCAGCGGGGCTGGGTCGTTCGCAGCGGCACGGGCTTCAGCGTGCAAGAGCCGGTGCGCGGCATTCGTATCACCACCTCGACGATGGACGCGGACCAGGCTGCCCGCTTCGCCGAAGACTTGAGCCTCTGCATGCAATGACCCAACGCCCCAGGCGATTTGCTGCACTCGTTCAGTTAACCGTTCGGCGACGCTGCTTCAATGCATGAGCAACATCGCGCGCCAAAGCGGGCACGCTGATAGGGTTCAGGTTGCCGATACTGATGCGTACAGCCGCCGGGCTTTCCAGCCTGAACGGCGAGCCTGCCTGAATGGCCCAGCCCAATGACGCCAGCGTCTGGACCACAGAGGTCTCATCCGAGACGGGCAGCCACACATGCAAGCCCTCCCCCTGAGTGGGCACGGCTATGCTTAAGTCGTTCAGCCCCTGGACCAGGGCCGAACGCCGTTGCAAATACTCAGCCCCCACTGCCGATAGGCGACTGCTATCGAGCATCTTTTGCCAGAGGCGCCCTGCAAGCCTTTGTAGCAACAGGCTGACCCACCGGGGGCCGAGGGTCTGCTGGTGGTGCATGCTCTTGAGCACGCTGGGGGTGCCTGTGACCACGGAAACGCGCAGGTCAGGCCCCAGGAATTTGCTGACCGATACAACGTAGACCCAACTAAGAGGCTCACGACTGAAGTTCAAGGGTTCGGCAGCGCTGAGCGGCCCCCAATGATCGTCAAGAATGAGCAGCGTATCGGGCGCATCTGCAAGCCTGTCGACCCACTGCGTCCAACGGCGACTGCTTATGCAAAAGCCGGTGGGGTTATGCGCACGCGGCGTCAAGATGACCGCCGCCGCCGAGCGAAGGATTTCAGTAGAGGGGACCATCGCGCCCTCTTCGTCTACGGGGACGGGAACCGCCTTGAGTCGCAGGCTCGCCAGTAATGCCAGCGCTGGCGGCCAGCAAGGATCTTCCACGATTACCTTGTTTCCTGGTCGGCAACGCAGGCGAAGCGCCCGCTCTACGGCGTCGAGCGCTCCCGAATAGATGCCCAGCTGCTGACAGGGAATTCCCTGCTCAGCCAGCCACCGGCCCGCAACATCGAGCAGCTGCGGGTCGTTACTTTGCACGTCGTAGCCGGACTGACTCTCTGTAAGCCAGCCAGCATCGATCGCTGGGAGCGTCGCCCCATCAATATTTCCAGAGGCCATGTCTCGCAAACCTTCCGGAATGGTGGTTTGCGTCTCGGCCGTCGGCATCTCGCTCGCCACACGCGTACCGCGCCGTCCGTCGGTAACTATCAGGGCGGCATCACGCAGCAGCTTATAGGCCGCCGCCACAGTGTTTGGGCTGACTTGAAGCTGCTGTGCGAGTGATCTGACGGCAGGCAGCAGGGCGCCATCGGGGTAAAAACCCGAACGAATTTGCTGTTCGATCGACTCAGCGATCTCGACAGCGGTCGATCCGCTAGCTATTGTATTCATACATTCATTCTATTGTACTGGTACATAAATGCAAGCCGCCCTTGTCATTCGCTTTCTCGCTTTCGAAGATCTCGGCTCGCTGCAGCAAATTCTTGATGGACGTGGATACAAGATCGAAACACTGGACGCGAACCTCCACTCGTTTGCCGGCCTCGATCCGTCAGCCCACGATCTGGTCATCGTTCTCGGCGGCCCGATAGGGGCTTTCGACGAAGCGAAGTACCCATTCCTGAAGCCCGTCCTCTCATTCGTCGAACAGCGCCTCCAGTGCGGCAAGAAAATACTGGGAGTTTGCCTTGGCGCTCAGCTGATAGCACGAGCACTGGGCAGCAACGTCTGCCCCATGGGAAGAAAAGAGATTGGCTTTGCGCCGATATCGCTCACGGACGAAGGTCTGCAGTCCTGCCTTGAGCCCTTGAGTAGCGGCGTGCCGGTACTGCACTGGCATGGCGATCAGTTCGAAATTCCAGCGGGAGCGACGCGCCTGGCAGCAACCGACACCTGCCCGAACCAGGCGTTTTCCGTAGGCAACTCGGTTCTCGCCCTGCAATTCCACCTTGAGGCCAATCCGCAGCGTATCGAGCACTGGCTGGTCGGCCACGCAGGTGAGCTCGACAGCATCAAGCTCGATCCGCGCGTCATCAGAGATCAAGCCCAGGCATGCGCCGACGAACTGCTCGCGGCCGCGCAGACGGTGTTTGCGTCCTGGCTGGATAGGAACTGACGGAGCCGCATAGATGCTACTCGGGAAGATTCAAACCATCATGACCGGAACAGCTGTGCCATTCACTCGGCCCGAGACCTTCAGTGGAATCAATAAAAGACCGCGCACAGGGTCGGTCAGGGTCGGGTTTGAGGGGCTCGAAGGTGACGAGCAAGGTGATAGGCGTGTGCATGGCGGGCCGGACAAGGCCATCCACCACTACCCGTACGAGCATTATCACCACTGGAGGCAAGCGTTCGGTGATCGGCCGCTACTAAGCGCTCCCGGCGCCTTTGGCGAAAACCTATCGACCGTAGGGCTAACCGAAGAAAACATCTGCATGGGCGACATCCTCTCGTGCGGAACCACAGTGCTGGAGGTTTCGCAGACTCGCCAGCCCTGCTGGAAGCTCGATGATCGGCTTGGCACCAAGGGCGCAGCACTCGAAATGCAGCGTAGCGGCAAAGTTGGCTGGTACTACCGAGTGCTTGAGCCGGGCGTCATCGAAGCCGGCGCGACGCTGAACCTGCTCGATCGCCCACACCCCGAGTGGCAGCTGCGCAGCGTGCTGCAACTCCTCTACATCAACACGATGGACCTGGACGCACTGGTGCGCTTGCAGTCGCTTCGATTGCCACCCTCCTGGCAGAAGATTGTGGCGAATCGCATCAAGACCCGCACTGTTGAATCGTGGGCAAAGCGACTGGGCGGGCCAGAACTCAATGCCGGCGAATCGCATGATGATGCGTTATCGCCCAGAGCGCGCCGGTTCCACCGCTTCACCGGCGAGGACGAGAAGTGAAAAACATCAATGACACGTTTAATTATGAAGTGGTTCGCCAGTTTACGCTGGCAGCGCTTGTCTGGGGCGTTCTGGGCATGGGGATGGGCGCGCTCATTGCGGCGCAGCTCGTTTGGCCAGAACTGAATTTTGATTTGCCATGGACAAGTTTCGGCCGGATCCGCCCAATCCATACAAACCTTGTCATCTTCGCTTTTGGCGGCAGCGTATTGTTCGCCACCTCCTTATTCGTAGTTCAGCGAACATGTAAGGCTCCACTTGTATCGCCTTACGCCGCGAGCTTTGTATTTTGGGGATGGCAGTTAGCAATCGTAGCAATGATTGCCAGCTACGCTCTGGGTTATACAACTTCGAAAGAATACGCAGAGATGGAGTGGCCAATCGCCGTTTGGGTCACCGCTGTTTGGGCAGTCTACTGTTACGTCTTCTTCGGAACGATTGCGAAGCGAACCACGCAGCACATCTATGTGGCAAATTGGTTCTTCGGGGCATTCATCATTGTGACCGCAATGGTGCACGTCATTAACCATGTAGCGGTGCCGGTCAGCTTACTTAAGTCGTACTCCATATACTCGGGAGCGACCGATGCAATGATCCAATGGTGGTATGGGCACAGCGTGGTTGGCTTCATTCTGTCGATCGGCTTTCTCGGCATGATGTACTACTTCGTACCCAAACAAGCTGACCGGCCAGTCTACTCATACCGTCTTTCGATAGTGCATTTCTGGGCAATTATCAGCTTATACATCTGGGCTGGGCCTCACCATCTGCATTACACCGCCCTGCCGGACTGGGCTCAAAGCTTGGGCATGGCCATGTCAATTATTCTGCTTGCGCCAAGCTGGGGCGGAATGATCAATGGAATGATGACGCTGTCGGGCGCGTGGCATAAGTTGCGCACTGATCCAATCCTTCGATTCCTGGTGGTCTCTCTCGCGTTCTACGGCATGTCGACATTTGAAGGCCCGATGACGGCGATAAAGACCGTCAATGCACTCTCCCACTATACCGACTGGACCATCGGCCACGTCCATGCCGGTGCCCTGGGGTGGGTAGCCATGATATCCATCGGCACGCTGTACAACATGATCCCCGAGCTATGGGGAAAGAAACAAATGTACAGCGTCACGCTAATCAACGTGCACTTCTGGCTCGCAACAGCAGGAACCGTTCTTTACATCGCCTCAATGTGGGTTAACGGCATCACACAGGGTTTGATGTGGCGAGCAGTAAATGATGACGGCACCCTGACCTATTCATTCGTTGAAACGCTGGAAGCGAGTCATCCGGGTTATTTAGTTCGCCTGGTGGGCGGGTCTCTTTTCGTGATTGGGATGATATTGATGGCCTATAACGCGTGGCGCACGTTGGCTACCCCCGTGCAGCAGCTGAGCCCTGCTCGATACCCCTCCGCAGCAGAGGCAAGTTAATGGGTTCATTAATGCTGCTAACCGGGACTTTAGTCAGCTCCGGGCTCCTTGCCTATTCGATACTGAGGCTGGCAGATCAAGATGCTCTGGATGCTTCTCTACTTCCGTTTGTCGACGAGCCCTCCTATAAGCCACAGATACTATTTGAAGCATAGTCGACGCTAACTTAGAAACCACGCAAATGGCGAACCTTTAATGCGCCAGCGGCCTCGGCCGCCTCAAAAAACTCATTTAAACGAACACCGACAAACGGCATCAACCCGTAATAGAGCCGAAACAAATAAAGACAACTATTCGACTACATGATCATCAAACGGGAGAAACATCATGCACGCAGCGCAACCAGCAAAACAGCACAACTCCGTGGCAGATATGCTCAACAAACTCTCTGAACTTTGGGAAACAAGGGCAGCCGTAAATAAACCACAGGCCAAATACAACGAACTCGCCTTTGACCCCAGTCGAAATGACTACAGCGAGTCTCTTCTGCCGTTCCGTAACCACGAAGCATGGACAAGCGCGCCAGAGGAAATCAAGTCACGATGCTTATCGTACGCATGGATCATCTACAACTTAAAAACGATCTATATAGAATGCGACATTGTCACTCCAGCATGCGAGGACATAATCAAGACGCCACCTAGCAACACAAACAACCGCGCAGTTCTGCAAAACGTCATGGCAGAGGCACTTCTCGATGAAGCACTGCACACGAAAATGTCCTTAGGCGCCTGCAACTACATTTACGACCGCCGAAATCTAGAATATTTCAGCTTCACCGATTTCAACTTGATCAAATGGCGCAACGAGGTAATTGGGGATTGCACCGCAGAATGGGAGCGACGCCTTACCCGGTTCGGCATTGCATGTGCCAGCGAAACACTTATTACGGATTATCTCAAAACAATGGCCGAAGATGATTCGATCCAGAAAATTTGCCACCAGGTAACAAAGACACACGCAATGGACGAGTGGAGCCACTCTAGCGTGTTCAGCTTCGTGGCAGCCGATATTGTAAATGGTCTGAGCCTGTCGGAGAAAAATCACCTGCAGAAGATCATCCGAAAAACCGTATCCATGTTCGCAAACAACGAATTGAACGCATGGGAGCATGCTTTCGTACTTGCTGACCTCCCCCATTACAAAGAAATTATTCATGATAGCTCGGAGCTCGGCGAGATAAACTTTTACACCGATTCCGTGGAAAATCTTATTGAACGCATAGGCCTTTAGCCCTATCGCCTCATAGCGCTATAGACACATAAAAATAATGCAGGATTAACAGCCAATAGAGGCCCCATGGAAGATCTCATCTTTCTTCGATGCGAACAGGCTTGCGAAGTAGCAAGGAACGTGAAGACATTTAAGCTACGTATTCTAAATATCGATCATAGCTCCAGCTTCAAGGCAGGACAGTACATAACTATCGTATTCCCCGACGGCAACGGCGTACAACAGCGACGCAACTACACAATTACCGAAAAACCCGAAGCTAATTTGATAGTCATTGCCGTTCAACGAACGGGGCGCAATGGGGTCTCGGACAGGCTTCACGCCGACCTAACAGCAGGCGCTTTGGTTGGCTCGACGGGGACCGCGGGTGAAATCACACCTGAAGCCTTGATCGGTGTTCGTGAGCTGGTATTACTGGCCGGCGGCATCGGAATCACGCTTCCTTACGGGCTTATCCAAGCTCTCTCGGCGCTTCACGAAGTGGGGCTTCCTGTGCCCAAAACCACTCTCTTTCTAAGCGCGCCAGACGTAACTGATATCCCCTTTCTGAGCGAACTGCTCAGGCTGGACATGAGCACCGATTGGTTCAGCGTTCGCTTCTTCATTACTCGCAACCCCCTCCGGCACAGCACGGTTCAATTCCAAAGTGGCCGTATACAAGCCTCATTGCTCGCAGAGTATGGGCAACCGGATATGGTGGTCATTTGTGGGGGCCACAGTTTCGCTCTGTCGCTTCAAGAGCAGTGCAACCAAATCTACCAGCGCGCGCGGTATCTCATTGAGTCGTTCTCTGCTCCAGAAGCGAACGGACTTACGAAGGCTAGTCCCGCCCCTATCACGCTACATATCGAGGGGATCGACCAGGAGTTCGTTATGAGTTCGGGCCAGTCATTGCTCGATGGGCTCGAAGCGCACAGCATTCCGATAAAGAGCCAATGCCGAACTGGAGTCTGTGGTAGCTGCAAGATTCGCGTCACAAGTGGCGACATACATCGCAGCGCGGACTTTGCATTAAGAGCAACCGAGCGGTTGGCCGGTTATGCGTTGGCATGCTGTTCTTTTCCTCAAGGCAAAGCCGTTTCAATTTCGCTTTAATAATCTATTTCGGGGCTAGCGTTTAGTAGCCGCTAGCCATCGATTTGGCCACACGAGTTCCCGCTCAGATATTCGCTTTTTTCTCGAGATCCAAATGTCTAATAGCAACCAGTCCGCCACCCCGCCATCCAAAATGGCGTTCAGCCGAATTGATCGTCTACCTGCATATGTTTTCAACGTAACCGCAGAGCTGAAGCTCGAAGCGAGACGCAGAGGGGAGGACATCGTCGATCTCAGCATGGGCAACCCGGACGGCGCGACGCCAGCACATATCGTGGCAAAGCTCTGTGAGGTCGCTCAGCGGGACGATACGCACGGGTATTCGAGTTCAAAAGGCATTCCCCGGCTGCGCCGCACGATCACCCAGTGGTACCAGAGCAGATACGACGTCGAGATCGATCCGGAAACCGAGGCAATCGTGACGATCGGCTCCAAGGAAGGGCTGGCGCACTTGATGCTCGCGACGCTGGACGCCGGAGACACGGTGCTCGTGCCCAATCCAAGCTATCCGATCCATATCTACGGTGCGGTGATCGCCGGCGCTCAAGTTCGCTCGGTTCCACTTGTGTCAGGCGTGGACTTTTTCATCGAGCTGGAGCGGGCCATTCGTGAATCCATTCCAACACCGAAGATGATGATCTTTGGCTTTCCGTCGAACCCGACGGCGCAATGCGTAGAACTCGATTTCTTCGAGCGGGTGATCGCGCTCGCCAAGCAGTACGGCATATTGGTCGTGCACGACCTCGCCTACGCGGACATCGTGTTCGATGGCTGGCAAGCCCCCTCGATCATGCAAATTCCTGGCGCCAAGGACGTAGCAGTCGAGTTCTTCACGCTGTCGAAAAGCTACAACATGGCCGGATGGCGCGTCGGTTTCATGGTGGGCAATGCCGAACTCGTCAACGCGCTTGCGCGAATCAAGAGCTACCACGACTACGGCATGTTCACCCCGCTTCAGGTCGCCGCAATAGCGGCGCTGGAGGGGGACCAGGGCTGCGTGAAAGAGATCGCTCAAACCTACCAAGCCCGTCGAGATGTGCTGGTTTCAGGATTGCGGGCCATCGGCTGGATGGTCGAGCAACCCAAGGCAACCATGTACGTCTGGGCGAAAATCCCTGGGCGATATCAGCACCTGGGCTCGCTGGAGTTCGCCAAAAAGCTGATGGCAGACGCCAAGGTTGCGGTCTCTCCCGGGATCGGCTTCGGCGAGTATGGCGATGATCACGTCCGCTTCGCGCTGATAGAAAACCAGAGCCGCATCCGCCAGGCGCTGCGCGGGATTCGATCAATGCTGAAAGCCGATGGCTCTATTTAACGCGGCCTCCGCGCATCAGTCGCCTAGCACAGACGGTAACGTAAGAAGATAGGAAAGCGATCCGGCAGGTGCAGACGCTGCGTACCGCGCTGACGCAGTGAAGTACATCCCCTTCCGAATCGGCTTGGCCTCGGCCGACAACTGCCGCACCCTGTGGGCAGTCGCCCTATTCAACGAGGCTCCCGATGCGTATCACCCTGTTCAGCAGCAAGCCCTACGACCGTGACAGCTTCCGGGCCGCCAATCAGGC
>Ga0209024_1002160_pt1 | contig 12469 bp, 13 predicted proteins | sample AutmiccommunBRH5_FD_187380 | JGI IMG/M metagenome (GOLD analysis project Ga0209024, IMG submission 187380) | Deep subsurface microbial communities from Mt. Terri, Switzerland - Autotrophic microbial communities BRH/5 (SPAdes) (version 2) | ecosystem: Environmental > Aquatic > Deep subsurface >...
AAAAACAGGCTAAGTGGGCATATTCCTGCCGGGCAAAGTTTTCAGCCCATTGGCAATTGTTTTCACACCCTTCCAGTCAATCGCCTTTCGTTTTTGCAACATGGGCCACAATTTCATGAGCAATTGCGCCGTGGCCAGCACATCGGCTGTGGCCTGGTGACGTTGTTCACATTCAATGCCGTAACGCTGCATCCACACATCCAGCGGAAGCTGGTGGTTTTCCTTGTGCAGCACCGCCGCCAAATGCTCCAGGTCAAGCCAGTGTTTGTGTGTAGACCGCCCCAGCACCTTGCGCATGGCTTTGTTGATCAGTATTTCATCAAACCAGCTGTGAAAGGCAATCAAGGGCGAGTCGCCCACATAATGCAAAAACCCACCAAGTGCCAATTCTGCCTTCACACCGCACTGCTGAGCACCAATGCCGATGCCATGAATCAGGATATTGCTTTTATCGATGGCCTCGAATTCGATCATGTCAACGATTTCAGGGGGCTGCTTGATCACCACCTCAAAAGTATCAGTCAGCGAAATTCGCGGGCGGCGTTGCGCATCGAACTCAATGGCCGTGGCTGCAATCGAAATGAGGCGGTCTTTTTTCGGATTCAAGCCCGATGACTCCACGTCCACCACCACCCAGCGATCTGGATTGGGGCTGGAAAAATCGAGGCTGTGTGACAAGCGGTGCTTGATGTAAGCAGCCCACCCTTGTACTGGCAGCAGTTGGCCAGGTGCGGTGGTGCTCAACGCATGTACTCCGTTTCAATGCGCTGTTGCAAACGGCGCCCTACCCTGAAACATTCCTTCAATATGCGGCGGTCAATGTTGTCCAATACATCGTAGTTCACGACATTGGGCTGATCGGGCAAATCAGGCACGGCCACACCTTCGTCCAGCTGAATTCGCAGGCGCATCATTTGTAAAAACTCAAAGGCACTTACCCAAGCGTCGCGGCGCTGTTCTTCCACGCTTAAACGTTTGGCCACCGCCTCGAAACGGCGGCGTGTATTCACTTCGTCAATGCCAAATACCAGTGAGAAAAACCGGGCTGCATCAACAAATACGGCTGTACCCTGCTTCTTCAGGTCAAGCGTTCGCACACCGTCAATTTCAGTGGTGTCAATGCTGCCATGCCAGTTCAAAGGCGGGCGGAAACGCATAATGTTCTCGGCCAGCAGGCGCAGAAAAATGGTGGATTCTTTTGCGCGGGTAACAATGTAGTCGCGAAGTGGCGTGGCCAATTCCTTGTTGCCTGCCAAGGGGCGAAGATCGAAGAATATGTTGACGCGCAACAGGTTTTCAGGCGTGGCCACATCGATCCATCGGGCGAACTTATTAAGCCATTCGCCTGCTGTCAGGCAGCATTCGGGGTTGCTGGCCATGATGTTGCCTTTGCACAGCGGGTAACCACACTGGTCCAGGGTTTGATTCACTTCCTTGCCAAAAGCCAGCCAACGGGGGCGATCGACATCGGCTTGATTGCTGATGAACAGCAAGCCGTTGTCCTGATCGGTGGCAATGGTTTGTTCAGAGCGGCCTTCTGATCCAAAACTAAGCCAACAATAGGTAGCAGGGTCAATACCCATGCGGTTGCCAACCACTTCCAGAATTCGCTCGGTCAGCACGTCGTTCAGGTGGCTGATCAGTTCGGTCAATTGTTTGGCTGCAATGCCCTGACCCAGCAAGTTCTTGGCAAAACTGCGTATGTCGTTGGCGCAGGCTCGCAACATGTCTGCATCCTGGGCCGATCGAATGTTGCTACTAATTTGTTTCAGCGATAGGCGCTGCATGGCAAAAATGTCACGTTCAGACACAATGCCGCTTAATTTGCCATTCCGGGTCACGGGCACATGGCGAATGCCAAAGCGCGACATCAACAGCGCGGCATCTTGCGCGGTCATGCTTTCATCCAGCGTGTGTACAGGGGCGTTCATCACTTCCGAAATCAGGGTGCTCAATGGTTTTTGAGCCATCGCCACGCGTGAAAGAACGTCTTGGCGGGTCAGAATTCCCTCCACTTGCATGGCGTCATTCACCACAATCATGGAGCCGATGCGGTGCTCGTGCATCACTTCCAGTACCTGTTTTAGAGGGGTGTTGGGCGAACAGGAAAATGGCTCATGGCGACAAACATCGCGCAGGGGTTTTTCCAGCGTTTGCTCGGCCAGTGTTTGTGAAGAATAAGCCACCTGAATGGCTTTTCTGGACAAGTCCAGAAACTGCATGGTGCGCCGGGTTAAATAATCAGAGAACACCGGGCTTTTGCGGGCAAGTGCCTGCACGCCCTCGTAGGTGAACATCAGGCAAAAGGTATCTTCCCGTGCGCTGTAAGTGGCCGTTACTGCGCGCTTGGCCAAAAAGGCGTTGACCGGGAACATTTCACCAGCTTCATACTGAAAACCGGTCGATGACAAATCAGCCAGACCTTTGCGCCCCACCGCAGACCCTTTTTCAACGTAATACAGGTAAGGGGGCGGGCCGTCTTCAGGGCGAACAATGACTTCGTTGGGTGCAAAGTAGGTTTCTGCGCAACCTTCCAGCAGGCAGTCCAAGTCCCGCAGGGGAATTTCGCTGAAAGGGGCGTGTTTAATCAACCTTTGTTTGATGTAGTCCAGTATTTGGCCGGACGGGCTGGTATTCGGGTTGCCAGATTCAGTGGGATTGGGCCCCTGATCAGCCACGGGTGCGGCATTCGGTCGATTCACAGTCTCTCCATTTGCAGGGCGTAAATGGTTTTTATAGTGGTTTTCCCTATTGTAGCCCCTGCAACTTACAATTTGCTTGTTTGATCGAGGCGACGTGGCTTGAAAATACTTCTTGCTTTGCCTCTGCGCTAAGAATATATTCGCGCAACTCCCCCTGCGGCTGTTTTTTCAGAGGTAAAAATGCAGTCAAATCCAACCACAATCATCGTTGATGACGCCGGCGTTGAAGCCTTGTGCCAAAGCTGCGGCGTGTGCTGCTCAACTTTCCGGATCAGCTTTTACTGGGGAGAAACCACGGCTGCCGAAGGTGGGGTTGTGCCAGTCGAACTGACCGAACAAATGAACCTGTACCGCAGCTGCATGAAAGGCAGTTCGCAAAGCAAACCACGCTGCATTGCACTGGCCGGCAATATTGGTGAATCGGTGAGCTGCACCATTTATGAAAACCGCCCTTCCCCTTGTCGTGAATACGATGTATTTGATGCGCAAGGGGAATTGAACCCCCGGTGCAACCAAGCCAGGGAAAAACATGGTTTAGCCCCATTGAATGTCAGGTTTGTACCCGCTACGCCTGTCAATTCGCTCCGCTAAACGCGTCCCGATCGTGCTCCTCAACGGCCAGACGAACAGCCCGAGCATTGGCCAGGGCTTTCGGCGTGTCGCCGTGTACGCACAATGTTTGGGCGTGAACCACCAAGCTTGAACCGTCAATGCATTCGATTGGCCCCATCCGCATCAGGGCGGCGGCCTGAGCCTTAACCCTCTCCGGGTCATCAAGAACAGCCCCTGCCTGGCTTCGGGGCAACAAAGCACCATTGGCCTGGTAAGCCCTGTCGGGGAAGGCTTCTTCAATCACTGCGATGCCCTGCGCACGGGTCAACGCAACCTGTGGGCTTTCAGCCAAGGCAAGAAGCCTTAAATGCGGGTAGGCTTTTGCCAGTTCAATCAACAGCGCCGCCGTTTCTTGTTGAAAGGCTGCATCGTTGTACAACTGGCCGTGCGGCTTGAAATGCGATGTACTAAACCCCATTTTTGCAGCAATGTTTTCGAACAAATCCATTTGCCGCTTCAGCTCATCCAACAGCTGGCCAGCTTCACCTTCGGGCTTTGCGCGCCCAAACCCGGCCTTGTCAGGGTAACTGGGGTGTGCGCCCACCTGAACATTGTGTTCAAGCGCCAGGGCGCATGCCTGCCGAATACTTTGTTCATCGCCCGCATGGCCACCGCAGGCAATATTGGCCCAATCCACCAACTTGAACAGGTCTGCGTCGTGTGAACAGCCTTCCCCCAAGTCGGCATTAATTACCATGATTTTTGCTAAAACCGGATTCGATGGCATATTGATAGCGCTCCAATTCCTTGTCATGGAATAACTGTACCCGCGTTGCCTGTGTTGTATCAACCATCATCCACTGCACGCCTTGCCCAATACACAAATGCGCAAACTTCCAAATGTCGCAGCTCACCACGCTGGCAATGCGCGGATAACCGCCAGTTACCTGCGATTCGCTTAACAACACCAAGGGTTGCCCACTGGGCGGAAGCTGCACAATCCCGGGGTGTACCGCATGCGATCGCAATGACAAGCGTTCTTTTAAAACCAAATTCGCCTGTGCCCCATCAAGCCTGTAGCCCATTCGGCTGCTTTGGCTGCCAAGCACATGCAACTGGGCTTGAAACAGGTCGCGACTTTCCTCACCAAGCCATTCAAACTCAGGCCCGGGCAAACAATGCACCAGCAAGGGTTGTGATGGATCGTGCACCGCCTTGGGCATGGCAAGGCGCAACGCTGGATTCAGACTACAGCTGGAATGCAGGTCGCCCGCATGAACTTCATCGCCCACCTGCAAAGCCCTGCCTTGAAACCCGCCAAAACCGGCAGGAATGCAGGTGCTTCTGGAACCCATTACCACGGGCACATCAACCCCACCCTTGAGGCAAAGCATGTTCCAGAATCCTGGGCTGGGCGGCAATGTGCGCAATACATCACCCACCTGCAAAACCAGCACCTGCCCACACAGCACTGGTTTGTTGTTCAGCAGCGCATTGGCACCGCGATTGGCAAGCAACACTGTGCAGGGCTTGGCACACACGAAATCAAACTGCCCCATCAGTTCCAGGCAGGCCGCATTGTCCGCGTTGCCCAAGGCACGATTGCCAACGGTGTAAGAAAATGCATCGAGTACACCACCCACCGGCACGCCTTCATGTTGATAACCCCAACGCCCCCCGTCGCTGACAATACCCTGCCCTTGCGCCTTGACCAGTTTAAGCATGATCTGCCCGCACAAATTGAACCGTGTCACCCGCCTGAAGCAGCGAATGGCCTGCATCACCTGGCGGCTCCGGGTCGAACATCACTTTCTCGACATGCCCCAGCAAATGCCAGCCACCCGGGCTTTCCCATGGGTAAACAGAACAGTAGTGCGCGCCTATCGCCAAAGTACCTGCGGGCACACGTGCCCTGGGGGAATTTCTGCGCGGAAATTGAAGTTCTTCCGGCAAGCCAGTCAAGTAAGCAAAGCCGGGCAAGAACCCAATAAACTGAACGGTGTAAACCGCGTTGCTGTGAAGTTCAATCACATCACTGGCGTTCAAGCCAGTTTGGTCTGCCACCCAGTCAAGGTCCTGGCCAGCCACGCCGCCATAGTTCACAACAATTGAATGATGACGACATGCCGCCTTTTGTTTGCCAATCTGCTTTGAAAGTTTGCCCAACAGTGGGGGCAATTCAGCCAGTATGGTTTGCACACTGTGCGGGGGCCTTAACATTTGCGCAAACAGAAGGGTTAGGGATTCATCGGCCTGTACACACCGAAAAACAGGCCAGCCCGCGGCCAGCAGACTGTCAGCAAGCAACGCTGACAGACGTGCGATTTCAATCGAAGTCAGCGACCAGTCAATTTGAATTGCACGATCCGACAAACAATAGACCGCGGGCCGGGGCCACTCAGGCGGCTTGTTGGCCATTGCCGTCCGATTCAATGGTTCGCAAATCAGCTTCACCAATCGGAATGCGGCGGGCTTTCATTTGTTCGGGTATTACCTTCAGCAACTGAATCACCAAAAGGCCGTTTTTCAAGGTCGCGCCCTCCACCTGCACGTAGTCTGCAAGGTTGAATTTGCGCTCGAAACTACGAAATGCAATGCCCTTGTGCAGGTACTGCTTTCCATCCTCATCGGCTTTTCGGCCGCGAACGGTGAGCACGCCGCGCTCTACTTCAAGGTCAAGCTCTTTCTCGTCAAACCCGGCCACTGCTAAGCTGATCTGGTAACGGTTTTCTTCCAGGGCTTCAATGTTATAGGGTGGGTAACCGTTGGATGTGTCAGTACGCATTGCAGCATCAAGAATGCTGGCCATGCGGTCAAAGCCAATGGTGCTGCGGTACAGGGGAGTAAGGTCGATTGTTGCCATGATTCATTCTCCTGAGAAGCAAAAAATCAGTTAGTAAACACAATTCGGAAAACTCTCGCAGAGACATTTCCCGTACTGCTGATTTATGAGCTGTTTCTCAACATTTCAAGACCTGAACTTCAAAAAATTCAGCTTTCGTATAAATCCCCATCAACATAAAACCACTGCCCATCTTCCTTCACAAAGCGGCTGCATTCGTGCAGGCGGCTGGCTGGCCCCGCATGGGGCTTGTAGCGGGCGACAAACTCTACTTCAGCTTTGTTGTCAGCTTCATGGCTGGCTTTCACCGCCAGCCCGATCCATTTTCCATTCCGTGTTTCAGCAGACAAATCCATGCTTTCCGGGCGTGTTGAAACATGCCAGGTTTGCATCAAATAGTCGCCCAACCCCAAAGCATACGCGCTATAACGGGAACGCATCAGTAACTCTGCAGTGGGTGCACTTGCCCCGCCAAAATGAAAGGTGCCGCAACAGGCACGATAAGTGCCTTTGCCACAAGGGCATTGAATCGATTTGTCCGTTTGAGCCATCTAGCAGCTTGCCTTCAAGAAGACACGGGCATGAATTTCAGGTGTTCCTTGTACACCAGTGAAGCCCGGTCAACCATGGGGCAGTGCCCAGTGTTTTCCAGCATCAGGTCTTTGATCGCAGGGTTGGCCTGTTTCAACACAGCCAAACCACTGGGGTGTACCAATTGATCCGAATCTCCCCACACCACCATCAGTGGCACAGGTGTGTTTGCCACCATGTCATTCAAACAGACATTCGTTTCCGGATTCACAAATTCCATGAAAACCCGATCCAGCAAAGCCTTGTTCAGAAAAGACATGCGACCAAAATACTTGCGCATGAAACCGGGCATGGCCGGTGGCTGGCCGCTAAAACACAGGCTCACCACCTGCTCATATTCCCTGAAACTGGAAGGTGCCAGCATCACCTTTCCTTCGTCGGCAAACGCCTGGCCAATGGCAGTGTGTTCCGCACCCTTTACACCGGCAGGATTGAGCAAACAGGCACTAAGTATCCGGTGAGGAAAGTTCGCAGCCAAGGCACCCGCTAAATAACCACCCATTGAATTGCCCATGACATGGAAGTTTTTGACGCCCAAAGCATCAAGCCAGCGCACCACACGATCGGCTTGCTCGGCAATATTGAACCGGGCGTTGCTGGGGCGGTCTGATTCACCAAAACCAATCAGGTCGGGGATCCACACCGTGTAGTGACGCATTAAACGTGGCGCCAGCGCCAGCCAGTTTTCCTTGTTCGCACCGAAGCCGTGTACCAGAACCATATCTGGCCCCTGCCCGCCCTTGAAGTAAACCGTGCGCCCATCGACCGTGTCGATACTGGCCTTTGTCAGGCCCAATTGTTTGCACTTGGAGTCAATCAACTTGCGGCACAGCCAGTTCATGAATACGTTGTTCATTGTTTTTTCACCTGTCTCATTGTGTTGTTGTCTGGTTTTTTCTTACACACCCAAAGGTTACTCACTGATCCTGTTTACAGCAATTGGATGGCTTAGTTTTTTTCGCGACTCATCAACAATACATTCACTGGGATCGATGTCTGTGGGAAGCGTCGAAACCTTCTGAAAAAGATTGCTTGATTTGAATAGGAGGATGTTCAAAATGAAAGCAAATGAACTACTGGAACAAATTCGCGAAGCCAATTTATCTTACCTGCTTCTGGCCAAACAACTCATCCATGAAGACAAAGCCGAGGCCATGATTCGCCTTGGCATTGACGAAAACACCACCGAGCTGCTCAATCAACTGACCACCGCACAGGTTTTGCGTATTGCCTCAAGCAATGTGCCCATGTGCAAGGTGCGCTTTGAAGACCCGGCCGTGTGGAAACTGCTCTCTGATCACGGAAAAGAACGCGCTATATCCGGCATGCATGCAGCCATTTTAATGGCTGGCCGCTGCACCCAGGTTACCGCTTGATTTAAACGTTGTTGATGCACCTTCGGGTGCACGGAGAACATGCCATGTCCAAGATCAAATCCTTGACGGCGGAGGTCGCACAGATCAAGCTTGCTTCCGATCTGATTGAACTTGATGCGCGATTGCAAGTGCTGGAAAGTGAAACCCAATTGTCGCGTGAACGCCTGATTCGCCTTTACAAGGAAATCAAGCACAAATCGCCCCCAAAAGGCATGTTGCCTTTCTCGACAGACTGGTTCATGACCTGGCAGCCCAGCATTCACTGCTCACTGTTCATGAATTTTTATTCGGCCTGCATCAAGCACACCGACATGGGCGACGGAGAATGCCTGGTTAAGGCCTACAAACTGTACCGCGAACAGATCACCATGCTCGGCTTGCCCGAAGTTTTATCGCTGACCCGCGCATGGCGTTTGGTGAAATTTTTTGACGCGGGCATGTTGACCAGCACTGCGTGTAAAACCTGCCACGGCAGTTTTGTAGTGCACGCCTACGACCTGGTGAAGAACTACGAATGCGGTCTTTGCAACATGCCATCAAGGGCTGGAAAAACCAAACAAGATGCGGCCACGCGTTTCTTCAATGAAGAAAGCATGTTCGAAACGGCTTGATTTTTCCACAGCCGTTCAGGCCATGAAGCGGGCAAGAATTTGCCTGCTTCGTTTGTCAAGCGCGAACAGGTCTTCAACAATGAACTGCATGCCATTGGCGTGCGTCAATACCAAGCGCTGCCCCCCCAGCCTGCGAATACTTTCATCGGATGGCAGCTCAAACTTGCAAAGTCCCTTGTCAGTTTCAAGCGTCCAGATGCTCGGCGTGGAATACGTGGACACAGAAGTAATGCGCAACACGGTGGGCCTGAACTCCCGCACGGCAAGGTATTCGTTTACAAGCGCCTGAGATTCAGGATCCAGGTCCTCAAAACTTTCAAGCCACGCCATTTCTTTGCTGTACTCATCAACAATCGAAATGCTTTCTTCAGGCGCAGAAAACGGAAATGCCAACACAGGCATTACGCGGTCTGCCACCAGGGTATCGCCTTTGTACAGGGCGAGTTGGCCCTGGCTTGATTTGCGCAATCGCCAATCATTCATATTGGGCCTGCTCCTGCTTCAGTTTTTCCTGGGCCTGGTGCAAATGCCAGAAGTACGATTTCGCAGCCAGCAGTTCATCGTGCGGCCCCTCTTCCACCACCTTGCCACGATCCATCACCACAATGCGATCGGCTTTGCGCAAGGTCGACAGTCGATGCGCAATCGCAATGGTGGTTCTTCCTTTCACCAGGTTGTCCAAGGCCCGTTGAATCTCTTTCTCGGTTTGTGAATCCACGGAGCTTGTGGCCTCGTCCAGAATCAGGACTTTTGGATCAATCAGCAAAGCCCGTGCAATTGAAATTCGCTGGCGCTCACCGCCAGACAGGCTTTGCCCACGCTCGCCTACCAATGAATCGTAGCCGTGCGGCAAGCGCAAAATAAATTCATGCGCATGCGCCAGGCGCGCTGCAGTAATAATTTCCTGCCGGGTGGCATCGGGCCGCCCGTAAGCAATGTTTTCAGCAATGGTGCCAAAAAACAGATAAGGCTCTTGAAGCACCAAACCAATGTTTCTGCGGTAACTGGCCATTTCGATTTGACGAATGTCAATGCCGTCAGCCAGCACGACACCATCGCTAACATCGTAAAAACGGCACAACAAATTCACCAGGGTGGACTTTCCAGAACCACTGTGACCCACCAAACCAACCATCTCGCCCTGTTTCACCTTCAGGTTCACACCGTCCAGCACTTGCCTGCTGCCGTAGCGGAATGAAACGTTGCGCAACTCCAACTCGCCCTTCAAGTGATCAATTTTTACAGGATTCACGGCCTCGGGCACTGAAGACTTGTAGTCCAGAATGTCGAAGATGCGTTTGGAACCCGCGGCCGCTTTTTGAGTAACAGACACAATGCGGCTCATGGAATCGAGACGGGTATAGAAACGGCCGATGTATGCGAGAAACGCGGTGAGCACACCCACTGTGATGTCATTGTTCATGATCATCCAGATCCCTGAGGCCCAAATCACCAAAATACCGAGTTCAGTCAAAAAACTAACCGTGGGCGCAAACAGCGACCAGGTCCTGTTGATTCGGTCATTGATCTCAAGGTTGCGCTGATTCGCTTTCAGAAAACGGTTTGACTCCCGGCGCTCTTGGGCAAATGCCTTCACCACGCGGATGCCGGGAATGGTGTCGGTCAAAATGTTGGTGACTTCGCCCCAAACCCTGTCCACTTTCTCGAAACCCGTGCGCAACCTTTCGCGCACCATATGGATCATCCAGCCAATGACGGGCAAAGGAAGCAAGGTGAGCAACGCCAATTCAAAATCAATGTTCATTAAAATGACAGCGGTCATCACCACCATGATCACATCGGTGATGAAATCGAGTGCGTGCAGCGACAAAAACAAATTGATCCGGTCGGTTTCAGAGCTAACCCGTGCAATCAAATCGCCAGTCCGTTTGGCGCTGAAATAATCCAGCGACAAACTCATCAAGTGGTTAAACGTTGTGGTACGAAGATCTGAGCCAATCCTCTCGGAAACCAGGGCAAGCAAATAGGTGCGCGCCCACGACAAAGCAGCCGCTACCACAGCGGAAATTAGAAGCCCGCCCAAATAAAAGGTGGCCAGTTCCGTGTTCATGGGCTGACCATTCTGGAATGGAATCAGAACCTCATCCATCAATGGCATCGAAAGATAGGGTGCAACCAATGTAGCGGCCGTGGACAACAGGGTCAGGATCATGCCGGCCAGCAAACGCCAGCGATACGGGTGGGCAAAACGCCACAAACGCAGCAAAGCACGCGAGGAAACAGGTTCTTCAAAACCCGGGTCCTCAAGTTCATCTTCGGTCAACAGTTGAGGCACAGGGTGTTGAATGTGGGCAATGTGCGTAGAACCCTGCTCAAAATCACGAACAGCAGACTCAAGCAAGCCCACAAATTCCTCAAGCGCACGGTGCAAACTGAAGCTGGCATAAAACCGGAACACCTGTCCCGATGCGACCCGAATCGACACCGTAGAAAGACCGGAATGATCCGACATGGAGATTTGCTCAATGTCGAGAAAAGAGGCTTTGAAAACAGGCTTCTGCAGGCTTTTGTCTACGACAATTAATTCATGCGCGTTAAAGGCTACGAGGCTTCGTGAAAACTCGCGTCGAGTATTCATGTCGGCCACAAACACAGCCTGAATTGGCGAATCTCCCGCCCAAACCTCTGAAAGGTGCTGCACTTCATTTTCAGACGGTGAAAATCCAACGATTTTCAATGAGATTACCCCCTCAGTTCGCGAATTCGCTGATGTTACACCACTATTTCCAGCGACACGGAGTTAACATTGTTCGAAAATCCAATCATCGAAACTAATCCTGCCGACACCCAGCTTATGACGCAAAAACGCCTTGCAATACTTCGAACCATGTGGCTGGATGGCCCAAACATATGGACTTACCGCAGTTGTATAGAAGCTTTGGTGGATATTCAGGAGCTGGAACAATTTCCGTCCAATCTGCTGCCCGGTTTTTACGAGCGATTAACGGCTTTACTACCCGGTTTGGTTGACCACCGCTGCGGAATTGGTGAACCTGGCGGCTTCCTGTTGCGCGTACGCGAAGGTACCTATGCTGCGCACATGCTGGAACACATCGTGATTGAACTGCACACCCAGGCTGGCCTGGAGGTTGGTTTCGGCAAAGCGCGAATGACCAGCAAGGAAGGTGTTTACAAAATGGTGTTTCGCACACCCGACCCGGTTGTGGGCATGGCCTGCCTTGAAGCCGGGGTGCGCCTGCTGCACGCCGCCATCGAGGGCACGGAATACGACTTGCAAGCGGAGCTGAAAATCATCAAGCGCCATTGCGACATGCACGGCCTGGGCCCCAGCACCCAGCACATTCTGGATGCGGCCTATGCTCGCCGCATTCCGATTATTCGCCTGAACGATGGCAACCTGGTTCAGCTTGGCCATGGCGATCAACAACAACGCATCTGGACCGCAGAAACTTCAAAAACTTCTGCCATAGCAGAGGGTATAGCAGCGGACAAAAACCTGTGCAAAGAACTGCTGGCGCAGTGTGGGGTGCCGGTGCCAGAAGGCGAATTTGCAAAAGATGCAGACCGGGCATGGGAAATTGCCCAAAACATCGGCCTTCCCGTGGTGGTAAAACCAGTCGACGGCAATCAGGGCCGCGGCGTTTCACTTGAACTGGACAAGCAAGAGGATATTCAAAAAGCCTGGGCTTTGGCCCAAGAGGAAAGTTACAGCGGCGTCATTGTTGAACAATTCATTCGGGGTGTTGAGCACCGTGTTCTGGTGGTGAATTACCAGATTGCAGCCGTATCCCGTGGCGATCTGGTGCATGTGGA
>Ga0209024_1002165_pt1 | contig 12442 bp, 7 predicted proteins | sample AutmiccommunBRH5_FD_187380 | JGI IMG/M metagenome (GOLD analysis project Ga0209024, IMG submission 187380) | Deep subsurface microbial communities from Mt. Terri, Switzerland - Autotrophic microbial communities BRH/5 (SPAdes) (version 2) | ecosystem: Environmental > Aquatic > Deep subsurface >...
AACGGGAGTATCTTTCAAGGCAAATTAAAAGTCGAATGGTAGTTGCTATGAAAGATACTCCCGTTGTTTTAATAAACGGCCCTAGGCAATCAGGAAAAACAACCTTGGTCAAAGAATACAAACCTTCTATGCCTTATTACACTTTAGATGATGACAATATTCTAAATGCTGCAAAACAAGATCCGGTTGGTTTTATAAATCAAATCGACATTGCAATCATAGATGAGATTCAACGCGCACCAGAATTGCTACGTGCAATTAAGCTTTCAATTGACAAAAATAGAAAACCAGGTCGCTTTTTATTAACGGGGTCAGCCAATTTACTCGCATTACCACAAATAGGAGATAGTTTGGCGGGTCGAATGGAAATATTAACCTTGTATCCACTTTCGCTAGCCGAAATCCAACGACGACAAAATCACTTTATAAAATCTGCTCTTGAACAATCTTGGCCAAATCAGACAATACACTTAGAGCAATCAGAAGTTATTTCATGGGTTCTAAAGGGTGGTTATCCAGAAATGTTAACTAGACCAACTTTTGATAGACGCAATGCTTGGGCTAAATCTTATGTAAAAGCAATAGTAGAACGAGATGTGAAAGATATCTCCTCAATAGAAAAATTAGTTGAAATGCCTCGCTTACTAGAAGTGTTGGCTCAACAATCAGGAAAATTAACTAATTTTACTCAAATCGGTGGGCAATTACATTTAGATACCAAAACCGCACAAAAGTATGTCGGACTCCTTGAAACACTATTTTTAGTGCATCAATTAAGGCCATGGCATGACAATACTTTAAGCAGGATCGTTAAAACACCAAAAATCCATTTCCTTGATAGTGGTCTTTTGGCATGTTTGAACAGAATTACCACCGAAAGCATCCAAACTGATAGATCTGTTTTTGGGTCTCTACTAGAAACTTGGGTATATAGCGAATTATTAAAAATGTGTTCCGTGGAGGACGAGTCATGGAATATTTATTACTATCGTGACAAAGATCAGGTAGAAGTTGATTTTATCCTAGAGAATCATTCACGTAAGATTATTGGCATTGAAGTTAAAGCAAGTCAGACTGTTTTTAATCAAGATTTCCGCGGTTTAAGAAAACTGGCCACCTTAGCTGATAAAAATTGGATTAGCGGTATAGTTCTCTATAGTGGGGATAAATGTTTGTCCTTTGGAGACAATCTGTGGGCAATACCCTTTTCATTTCTTGATTAGGATAGACTGAGGAAAATATTTAATGATAGAGCGTTTGAATCATCCCAACGCAAAGAGGCAGCTTCCATTTTTCTCATGCCAGTGAATAAAAGTAATAAAAAATAATCATGCCACAATAAGGCATTGCGGTATTTATCGGTCTCTACCAACACAATGATAGCTTTGTACCAGTCAGCTAATTGATGTGGTTTGATAACGGTTTGTTTTCGATCCACCCGATACCAAGCCCGGGTATGCGATAGGTATTTGACTGGGTTAATAGTGATAATTGGATGGCCATTGCCGTCTTGATATTCATACATGGCATAATTAAAAATAGCTCTTAATACCCTCATGGCATTGTTAGCACGTGCTTTACTATTTGCCTGGCCATGCTTGGTATGGCGTTTGGCACCCAACAACATCAGAAAATCCTGAATTTAACTCATGGGCTATCACCAGCGGCATCAAAATACTTAAGTATATTTGATCAATTTCCTGAATCGTTTAATCAGGGTAGAAAGTATATCGCTAATAAATTAAAACAACTTCCTGAAACTTTGCACCATCAGCACATCTGATTAGGTTAGCGGGATTCACTCACAAGACAGCCAATACAGGTGCTGTGATGCTGGTTCAGCTAGCGAAGATACTGTCTTTAAATTGTAGTCTCAGAAGTGAAGCTCTAAAGCTATTAATTAAAAATTCATAGTGATTCAACTACTGCCCTGATTTTTTCCTGCCCACCTTTTTATTTTAAATAAAAAAATGCTGCCTATACTCACTATGGGTAATAAAAAAAGATAGGTACTGAGTTCTACAAATTTCAAACTGTTTTTTTTCCATCCCGTAGCGTTTGCGTAAGCATGGTTAAATTTTTTAAATACCAATCGTTCAGATAGATTCCCAGGGAAGGCCTTCAATTTGTATCCTAAATAAAAATACCCCGTAAAATAGCCATAAAAATGCAGATATTTTTTAGGATAAAAGACATAAGTGGCTGAAGAGGAAGCATCTAAATATTGGGTATAATGCCAGCAATTTTTAGGCATAAATAACATATCGCCCACATTTAAATTGACCCTGTATCCTATAGCTTGTTTTAACCTTGGGTATTGCTGTTCCAATTTTTCTATAGGCTGGCTAAAATCTATGAGTGAATTTCCAACGTAAGGAACTTTGTACAAATAGTCACTTTGATCTTCAGTAAAAAGTAGTATTTGTTTTTTTCCACTTAGGCACAAATGCAGATTAGTGCAATGCTCTCTATCGTAGTGAATAAAAGAGGCGGAACCTTTTCCACCAAAAAAATAAATAACTTTTAGAAAAGGGGAAAAAAAACGAGGTCTTAAAGGGATTGTTTGCCAAAGAGGCACATGCTTTTCTATTTTAGCGGATAATGTTCTGGAGATTATTTGCCCAAAAATTCGATACGGTTTGTTTTGTTTTATCGCTTCAATGGTCTCTACAAAGTCACAAGTTTTTTCTTCTATCGCTTGATATCGGTCAAATACTTTATAAACGGTTGTGCCTATATTTTGTTTTTGAAAATAACTCAAGGTAAATTGTTCTGTGAACCCATCAATGTGAATTAAAAGAGGTTCTTTTAATTGGTACAGTATATTTTTTAATTTTTCTTCTTCACCATAGCGATACATAACGCATTTTATTTTTCTAAAATGCATAAAAATCACCTCTTTTGAATTAAATAATAATAATACAATTTAGTTCCTCCCCAGTATTCACTTTTACGAGCTGCTTTTGCAATAGGGCGTAAATCAGGGTTTCTCATCCAAACTTTCCACCAAGGTAAAAAACTGATACCCATTGCACGAGCTAAATAAGATAATTCGTTTAAAAAAAATGGATTTTCATCGCCAAAAATTGAACGCGCCATGTTGTAGAATTTTTTTTCATTAGCAATAAGCCGATTGTATATGGAGGCTTGTACCATTTTCGTGATGTTCTTTTTTTGCAGGATACATAGATTTTTTCTTGAAGCGACAAATTGATCCAATTGCATCGCTTGTTTTTTGGCATCGGTGTAAACATCAGCATAACAAAAAAAACCACCGGGCGTAAGAATGCGGACTACTTCAGAAAAAAAATGATCTACTCTGGGATACAAATGCGAACTTTCAAGATTAGTAATAATATCAAAACTCTCATCTTGCAATGGCAATAATTCAGCATCAGCTTGCAAATAATTCACGTGCTCTTTCGCATAAAAATTACGTTGGGCATTACTTACTAAGGTCTGCACTAGATCCACGCCCAATGCATATTTTGTTTGCAATAGCTGCGCTGTCATCTTTAAACCAATACCGTTTCCACAACCTATTTCTAAAAGGCGTTTGTTAAAAAATTTTGTTTTAAATAATGGCCTAATTAGAAAGTAGAGAAGTAATTGAGCATTAATATCTTGATAAGGACATAAAAGGGAAAAAGTAAAATTCTGCGCCTTATATTCTTGCTCTATATTTCTATCCCGAAGTCCCCAGTTTAAAAAAGCTCGGTTATAAAGCATCTGTCCCAAACAGCCGTAACTGTTTTGAACAATTTCTTTGATTTCTTTTGCTTGTTCTGGCTCAGCAGAGAACGTGTTGACGGCTAGCCTTAAGGCTTGTATTGCTTGGTTGTAGGTTTTTATTTCTTTTGTCATTATAATCAATGCATTGAATCTTTATAAGAAAGTAGCATAAAACAGCAACGGGATACTAACTTATATTATTTTTTCTTGTGTCTGTTGGAAGGTGTTAACGGTGTCGCAAAACCGCGGATATATGGCGCAGCTAGCGTAGCCCGGATGCAGGCGCAGCCGTAATCCGGGAAATTGGGCTTCGAACATCCCGGATTTCGTTTCACTTCATCCGGGCTACGCTTGCTTTGATAATTTGAAAGGGAAGCATTACTGATGAGCCGGTTAATCGGCGAAACGCTCAAGCGTCTAATGCTAAGCCACTTTGTTCCCTTAACCCCGTGGCTGGACGTTCAGTCGGGAACATCTTCATGGAACTCTGCCATTCGGTAGAGCGGGCTATCAAAGCCTAAGTCAATTTTTAATGACAATGGATTATGGGAGAAAACACACCAAAAAAAATTTGTTCTATGGCAATATCGTTTGCCTTATAGCGATTGATTTGCCCCCTTCTTCGAGCTTTACGGCAGCTACAAAATTAACATCTATTGAGAAAAAATCTGGGTTTTAATGAAAGGGTGGACTCATACCATGACTTGTCGTAGGAGGAGGACCAGAATAAGCCAGTGGTGGTGGAAACAGCGTAATACCTCCTGCATACACAGAACCATCATTTGGTGCGGGTGGTGCTGATGGAGGTGGACTCATACCATGACTTGTTGTAGGAGGAGGGCCAGAATAAGCCGGTGGTGGAGAAAACAGGGTATAACTTCCTTCATACACCGAACCATCATCCGATACGATAGCTCTAGCTCGTTGGAGGAAGTTTTCACAAGCCTGAGATTTTGTTTTTAAATCACAGTTTAAAGTCCGCTCACTCTGACAATCTATGGTGAGTTTTTGGGTTAGCTCGGGAATGGTTTCATGAGTTAGTGTTGCGTTTTCCTCGTTTAAACTTTTTTCATGCGTTTGAAGATCATGAATTTTTTTGTTGTTAAAGTGTTTTTGTAACCGGTTAATCCCTTTTGCCGCAAATAACCCTAGTGAGATAATCAAGCATGCGCCGGCTACGATTAACGGAATAACTAAACTCAAAGGCGGTACGACAGTCGCAACACCTAAAGCTGTGACGGAAAAGTATAATCCGCCAGAAAGCAACAAAAGACTTAAAGAAATACCTAAGGTGATCCAAGCGGGTGAAGTGAGTGTTTTATTCGTATTATCTAAGGTTTGATTTTTTTGATTCAGTGTAGTCTTTATTTCCGGGGCTTGTTGCAGTTCGGCTGCAATGTCTATAATGCGTTGTTCTGCAGTTCTTATCGATTTCTTTGTTGTTTTTATCGTTTCTTGGAGTATTTGCAGCGCTTTCGATGCTTTCAACGTTTCTTGTTCAGCGGCTAAAAACTCCGTCATCACATTAATAAGCTCAATAACCGCTTGTTTCTTATCGTGCGTAAGATTAACAAATTGTAAGACGGGTTGGCGAAGCTCCATCAAAAAGACAGGAAATATAAGATTTTTGGCTTCAGTAAATTTTTTATTCAGCAATTTATCAACTTCAGCATAAAGCTTGCTCTGTTGTTGGATGAATGCGTGATAATTTTGATCAGATAAGCGTTCCTGTATGCTTGATTTATAATGGCGATTTTCTTGTTCCTGTTTACGAGCCTGGCGCTCTGCTTCTCTCTCTGGAAGACTTACATTCAATTTATGATTTATTTCATTTAATTTTAACTGCTCTGGAATAGAAATAGACTTGTGCTGATGATTAATAGAATGAGTATGTGTGGATTGTTGACTTAAAAGAATCTGCTGTTCGTTCAGTAGCGATAACCGCAATTGCTTATCAGTTAAAGCGTCATGATAATCTCTTAATGATTCATAGCGATCTTCTTTAGCCTGTTGCTCTAAGAATTTACGTTGAAGAACTTCATCATGATGTCTTTTTTGCTCAAGAGCTATGGGTGTAAGCTCTGCTTCTATTGCATATACGACGTTTAAAATAGGCTCATGCGCCACGATAAGTGATTTTAACTGAGTAAAATGAAATTGATGAAGCGTTGATACATATTGACGCACATGTCGATCAACGAGCGTTGTGACATTAATATCCGTTAAATTAGGCATAACATGGAGCAACCAAAAAGCAACGTGGTCGGTATTAAAGCACAACAACTGTATTTTAACAACCTTGGACTTTGATCTTTTTTAAAAATGAGCCAGAAAGTGTCGTCTTTGTTTGAGTAGAGCGGTTCCTTCTCGCGTTGTAGCCGCTCCCTCGTTAGCACCCATCGTGCCCTATTAAGGCAATGGGCGCACGATAACCCCCATTCACTCGTCTATACCTTAGCTCAGAATAATTTATGGTAAACTCTAACCGGTGGTACTGGGTGGCGTTTCAGAAATAGTTCGAAGGTCGCCCAATTGAAGGACCTTCTCTGGCTACGTCTGTTCAGCCACTGAAACATGATGCGCACCGCTCTGAATAAAAAGCTTGATACGCGCGTACTATTGAAGCTTACGCCATAATACTGCACATGCCCTCGCAGTTTACTACAGAACGCTTTCCATACTTTCTTGAGTGGTGCCTTGTTTCTCATTTTCCTAGCCCAGTCGTTTACCTTCTTCAGTTTTGACCGGAATCGTCTACCTTCTGTCTTTAGTTTCGGTATAACAGCACCTCGTTTTGACCGTCCTAAGTAAAACGTAAACCCTAGAAAATTGAATGACTCTTGTTTAATACCTTGTTGCATCGCACTCTTTGAGAATGAGACCATTTTGGTTTTATCCTCATTGAGCTTGAGCTTATATTTCTCAAGGCGTTTTCCCAGTACTTCTTTAACCCTGTTTGCGTCTTTTTGAAATCTGAAACAGACGACAAGATCATCGACATAACGGAATACACGTATTGGACCGTTCATAAGTGGAGCAACCGTTTCTTCGAGCCAAGTATCAATTACATAATGCGCGACTATATTTGCAAGTGCAGGACTGGTACAGCTGCCCTGAACTGTGCCTTCATCATTCACTCGTAGCTCACCCTTAGTTAGAATCCCAGCTTTTAGTAACCTACTTACGTATCGCAGAAACTTCTTGTCTTTGATCTTCATACGAAGAGTATCTAGCATCATTTGGTGGTCGATTGAGCCAAAGAAATTTGCTAGATCTGCTAAATCTATATCTAAGACCGTCTCAACCTCCTCTTTATCTAGATAGGTCCTGAGCGCTTTTATAGCATCATGACAACCCCTCTTAGGTCTGAATGCATACGAGCAATCCAGAAATAAGGGTTCGTAGATGCTTTCAAGGAGCTCTTGCATCCGCTTTTGTACGAGTTTATCTTCGAAAGCACTGATCCCAAGGGGTCTTATCGTACCTGGTTTACCGTCCTTCGGTATCAATACTTCTCTAACCGCTTGTGGACGATAAGCCATGCGCCTCATTCTCGCGACCAGATCTTCTAGATTCATTCGCAGATTTTTACCATATTCATCTTTGCTAACCCGGTCTACTCCTATGGCCTTCTTTCCATCCAGCCGGTCGAAGCAGCTACGCAGCGATTCCACGTTGAAATGATGTATCAAACTGTGAAACTCCCGATTTGGGTCCTGTGCAGATAGCCAAGCTATCTCTGACAATTCTGTTCGCGTAGTTTCTTGAGACTCTGTTGATCTCATTACGTTTCCTCACCAAAGGCAAAATTACCGTGGTACCTTCCCCATGTGCTTGGCTTTCCCAAACTCGGAGTACTACGTACCGCAGACTTCCTATTCCTCGTCTCGACTTCCTCGCTTTTCTACTTGTTAGTCAATACTTACGCTCCCTGTGAGAAAGAATAGGACCTCCCACGTTCACACTATTACTTTCGTTACATGCCATGCTCTCCGACTCCGGGGTTGATAAATGCTCCTGCCCGTTGCGTTACATTTATTGTTGCCTTCTGTCGCGTCGAACTCATCGGCCAACCCTCATCTCGCTTAACGGAGCTCAATCGCTTCACCCTGGCGGATTACGGCCTGTAACTTCCTTTGGCTACGCTTAATCACATCAGTTACCTGATGAAACCCAAGACTAAGTATGGAATGCGGTGGGTCCCGCTTTTCCAATAGCACTTTCAGCTATTAGTAATAGTGCGCCTCGTGGCGCACCGAACGAAGTGAAGCTAGCGTAGCCCGGATGCAGGCGCAGCCGTAATCCGGGATATTGGGCTTCGAACATCCCGGATTACGTTTCATCTGGGCTACGTTTGCTGCCAAAATAATCAGGTTGAATTTTTCCTTCAATGATATACAAGCAATCCATTCCAAATTAGATGGATCCACCGTTATATTGGCCTAATCTACCTTATAAGATCGTGCAGGAATGATTACCATCTATTGCTTTCATATGTTTCCTAGTTTCTTTAGGGAGCTTCAGAGAAGATACAGGCGTGTGTTGGACAGAATATGCGGAAGACTGGCCAACTTTTACTCCCATATTTTTCCAGCGAGCATTAGTAATTTCAGAGTTTGCAATGTTAGAAATCTTTCGATTGTATTGGTCGACAATTGTTTCCTCTTCAGATAGAAAACATGATATTTTTCTAAAACTACTCATGGATGAATCCATTTTAGGTTCCAGTGGTTGAGGATGAAAGTGCTTATTAAGCGCTATTGCCAGTTGATTCGCACACAAAAATCCGGCATTTAGAGCACGAAAATATGGAACACCCATGGCCGCATCACCTACAAGAAACCAGGTTTTTCCTTGAGTTTCTTTAGCGAAAAACTCGCTTCGATAAACTGGTAAATTAATTGCTGTGATTTTTTCACTATGTTCACACATCACCTCGTCTCGCAAATCCTTGCGAGCAATCAACCATTTTTTCATATCCCTGATTAGTGCAGAAATATTGGGCGTAGTAATTTTTTCAGCTTCTGTTAAATTCAAAGGATTTTTAAAAGTAATTCCACGATCTTGTATTTCTTCAAAAGTAGCTTGATCAATAAAAAAACGGATCGATATCGCACTTTCACCATCAATTTCTTTGCTAACAAATTCAGAAACAAAATGTTTTGCAAGCGTGAGCGCTGGAAGATATTCACTCCAGGGGGATAAAGCACTTGAAGAACCTTTAACTCGGTATTTCAACTCAGCAATATATTGCAAATCATCTTCAATTAACTTGGTATCACCAAACATTTGTTTACGTACAAGGCTGTGGGAACCATCTGAACCAACCATGATAACGGCTTGGGGATTTTCACTAGCCACCTCTTCACAAGACTCTACCTTTTTATAGACAACTTCGATGCCAAGTTTTTTAGCAAAAGCCAGAAGTTCACCTTCAATCGTGCTGGTAGGAACCTTGCCAACAAGATTAGCAACCAAAGCCCTAAACTCAGGGTTTGGATGAGCCTCGGAATATGAATTCTCATCAATAATGAGCACATGCTTACGTTGATATTCTTCATATTTTTCGTAAACGCGAATTTTAATTTCAGGACAATACAACTTCACTTGAATAGCCGAATATAGCCCGACAGGGCCACCGCCAATAAAAACTACATGAGAATCGTTCATAAGATATAACGTAAAAAAAACAGACGTGTGTAATTATAGCGTAACTTGTATAGAACATACACCCGTTAAAACTGGCATGCACAATATTATGTGGCAGAAAATCTTGTCAGCAAACCTCTTGTCCTTTAATTTATTGCAAATTATATTAAATGTAACTATGACTAGGTAGCGCACAATTATTGTGGAATATTATGAAAAATAAATGCCTTTAACTAACAGTGCGTTTTTTTCTAATTAAGACGAAATCCTTACTCACCCAATCCAACAAACCAGACAGGCGATGCTCCCTATCGCAATAGATCGAATGCTAGTTAGTGGTTCCTTCTTATTAATTTCTAACTTTGTACATGACAAAAATGATATTGTCGTTCCCACGAAGACGGGAATCCATTTTTGAAATAGAACAATGCTACTGCCAGCTTGGATCCCGGCCTTCGCGCGGATGACAAATTTTGAGTATATTATTTTTTGTCGTGTACTGAGAATTTCTAATTTAAAGCGTTGATGTAATCCAAAGGTTCACTTGTCAGTTAATGAAAATTAAAATCCCTATTCAATTCTGAAAGCAAGGCATAACCTTCATTTCTTGCACATTGACTTAATTATATGTTTTTTCTAACCTTCACTAAAACCATGGATGACCCCTATTTAATAAACTTTCGCTATGATGAACATAGCCTAATGCCATATTTTTTACTTGATTTTAAGCCAAACCAAGCGCGATTATTTGGAGCCGTTACAATGAGTAGTTATATTGTCGGCTGATTAAGTGAGTCCATGCGCTACAGATATGATAGTTTACCCCCCTTCCAAACATTGTCCTAATTTTGACGTTGATGTTTAATTATTGGTCTGTTAAACTATTGCACACACACTATTTCCAAAAGGCGTGACCTCACATGTTTGAAGCCTTATTAAGTAAGATAAGCACATTAGAGTCAATCCCTGTTGCTGCCGACTCCCCTCAGATGCTGGAACAAACGGTTGGGCGCTATAACCAATACGTGGCATGGCGGTTAAACGCCATCTTACTATCTCCTGAAACCAATGAAAGCAAGCTCAATGCGTTGGAAGGCTATTTGGCGGAAAACTGGCTCATCATTAAGCACACTGCATTAAGCTATACTGCCATGCCAGCCAGTGAGGCCACCGACGTGTTGTGCTATGCTGCGGCACTCATTGCCGAGAAAAAAGCGGATAAAAATATTCTTGGCGTGTTAATGCCGACGGTTCATACGGCATCTAATACTGCTGACTTTCCAAACCTTGAGCCCCAGAACATCGAAGAAATTATAACCATTTTAAAAAGCCACGTCCTTTTTGGTGATGCGAAATACTTAGTGCCGGTTAAAGTCCTTAGCAAAATTGAACCAGATACCCCGTTGTCTAGACCAAATAATGCATCGCTGACTCAAATCATCAATCCGTACTGTGATACAAGTGATACAAGCCTATTAGATGAAGATTATTATGTAAGCCATGAAGCGCTTCACCGTCTTGTCAACCACTCAAGTGAAGCACGTGCCATATGGAGCACTTATCAACATTATATAATTTGTGCTAATGACCAAAGCAACCTGCTTGGCCACCTAAAACAACTGACTTGCCATTTATACATTAATTCGGCATACGGAGGCACTGGGACAGGGGTAAATGCCGGTGGCGGGGCCTATGGTGCAATCATTGATTTTAACGATTATTACCAAACCTTAAGCGAGGGCGAAAAAGAGCACATACCTGCTGCGGTGAAAGAAGCCATTGACCTCTTGCTAAGGCTATCGTCTGACCCGAAACAAAACCACAACGGCAATGGCGAGAACATAGAAACATGTATTGCGAACCGAAGAGCGCAGTTAGAAACAGTTATCCACGAAAATGTGTCCGCATTAAGCAACATTGCGGTCACCGAGAAGCGAAAGAGACATCTGGTTATGAATGCCTACATAGATTTTAAAGCTAACTGTGTAGCCCTTCACAAAGCTTTTGCAATCGATGGTAAGGATATACTGCCTTTAACCCGCGAGCTGATGGACAACTTTGGAGTTGAGGTGCAGGTAAACTCATTAGAAGCCGTTAATTTGTTTTTACGCCTCAGCCCAGGTGAGATACAAGACTTTCTGCAAAATAATGCCCCTTTACAGCAGCAAATCATAAACACCATCGGCACGCTTGAAACCCTGGTTATCATGGCAACAGAAACCGGGCTAGAGCAGCTCTCAGCTTTTTTTAAAAGCATGACGGACGCATTTGTTACCAATCAAAAGGTTAAAACACCGCGAGATTTAAGCGCCTTACTAATTGCTTTGGCTCCAGAACGAGTAAAACTGATCTGCCAAGCCATGCAATGCAAGCTGCCGGAGATGATTAGGTCAGGGGATGATTTGGGTGTTGCGCTGCAACACCTTGCCCCCGCCCAGTGCCGAGCTGTCATCGAGGCCTTGCAAGACAAGCTGCCTGAGATTATTAAACCAGGAATTCAATTTGGTGATACGCTGCAACACCTCAGTCCCGACCAGTGTCGAGCCGTCATTAAGGCCATGAAAGACAAGCTGCCGAAGATTATTAAGTTAGCGGCTTTGGGTTATACGCTGCAACACCTCAGTCCCGACCAGTGTCGAGCCTTCATTGAGGCCATGAAAGACAAGCTGCCGGAGCTTATTAAGTCAGGGGATGATTTGGGTGTTGCGCTGCAACGCCTCGCCCCCGACCAGTGCCAACTTCTCATTGATGCCTTGAAAGACCAGCTGCCGAAGATTATTAAGTCAGGAAAGGATTTGGGTGATGCGCTGGTATACCTAACCCCTGACCCGTGCCGAATCCTCATTGATGCCATGAAAGACAAGCTGCGGGAGATTATTAAATCAGGAGATGATTTGGGTAATGCGCTGAAATACCTTGACCCCGCCCAGCGCCAAATCCTCATCGAGGCCATGCAAGACAAGCTGCGGGAGATTATTAAATCAGGAGATGATTTGGGTAATGCGCTGAAATACCTTGACCCCGCCCAGCGCCAAATCCTCATCGAGGCCATGCAAGAAAA
>Ga0209024_1002166_pt1 | contig 12429 bp, 12 predicted proteins | sample AutmiccommunBRH5_FD_187380 | JGI IMG/M metagenome (GOLD analysis project Ga0209024, IMG submission 187380) | Deep subsurface microbial communities from Mt. Terri, Switzerland - Autotrophic microbial communities BRH/5 (SPAdes) (version 2) | ecosystem: Environmental > Aquatic > Deep subsurface >...
GAATGCAAAAATTCTGTGGAAAAGGTGCGCCTGGTGCACGCTATTCAAGGTGAGTTGCCGATTGGCGAACGCGATGTTCTGCAATCCATGGTGGGGCGCCCCGACCTGCCCGAACTGGTGCACCCGGCCCGTGTTCCCACTCGAAAGGTAAGTCAGCCTGAAGGACGTGGCATGTTGCTGCATTCTCTTGCCCACATTGAGTTTAATGCGATTAATCTGGCGCTTGATTTGCTGGTGCGTTTCCCAGAAATGCCAGCGCAGTTTTACGCAGACTGGTTAAAGGTTGCCAAAGAAGAGGCCTACCACCACACCTTGTTGTGTGATCGCCTTGCTGCGCACAGCTTGAGTTATGGCGACTACCTTGCCCACGACGGGCTTTGGCAAATGGCCGAGAAAACCAAGGGCAGTTTGCTGGCGCGGCTGGCCTTGGTGCCCAGGCTTTTGGAGGCACGGGGGCTTGATGTATCGCCCGCCATTCGCGAAAAACTGGCCGCTGCGGGCGACATTGAAAGTGCCGAAGTACTGGACATTATTTTGCGCGATGAAATAGGTCACGTTGCCATAGGCAACCGCTGGTTCAACGAAGTGTGCAACAATGAACTGCGCGATCCGATTGAAGCGTTCGAACATTGCCTGCGCGAATACACTGCACCGCATCCACGCTCGCCATTCAATTTCAAGGCCCGCGCGCAAGCTGGTTTTTCGAAAGAAGAGCTGGCTTGGTTAATGCAAGTTGAATTGGAGCAGTCTGCCCAATAAGCCGATTGCAAAAGGATGAGTACAGCAGCACAAATCAATTGGGACGATCCGCATTTGATCAATGCGGATTTACATTGCCACTCCACGGTGTCAGATGGCACTTTGACCCCCGAGGAACTGGCGGCACGCGCCGCTGCCAATGGTGTTCAAATGTGGTCATTGACCGACCACGATGAAGTGGGTGGATTGGCCCGGGCTGCGAAAGCTGCGGCCGAGCATGGATTGATCTTTGTACCTGGTGTTGAAATCTCCGTGACCTGGTCTGCAGTAACCTTGCACATTGTGGGTTTGAATGTGGCCTACATTGATTCACCCTTGGAAAAGGGTTTGGCCAGCGTGCGAAACGGACGCACCGAACGTGCTCTGGAAATGTCGCGCCAACTGGAAAAAGCGGGCATTGAAAACGTGTATGAAGGTGCCCTGAAATACGTGGGCAACCCGAACTTGATCAGCCGCACGCACTTTGCACGTTGCCTGGTTGAACGGAAAGTGTGCACTGACATCCGCGAAGTGTTCGAGCGCTTTTTGACCCCAGGCAAGCCCGGCTACGTGCCGCACGAGTGGGCCAGCCTGAAGCACGCGGTGCAGTGGATTCTTGATTCAAATGGCCAGGCCGTGATTGCGCATCCCGGTCGCTACGATTTGAACCCTATGCAGATGGACGAGCTGGTCGACCAGTTTGTGAAACTGGGCGGAGAGGGCATTGAGGTGGTAACAGGCAGCCACACCACGGACCAGTACGCCACCTATGCGCGCAAGTCGGTGCGGTCGGGCTTGAAGGCATCGCGTGGGTCCGACTTTCATGGCCCCACCGAATCACGGGTTAATTTGGGTGAATTGCCCCGCTTGCCCGATGGCTGCGTGCCAATCTGGGATAATTGGGGCAAGTTGTTCAGCTAACAGGATCCCCATTGGCGCAGTTATTCAACGTTCACCCCCAAAACCCGCAATCGCGTTTGTGCAAGCAGGCTGCCGAACTTATCAACGCCGGTGGCATTGCAGCCATTCCCACTGACAGTTGCTATGCATTGGTGTGCCACCTCGACGATAAAAATGCCGTGGAGCGTTTGCGCCGGCTGAAGGGTATTTCCGAGAAGCAGCACTTGGCGCTTTTGTGCAAGGATTTAAGCGAACTGGGCAGCTACGCCAAAGTGAACAATGTTCAATACCGCCTGTTGAAATCGGTGTTTCCCGGGCCGTACACCTTCATTCTTGAAGCCACGAAAGAAGTACCAAAGCGTGTTTCACACCCCTCCAAAAAATCGATTGGCCTGCGTGTGCCCGCGCACGCAGTTGTGCAGGGCTTGCTTGAACACATTGAAGGCGCGTTGATTGCCACCACTTTGCAGTTGCCGGGCATGGAAGAGCCCGCGCGCAGCGGTTGGGAAGCCCAAGAGGCAGTGGGCAACGATGTGGATCTGATTGTGGACGATGGCGAATACTGTGGTGCATTTCCCACCACGGTGATTGACTGGACCGGTGAAGAACCCTTGGTGGTGCGCGTGGGTGCAGGCCCGCTGACCGGGCCGCTGGAGCCCGTTAACATTGAAGAACAGGAAGAACTGTGATGGACGCAAGTATTATTCAAACCATTGCGGTGTATGCCTTGCCCGTGTTGTTTGCCATTACCCTTCACGAGGCTGCGCACGGATATGTGGCCCGCATGTACGGCGACAACACAGCCTTGTACGCCGGGCGCATTACCTTGAATCCGTTGAAACACATTGACCCGGTGGGAACCATCGTGGTGCCGATCCTGATTTTGGTGTCATCGAGCCTTATGGGTGTTGGCGCCTTTCTGTTTGGCTGGGCCAAGCCGGTGCCAGTGAATTTTGGCAATTTGAGGAACCCGAAAAAAGACATTCGTTACGTGGCCTTTGCCGGGCCGGGTGCGAATTTTTTCATGGCCTTGATGTGGGCGCTCAGCCTGAAGCTGCAACTCATGACAGGCCTGAACGAGCCGTTTTTTGCTGAAATGGCCAAGGCTGGAATTGTGGTGAACCTGGTGCTGGCCGCTTTGAACCTGCTGCCTATTTTGCCACTGGATGGGGGGCGAATTCTGTTCAGCTTCCTGCCCAGTTCTGCAGCGTACAGTTTCAGCAGAACCGAGCCCTATGGCATGATCGTGCTCATTGCACTTCTGATGCTGGGTATTTTGCCCATGTTCATCCAGCCCATTGTCAGCGTCGGGCTGGGCGCGTTAACTTTTTTGTTTAACTTTTAAGTCACCATGTTTCCTCAACGCGTATTGTCGGGCATGCGCCCAACCGGTTTGTTGCACCTTGGCCATTACCACGGTGTGTTGAAAAACTGGGTGAAACTTCAAAACGAGTTTCCCTGCCTGTTCTTCGTGGCCGATTGGCATGCGTTGACCACGCATTATGAAACGCCGGAAGTGATCAAGGAAAACGTCTGGGACATGGTCATTGACTGGCTGGCCGCAGGTGTTGACCCGGAAAAGGCCACGCTGTTCATTCAGTCGAAGGTGCCCGAGCATGCTGAACTTCACCTGCTTCTGTCGATGAATACGCCTTTGAGCTGGCTTGAGCGCGTACCCACCTACAAAGACCAGCAGGAAAAGCTGAGTGACAAAGATTTGGGTACCTATGGCTTTTTGGGCTACCCGCTGTTGCAGTCGGCTGACATTCTGATTTACCGCGCAACGCAGGTGCCTGTGGGTGAAGACCAGGTGCCGCACATTGAGTTGACACGCGAAATTGCACGGCGCTTTAACCACTTTTACAGCAAGGAAAAACTGCTGGATGCCAAGGGGGCTGAAATTGGTCGCAAGCCAATTTTGCTGGAACCCAAAGCCTTGCTGACCGAGGCCAGCAAAATGCCCGGCCTGGACGGCATGAAAATGTCCAAGAGTTACCAGAACACGCTGGCCTTGCGCGAAACGCCGGAAAATATTTCCCGGAAAATTCGCAAAATGCCCACTGACCCAGCACGTGTGCGCCGCACCGACCCTGGTGACCCCGCCAAATGCCCCGTGTGGCCGCTGCATCAGGTGTATTCCGATGACAGCACCAAGCAGTGGGTGCAGGAAGGTTGCAAATCGGCTGGCATTGGTTGTATTCAGTGCAAGGAGCCGATTATTCAAGCCGTGACCGATGAATTGGCCCCCATGCGTGAACGTGCCGCCACATACACCGAAAACCCTGCATTGGTGCGAAAAATCATCGATGAGGGTTGCGAGCGGGCACGTGCCATGGCCAACGACACCATGAAAGACGTGCGCAAGCACATGGGCCTGGATTACTCCTGACATGCTTGATCCCCACGCCAACCCAGCCATGACACCTTCGCCATGGGTGCGCCTTTGCATTGAAAGCCTTTGTACGGCAGGTGGTGCTGTGAAGCCGGGCTTGCGGGCGCTTGACCTTGCTTGCGGTGGTGGTCGCCATGCCTTGTACCTGGCCAGCCTGGGTTACAACGTGCATGCTGTTGACAAAAACACGCCGGAAACGGTGTGGCCTGCGAATGTGCAGTTTGAAGCCCTGGACCTGGAGCAGGAGCACTGGCCGCTGGCAGGTCAGCAATATGATTTAATTGTGGTGGCCAACTACCTGCATCGGCCACATTTTGCGAACCTTTTGCAAAACCTGAAGTCTGAAAACGCAGTGTTGGTGTACGAAACTTTCATGGACGGCAATGCGCAATTCGGCTCGCCACGAAGCCCTGAATTCCTGCTTCAGCCGGGCGAGTTGCTGGCGCGTATGTCTTCATTGCACATTCTGCGTTTTGAACAGGGGCGGCGGGGCGTTCCAAGCCCTGCAATGATTCAACGGGCCATGGGCATTACAGGTGCATGGTCTGGGATACAATCTGAAACAATAACACTCACTCAAAGGGACTAAATGATCACTGGCAGCATTGTCGCGATTGTTTCGCCGATGTTTGAAGACGGTTCGCTGGACTATGACAGCTACCGTCAGCTCATTGATTGGCATATAGAACAAGGCACCGATTCCATCGTGGCCGTAGGCACCACCGGCGAATCGCCGACAGTGGACGTGGAAGAGCACGGCGAATTGATTCGCGTGGCCGTGGAACAGGCTGCTGGGCGCATACCCATTGTTGCCGGTACAGGTGGCAATTCAACCACCGAGGCAATCGAGTTGACCGAATACGCCCGCAAAGCGGGTGCTGCGGCCAGCCTGCAGGTTGTACCGTACTACAACAAACCCACGCAGGAAGGCATTTACCTGCACATGCGCAAGGTTGCCGAGGCCGTTGATTTGCCGGTTGTTTTGTACAACGTACCCGGCCGTACCGTTGCCGACATGGCACATTCAACCGTGGTGCGTTTAAGCCAGGTGGATGGCATTGTGGGTATCAAGGAAGCCACGGGCAACCTTGAACGTGGCGCCTGGTTAATTCGTGATACGTCACCTGATTTCGCTGTGTACAGCGGGGATGATCCCACTGCAGTGCACCTGATGTTGATGGGTGGCAAGGGCAATATTTCCGTGACCGCCAACGTGGCCCCCAAGCTGATGCATGAATTGTGCGCAGCCGCCATTGCAGGCGATGCGAAAACAGCGCACGCCTTGAACCTGAGCCTGCTGGATTTGCACCAGGCCATGTTCGTGCAGGCCAACCCCATTCCCGTGAAGTACGCATTGAGCAAGATGGGCAGAATGGCACCCGGCGTGCGCCTGCCCTTGACCCGACTGGAATCGAATTTTCACCAGACCGTAGACGTTGCCTTGCGCGCGCATCGGTTGATTGACTAAAGATCACTTAAGGCTGTTAAAGACATGGAATTGAACAAGACAACCCCTTACAAGCTGTTGCTGATCGCAGTGGCCGTTTCCGCCGCTGCAGGCTGCGCTTCCTACAAAGAGGCCGTAGAGGGTCAGAAAACGGCTTATCGCACCGCCGAGAAACGTGAGCAGGGGCTTGAAGTGCCGCCGGATTTGACTGCACAGTCTGCCGATGAACAGTTTTTGATTCCCGGTGAGTCTGGTTCGGGCGCCGTGTCCGCAACCGAGTTTTACAGTGGTGGTGCTCGTCGTGCCACTGGTGCGCGTCAACAGGCACAGGCTGAGCCGGTGTTGGTCGCCTCCGATGATGTGAAAATAAAGCGCGTGGGTAACTTGCGTTCTCTGGAGGTAAAAATGCCTCCTGAACAACTGTGGCCCAAGTTGCGCGAATTCTGGAAAGAAACCGGGTTCGAGTTGTCTGTAGACGATCCCAAGATTGGCTTGATGGAAACCAATTGGGCTGAGAACCGTGCGAATATTCCGATGGATGGCATTCGCAAGGTGATTGGTACGGTGTTTGATGGCATTTATTCCAGCAACACCCGCGACCGTTACCGCACCCGTGTTGAGCCCATTGAGGGTGGTGTGGAAATTTTCGTGACCCACCGCGGCATGGAAGAAAACTACACAGATCAAGCTCAATCCAATCTGATCTGGATGAATCGCCCCTCTGACCCCGAACTTGAAGCCGAAATGCTGAATCGTTTGATGGCCAAGCTGACGGGTGATGAGAAGGCAGCTGCGGCCTCCGGCCGCCCTGTAGGTCAAGAGCTTATTTCGGTTCAGAAAAAGTCTGAAGGCACGTCGATTGTTCTTGCAGAAGACTTCCCCCTGGCATGGCGCCGTGTGGGCTTTGGTCTTGACCGGGCCGGTTTCATTGTTGAAGACCGTGACCGTTCAAATGGCGTGTATTACGTGAAGTACATTCCTGATTCGGCTGCCAAAGAAGGTGAAAAGAAAGGTTTCTTCGGGAAAATATTTGGTGGTTCATCCGATGACAAAAGCTTGAAAGCGGATCAACGCTTCCAGGTGGTTGTGGCACCCGAGGGTGACAAGTCCACTTCAGTGAAATTTACTTCTGAACGTGGTGCGGCAGTGGATGCCGCCATTTCAGAAGAAGCGGCGACGAAGCTTGCGGGCAAACTGCGGTAATTGAAGTGCGTTTTGCAAGCTTAGGCAGTGGCAGTGAGGGCAACAGTTGGCTATTTGAATGCAAGCTGGGCAATGCCCCCACCCGCCTGATGGTTGACTGTGGTTTTGCCGTGAAGGAAACCGTAAGTCGGCTTGAAAGGGTGGGTGTGCCCCCGGCGCAAGTGGACGCAATTGTGGTTACCCACGAGCACGGCGACCACATCAGCGGTGTATTCAAGTTCAGCCGCAAGTTTGGAACGCCGGTTTACCTCACGCATGGCACCTGGCGGGCTGCCTTGCGATCCAAACTGACCGACATCGAATATCTTCATTCGGGGCGGGTGGTTTTAATAGAAAGTCATTCGCCCTTTCAGATCAAGCACCTTAAGCTTCACCCTTTTCCAGTGCCGCATGATGCGGCAGAGCCCGTTCAATTGTTGATTGAATCCCTGTCCGGGTTCATTGCGGGCATTCTGACCGATTGTGGCAGTGCTACGCCGCATTTGGTGGGCATGTTGAACCGTGCGCATGCCTTGATCCTGGAATCCAACCACTGCCCGGAAATGCTGTCCAATTCGCCTTACCCGCCTAGCCTGAAGAAAAGGGTAGGGGGTGATTATGGGCATTTAAGCAATCAAGTGGCGTGTGAAATTCTTCGCAGCCTGAATTCTGGTAACTTGAAATTTGTGGTGGCTGCGCATTTGAGCAAAACAACCAATTGCCCGGACGTTGTGCAAAGCATGTGGAACGCCGTGCTGCAACCGCGGGGTATTCCTTTCGAGATTGCCTGCCAGGCCGAAGGTGTGGACTGGGTAACTCTGGATCCCGCCCAGTTGGCGGCTTGATATACGTTCAGACACAAAAAAACCCCACAGCTTGCGCGTGGGGTTTTTTGTTTCAAACACTTTTACAAGTGTATTGAAATTACTTCTTTTCTTCTTCAGCAGGAGTTGCAGCTGGCTCAGTAGGAGCTGGCTCAGTTGCTGCTGGTTCTGCTGGTGTTGGCTCTGCAGGAGCTGGTTCAGTTGCTGCAGGAGCTGGTTCTGTCACTGCAGGTGCTGCTGGTTCAACAGGAGCTTCTTCTTTTTTGCCACAAGCGGCCAAAGCAACAGCAAACAAAGATGCGATCAAAATTGAGTTTTTCATGTTTATTCCTTTTGGGGTCACGAACTAGACGCCGATTCAAGCGTCTTTTTTAGAGCAAATAGGCTCACAAGAGAACCCAGAATCACCCATTTTCCTGCCGGGTGTTCTAGCACTCAAGCGGAAAACTCTGCAAATTCTATCGAATAGCCTGTCAAATTCAAGTCATTGTTCCGACCTTATTTTGGAAGCAAAATTCTATTGACTTTGCAGAGTAGTTCCAAATTCTAAATGAAATTACTCACCTTAGGGTTTCTACCCAACCGGCTTTTGCAAAACCAATCAAAAAATACTGGAATTCAGGATTTTTTAAAGCTTCTGCAGAGTCGAATGGCTCCATTTCGCGCTGGTTTGCGAGCATTTGCAGCTGTTTAACGGTAAGGGCGGCTGTGGGGTTGACAGTGTCGCCATTTATGAAGAAAGAGGAGTGTTTGAACAGCATTTTAGTTTTCATGCACAAAGCAATACCGCGTTCGCATAAAACACTGATAATTTCAGGTATTTCCTGATCTTCCGTGTTGTTTGAAAAATACACATGTGGCTTGGGTTCGGTCAGCATACACGCAATGCTGCCCTGAATTTGCAGCTTATCCGCAGTGAAATTCGACATTAATTCCACGCCGAAATTAAGCATGTCGTCAGGAATTTCTGCAGGGTTTGTTTGCACAACACCACGTCCCGGATCTGAAAACAGTGAGTTTGCCATCACAGGGTCTTTCTCAAGCTGATCGGCGAGATCGCGCAAAATACTGGCAAGTACTTCGGCTTTGCTTGGTGCTCGAAAGCCGATGCTCAGGGTTGAGCAGGGGCCCTCCGCCACACCGTCATGTCCGTAGTTGGGGGGCAGGTAAAGCATGTCACCTGGCTCCAAAAGAAATTCTTCGGTGGGTTGAAAGTTTTTCAGGATTTTCAGCGGAACATTTTCTTCAAGTTCACTGTCTTGTAGCGGACCAATTTTCCAGCGGCGCTTGCCGTGCATTTGCAGCAGGAATACGTCGTAGGAATCGTAATGGGGGCCAACGCCACCGCCATCGCTGGCCAGGCTCAACATGACGTCATCCAGGCGTGCATCGGGGATGAATCGAAACTGTTGTAGCAAGTCATACGCTTCGGGCAAATGGTGGTCAATGCCTTGAACCAGCACGGTCCAGGCTTTTTGCGTCATGGGTGGCAATTCTTCAAAGGGGCCATGCTCAAGTGTCCATCCAGCTTTGCTGTGTTGAATCAGGCGGCTTTCGATATCTTCGTCCGATGCCATTTCGGCAATTGTGTCGACATCGCACAGCGGTTCGAATTGCGGGAATGCCTGTTTGAAAAGACGTGGCTTGATGTGCCAGTCTTCTTTCATGAATTGTTCAACGGGCACGCTGGCAATGTGGGTCAAGGGTTTAATCATGTTCAGATACTTCGGGTTGGGTGATTTGTCGATTACGGGTATCATAGGCCACCTTAAAAGACTGCCCGCGGTTTGGGCGCTGATTTCTGGAGTTATGTACGATGATTGTTGAGCACGGCACAGTGGTGACCCTTGATTTTGAGCTGCGCGATGCGCAGGGTGAATTGATTCAGGAACATGGTGGCGAGCCGATCATTTACCTGCATGGCAGTGAAAATGAGGTGTTCCCCAAGTTGCAACAGGCAGTGGAAGGCAAGGCAGTGGGTGATGAGGTTTTTGCCCAGCTGGAGCCAGAAGACGCATTCGGTGATTTTGATCCGGAACTGATGCGTGTCGAGGATGCCGACAGTTTTGCGGAAGACCTCGAAATTGGCATGCAGCTTGAAGAAGTGCCCGTAGACGACGAAAATGAGCCCGATGAACAGGCCACCGAGGAAAACACCGGCTTTGGCCGCGTGTGGACGGTGACCGACATTGCCGAGGGCAAAGTGGTGCTGGATGGCAACCACCCCTTCGCTGGCATGGCTTTGCGCTACCATTTGAAGGTGCTGGACATTCGTGCAGCAAATGAAGAAGAAAAGGCGCAGGGTGCCGCTGCACAATCGCTGTTCAGTGTTGCCCCCAACCCCGATGCTGACAAGTTGAACTGAGGGGCGCGCCGTGCCCTTGACTGCTTGCGCCCAGACTAATTGTCGGGCTTGGCGATTTCTGCAATGCTTTTTACGTCGAATGGCGAGGTGGAGCCCGGTGTTACCGTCACCTTCACCCACGCATTGACAAACGGATGCCCCCAGCCTTCTGCCCTGTAAAACAGGGCGTTTGTGCTGGCTGAACTCCCAAATTGTTTCAGCTGCGGTTTGTCCCATTTAAACCGATGTGTGTCGCCGTGTATCAGCAACACTGGGCGCCCGGTGTTGTCGATGTACTTCACCAGTCTTTTCATGAAATCTTCGTAGCCATTGTTGCTCGGGCTGCCAGAACCATCAATTGGGTTGCCTTGAATGGCAATGACGGTTTCCGTGGGTGCCGTGTTGATATTTGCAAACAGCTTTTCTGCGTCGGTTAGCCACGCGTTGATGGCGTTCTTCCGTTTTTTAAACAGACGTTGAATTTCCGTGTTTTTGGTTTTTCTGGATTTCGGGTTTTCAAGGTCGTTGTTGCTGCCCGGCACGTTCAAGCTGATAAAAAGTGTGCCCCCGTGCTGCCACATCAGGTGCTCCGGGTAAGGGTGTGATGTTTGCTGGCGAACCGGGAAAGCGATTTTCCCCAAAGTTTCTGGCTGTTCAAAAGCCTGCTTGCGCACAAACTCCAAACGTTCCAGGGAATTAAAATTGCCGTTGGATTCACGGTGGCAATCAGTCCATTCGTTGTCCCCCGGTACGTACACCAAAGGCTTTTCGCTTCGCCGCAGTTGTTCAATGCGCCGGGTCAGCAATTCATCGGTGCAGGGTTCTGCGCCACCCTTGATGTCGCCGACGTGCAGTATCCACTGCACATCAGGGTCGCGGTTCATGGTCTTGATCAGGCTGTCAGTGGCTGGTTCCAGCAGGTCGGTGTAAGGTTGGTCGCCCATCAAGGCAAAGCTGAACGAGGAGGCTTGCGCTGTGCCAGCCTGGCCAAGTAGCAGGGCTACCGCACCCAACAGGGCCGCACTGGTTTTGGATGCGGTGCGGTGCGTGCTCAACTTTGCAAACCCTTGAGCTGAAAAATAAGCTGCAATGCCTCGCGTGGGCTTAGTTCATCGGGATCGATTTCATTGAGCTTTTCGAGAATCAGGTTCACATGTTGTGCATTGGCTGGCTGTTCGGTTTCCATTACGGTTGGCATGTCGAACAAATCCACTTGTGCAGTCATGGCGCGTTTTTCCGCCTCAAGTTGGTTCAGTCGTTTTTGCGCATTTTTCACAACCAAGGCTGGCAAGCCCGCCAGCTTGGCCACCTGCAAACCGTAACTTTGGCTGGCGGGGCCGGCTTCAATGCGGTGCAAAAACACCAGCTTGCCCTGGTGTTCGGTGGCTGACAAATGCACATTGAAAACGCTGTCCAGTTCATTGCCCAGCGCGGTAATTTCAAAGTAGTGGGTGGCAAACAGCGTTAAACATTTGTTGGTGTTGGCCAGGCGTTTGGCAATTTCCCAAGCCAGCGACAAACCATCGAATGTGGAGGTTCCGCGCCCAATTTCGTCCATGATGACCAGGCTGTGTGGGCTGGCCTGGCGAACAATAGTGGCGGCTTCAGTCATTTCCACCATGAAGGTGGAGCGGCCACCGGCCAGGTCATCGGATGCGCCAATCCGGGTAAAAATTCGATCAAGCACGCCGATTTGCGCACTTGCTGCCGGCACAAAACTGCCCATGTGGGCCAGCAGCGCGATCAGCGCGGTTTGCCGCATGTAGGTGCTTTTGCCGCCCATGTTGGGGCCGGTGATCAGCGCCATGTGTTTGCCCGGGTGCAAGGCGCAGTCGTTCGGTGTAAATTGTTCTACCTGCTCCTCCAGCACCGGGTGGCGGCCTTGCTGAATATTCAGCAGTGCATGGGGTACCATGTGCGGGCGCACCCAATTTGCTTCGAAGGCCACAATCGCCAAAGCGGCAAGGGCATCCAGTTCAGACAATTCCCGCGCACAGCGTTGCAAGAACGGGGTGAACTGGTCCAGCCACACCATCAGGTTTTCATAAATTACTTTTTCCAGGTTCAGGGCTTTGTCTTTTGCGGACAGCGCTTTTTCCTCAAAAGCTTTCAGTTCTTCGGTAATGTAGCGCTCGGCATTTTTCATGGTTTGCCGTCGAATGTAGTGCGCGGGCACTTTGTCGGCCTGCGCGCTGCTCACTTCGATGTAAAAACCATGCACCCGGTTGAACTCGACTTTCAGGTTGGCAATGCCAGTGGCTTCACGTTCCTGCTTTTCCAGTTCAATCAAAAACTGCCCGCTGCCGGTTTGAATGTTTCGCAATTCATCAAGCCCGGCATGGTAGCCATCGGCAATCACGCCTCCATCGCGAATAAGCACTGGCGGGTTATCGGCCAGGGCCTGCGTCAATTCAGCCAGCAACCCGGGTGGTGTCTGCAAGGCTTGCAATGCGGCATGGAATTCACTGTCGTCAAAGTTTGCAATCAGCTCTGCGACCTGTGGCAGGGCTTGCAGGCTTTCACGCAGCGCCAGTAAGTCGCGAGGCTTGGCGGTTTGCATGGCCACACGGCTGCTGATGCGCTCAATGTCGGCCATGGCACG
>Ga0209024_1002171_pt1 | contig 12381 bp, 8 predicted proteins | sample AutmiccommunBRH5_FD_187380 | JGI IMG/M metagenome (GOLD analysis project Ga0209024, IMG submission 187380) | Deep subsurface microbial communities from Mt. Terri, Switzerland - Autotrophic microbial communities BRH/5 (SPAdes) (version 2) | ecosystem: Environmental > Aquatic > Deep subsurface >...
CCCCTCGGCAACTGTGTATTTTGTTCAGGGTTGCGGGGCCGTCCTGAATGGCTTTTGGTCCCTGAGGACGGCATTGGCGATAGTGGCGATCTTGCGGGCGAGGGCGATGAGGGCGACCTTGGGCGGCTTGCCGGCGGCAAGCAGGCGGCCGGTGAGGCCGCCCATTGCCCCGGGCCTACGCCAGAGCGACAGGGCGGCTATGTAGAGCAGGCGCCGGACGCTCGCGCGGCCCTGTCCGATCCGCCGCTTGCCGCGGAATTTGCCACTTTCGCGGGCCTTGGGGGCGAGCCCGGCCAGCGAGGCGATAGCGCGCCGGTCAAGCTGGCCGATCTCGGGCAGGCGGGCCAGCAGGTTCGCGGAGGTGACGGGCCCTATGCCGGGAACCGAGCGCAGCAACTCAGCGTCGCGGGCGAGGTCGGGGCTGCGGGCCAGAAAGGCGGCGATCTCGGCCTCGAAGCGCTTGATCCGGGCGGAAAGGGCCTTGAGCGAGGCGCGGATATCGGCGCGGATCAACGGGGCGGCGGTCTTGCCGAGGCGGTTCTTCTCCTGCGTTTCCATGCGCTTGAGCTGATCACGGCGGTCCGCCAGCTCCGCCAGCTCGCCCCGCGCCGGATCTGGCGGCCGATGCGGTGCAGGCCGGCGTTCGGCGCCCAGACGCGCCAGCATGCGGGCATCGGTCCGGTCGGTCTTGGGCAGGTTCAGCGACTGGGCGAAGTGCCAGGCGTGCAGCGGATTGAGCCGCACGAAGGGCCGCGCCGCCGTGGTGCAGGCCCTGAGCAGGGCCTGGTCGCAGCCGGACGTGGCTTCGAAAACCAAGATCGCCTCCGGGCGGCACGCCTCGAACAAGGCCTTGAGCCCTGCAGGCGAGTTTGGATGCGAGGTCGCATGGCCGATGCGCGGATCGAAGACGTCGATCCGATCCCTGGAAAGGTCGCAGCCGATGTAGGTTTTTGGCATGGTCATCTCCTGTCCATGTCTTCGTGCTCCGAGCGTGACCTCTGGCACATGCAACTGTTCAGGCTGGTCAGACCAACCGGTGGCGGCCCGGTCCAAGGGGCGGGCTCAAACCCAAGGCGGGCGACGGGCTCGCCACCGGTTCCAACATACCGCAAAATGAAGAGACAAGGCGGGCGCTTCTCGACCGCCAGGTCGGGCGCTGTCCTCTCCCGGTTTCTTGTTGCCGCTGGCTCCGGGGGAAATGTTGCGCACGGGCGGGGCGAGGCAGTGCCTCGCCTGATCCCGCCCGAACATGTCCGGGAGCGTGCGGCAAATTGTATGTATGACATACATATGGGTTCCATACGGGTTCCATATCCCGCCAAAGCCTCCTTGATTAGCCCGACGATCCCGGATTGAGGGGCCCGGCACCCCGCTGCGGATCTCTCCGGCCCGCGGGGTGCCCTCTCCTTTGGCGGTCATCGGCTTCCCAGCCTGTACCGCAGCGCCAGCCTCACATCGCCGTGGTTAAGAATCTCTGAACTTTCCCCTTCTTCTTTGTCTAAATATCCCGGGGGTCCGGGGGCTGGCCCCCGGCTTTCGCAACGTCCGGGGGCTGCCCCCGGTCTCCTGTCCCTGGAGCCGCCGCATGACCTTTTCCCTCGTCGCCCGATGTGACCGCACTGGCCAGTTCGGCATCGCCATCTCCTCATCCTCCCCCGCCGTCGCCGCGCGCTGCGCCCATGTGCAGGCCGGGACCGGCGCGGTCGCCAGCCAGAGCATCACCGACCCGGCGCTCGGCGGGGGGCAACCTGCTGGCGGACCCTGCGGTGCCGCAGGTGCTGGTCGATGCCTTCCTTGCCGCGACGGGCCATCTGGGCGACCGGCTGATGGCCGCGCTGCAGGCCAAGTGGCCCGCTCTCGGTCGGCTGCCTCGTCACCTTCGCCCAGATCGTGCCGCCGCAGCTGCGCCGCAGCTTCGTCGAGCGCTTTCCGGCGGTGGAGTTCCGGCCGGGATCCGCCGCGACGTGTGACGGGCAACAGATTCGGGATCGCGAATGCGTCGGCCTGCCGCCGCGGCGCCAGACCGGAACCGCCCAATTCCTGCGCGAGAATTGGCGGCCCTGTCCAAGGCTGCGCCGAAACCGGGATGCGGCGCGCCTAAATTGCTGCGCGGGCGAAATTCCCTGTTGGCAGGCAATATTACTGTGAGGAAAGTTTCTCTCACAATAACCGCGAAGTCGGGTCCACCTCTCCAACAGGGAAAGCGCTGACAGATGAATGAAACCACGCCGGACATAGAGGCCAAGATTGCCGCGCTGGAAGCGGCGCTTGCCAACGTCAACACGATGAACTCGGAAATCTTCTACTGGTGGTGCACCGCCCTGATGCTTGCGATCCACGCAGGCTTCCTTGCCTATGAAATGGGGGCCTCGCGCTCCAAGAACGCGCTGGCCTCGGGCATCAAGAACCTGCTGGCCTTTGCCTTCATCGTGCCGTCCTTCTACTTCATCGGCTGGTGGATCTACCTTGCCTTCCCGGCCGGCCTGACCATTTCCGAGGCCAGCTCTGCCGGCCTGCCCTGGTCGGCGAACATGGGGCCGAACCTGACCGACCAGGCCTCGGGCATCTTCTATGCCGCCTTCACCCTCTTCGCCGCCACCACCGCCTCGATCATGTCGGGCTCGGTGATCGAGCGGATCCGCATGTCGGGTTTCACCATCCTCGCCGTCTTCCTTGGCAGCGTCGTGTGGATCCTCGGCGCCTCCTGGGGCTGGCATCCGTCGGGCTGGCTGACCACGAAATGGGGCCTGCATGACGTGGGCGCCGCGGGCTGCGTGCATACCGTCGCAGGCTTCTTCACCCTCGGCGTGCTCATCAACCTCGGGCCGCGCATGGGCCGCTACAATGCCGATGGCAGCCTGAACGAGATCCCGGGCCACAACATGCCGATGTCGCTGATCGGGCTGATGCTGATCGTCATGGGCTTCTTCGGCTTCCTCGGCGGCTGCATCATCTACACCGCCGATGGCTGGCTGACGATCTACAACACCCCGGTGACGCTGTCGGCCTTTGCCTTCAACACGCTGATGGGCGTCGCGGGCGGCATGATCGGCGCCTACCTGATGACGCGCGATCCGTTCTGGATGATGTCGGGCGCGCTGGTCGGGGTGATCTCCTCGGCCCCCGCGCTGGACGTGTATTACCCGGGCCTCGCCTTCCTGATCTCGTTCCTCGGCGGCATCATCGCGCCGAAGGTCAACGACTATCTGGTGATGAAGCTGAAGATCGACGATGCGGTGGGCGCGGTTGCGGTTCACGGTGTCACCGGCGTCTATGGCCTGATCATGGCGGGCATCTTCGCCTCGGGCTACGCCAATATCGAAGGCCCCGAGATCAACCTGATGGGCCAGATCATGAGCGCGGCGGTCTTCGTGGTCCTGGGCTTCGTGCCGGGCTACGGGCTGTCCTATGTGCTCAAGATGTTCGGCCTGCTGCGGGTCGGTTCGGGCGTGGAACTTGCCGGTCTCGACCGGGCCGAGATCCCGGCCAAGGCCTATCCCGAAGCCGCCGTGCCTGCCTTCGAACTCTCGCCGGTTTCCCCGGCCGAGTGATCCCTTCTCAAGCATTGGAGTGATGACATGAACACTGCACCCATCGACGGCTGGGAAGGCGCGGAGGTTTACTACACCTTCGCCGACAAGCCCGCGGTCATCGGCCTTCTGATCGTGGTCGGCGTCGCGGTCTGCGCCTTCACCATCTACCGGATGGCCTGGCACGAGACCCACGCCGCCAAGCGCCACGGCTGAGACGCGGTCGCGTCCGATCTTCCCCGGACGAGACTGACCGGCCGCGCCCCGCAACGGGCGCGGCCTTTTCGTTGGGCGTGATGCGCATCTGCAGGAAAATTAGTTTCTTATGAATGCGCTGCGCCCTTTACTTCGCAGGCCGTTTGATGTCTGCTTCGGTCATGCTGGCCCACCCCGCGGCCATACCCGCCAGAGCCGTGCCATGACCTCTCTGCCCCCCCTATCGGCGCCCGCCCCAAGCCGCGTGTTCAACCGCGGCACCCCGGCCCTTCCGCCGGGGACAGAGCGGTATCGCGTGCCGGGCGGCGGGTCGGTGCTGCTGCGGCTGGCACCGGGCGACGTGGTGACGGTGACGGATGCCGAGGGCGGCCAGCCCTGCGAGCTGTCCTTCGTGGATGCCGCGGGCCGGTTCGAAGTCGCAGGCCTCGGCGCGGTCTTCGACTGCGACGCCCCCGGCCTGCGCGGCCTCCTCGCCGCCGGACAGGCGGGGCTCGAGGACAGTGCCCGCCGCGCGCTCGCCGCTCTCCTCCGGCTGGGAGTGGAGCCGGCGCAGGCGCGTGCGCTGCGCCTCTTCGGCCAAGGCGGTGCCCCCGGAGCGCAGGCCAGCTTCACCGCCGCGGTGGAGGGCACGCTGATCGCCGTCGCCCCCGGCGGCCCGATGCTGCCCGAGGCGCAGGAGACCGCGACCCCCATCCACCTGCAGATCCGCCGCGGCTCCGCGCGCCTGCGCTATGCGCAGCGCCTGCCGGACCCGCTGGCCGATCCGCTGGCCGATATCCGCATCCGTGCCGCCACCGCCGTCGCCTATGAGGTGAAGGCGGGCGACTGGATCCAGGTGATCGACGTCGATGGCCGCCAATGCACCGATTTCCAGGCCTTCGATGCCCGCAAGCTGGACCGCGGCATCGAACACGCGCTGGACGCCACCATCACCCGCACCCTGCTCGGCCGCAGCTACCCCACGCCCGGCCTGCCCGCCAAGGCCTTCGACCGCGACTTCCAGCCGCTGGTCGAGGTGGTGCGCGACACTGTCGGCCGCCACGACGCCTTCGCCACCGCCTGCAACGCGCGCTATTACGACGATGCCGGCTATCCCGGCCACGCCAATTGCACCGACAATTTCAACCGGGTGCTGGACCCCTACGGCGTGGCGCCCCGCAAGGGGTGGGAGGCGCTGAACTTCTTCTACAACACGGGCGTCGATCACCTGAACCAGCTGTATTTCGACGAGCCATGGTCGCGCCCCGGCGACTATGTGCTGATGCGGGCGCTGACCGATCTCGTCTGCGTTTCCTCCTCCTGCCCCGACGACATCGACCCGGCCAATGGCTGGGATCTGACCGACATCCACATCCGCACCTTTTCGGGGCGGGAGAGCTTCAGCAGAGCGGTAGCCACCAGAATGACCCCCGATGCAGTGCCCGAGCTGACCCGCGAAACCGGCTTCCACGCAGGGCTTGCCCCGCATGTGAAGGAGCATGTCGAATACCGCGGCTACTGGCTGCCGAATGAGACGCGGGCGGGTAAGTTGGCCGAATACTGGGCCTGCCGCGAGAAGGCGGTGGTGATGGACCTCTCACCGCTGCGCAAGTTCGAGGTGACGGGCCCGGATGCCGAGGCGCTGCTGCAATGGTGCCTGACCCGCGACGTGCGCAAGCTGGCGGTGGGGCAGGTGGTCTATTCCGCCATGTGCTATGACCATGGCGGCATGGTCGATGACGGCACCCTGTTCCGCATGGGCGACATGGCCTTCCGCTGGATCGGCGGCGACGATGCCAGCGGCCTCTGGCTGCGCGAGCAGGCGCAGAAGATGGGCTACCGCGCCTGGGTCCGCTCCTCAACCGACCAACTGCACAACATCGCCGTGCAGGGGCCGGCGGCGTGCGAGGTGCTGAAGGATCTGGTCTGGACCGGCCCAACCCGCACCCCGGTGGCCGATCTCGACTGGTTCCGCTTCACCGTCGGCCGTATCGGCGGCTTCGAGGGCATTCCGCTGGTGGTGTCACGCACCGGCTATACCGGCGAGCTGGGATATGAGGTCTTCTGCCACCCGCGCGATGCCGTCGCCGTGCTGGCCGCGGTGATGGAGGCGGGGGCGCCGCATGGCCTGATCCCCATGGGCCTTGCCGCGCTGGATATGGTGCGGATCGAGGCGGGGCTGATCTTCGCCCATCACGAATTCACCGACCAGACCGACCCGTTCGAGGCCGGCATCGGCTTCACCGTGCCGCTGAAGGGCAAGCCCGACGCTTTTGTGGGGCGCGAGGTGCTGGTGGAGCGCAAGGCGCATCCGCGGCACCTGCTGGTGGGGCTGGATATCGGCGGGCGCGATGCGGTGGCGCATGGCGACGGGGTGTTCCTCGGCCGCGCGCAGGTGGGGGTGGTGACGTCAGCCACCTTCTCGCCCGTGCTTGGCAAGCAGATCGCGCTGGCGCGGATCGAGCCGGTCCATGCCGCGCCGGGGACCCAGCTGGAGGTCGGTAAGCTCGATGGCCAGATGAAACGCATTGCGGCCGAGGTGGTGACGCTTTCGCACTACGACCCCGGCAAGCTGCGCCCGCGCGGGCTGGCTTAAGCCCGCCGGCCAGGCCGATCAGGCGCTGCGCGCCTCGATCCCGTATTCGCGCCCCAGCAGGATCAGCTCGTCCCACAGCGACAGCGCAAAGCCGCGCAGCACCGCCAGCTCAAACGCCTCTGGCCCGGTGCGGGCGAGGGTGATGCCGATATGCCCGAACAGCGTCTGCGCCGCGCCCCCTTCGGGCAACGCTGCAACGTTCACCGCCGTGCCCTTGGCCAGCAGATCGCCCGCGCGCGGGCCGGACAGCGCCATCCGCACCCGGCCATGGGTCTGGTCCGACAGCGCGAAACCCGGGGCCAGCGCCGCCTGCGCCTCGGCCAGCGTGCCGCTGCCCGCGCCTGCGATCAGCCACTGGCCGGGGCCGATGGGGCGCAGCGCGCCATAGGCCGCCAGTGGCGCAGGGTCGGTGCCGGGGCGGCCAAGCGCCTGCCACAGCCGGTCCTCCGGCAGCGCCGTGAGCGTGACCCCACTGCCGGGTGCGCCGAAATGGCCGGTTGCGGCGGAGGCAAGGGCGGGGTGGGCGATCAGCAGTGTCTCAGGCATGAAGCTTCTCATTCTTGGGGTCGATGAAGACCGGAGAGGTCAGGCGCGCGGGAATGGCGGCGTCGTTGAGGCCGTCCCAGACCACCACCTCCTCGCCATGCCGCTGGCTTCCGCCCGCGACCAGCGCGAGGGCGATGGAATGACCCAGATGCGGCGAATGGGCGGAGGAGGTGAGATAGCCCTGATCGTTTTCGAGGCTGACCGCCGCGCCCTTGGCCAGCACATGCGAGCCGGTGCGGAGCGGCGTCGCAGGATCCAGCGGCACCACGCCCACCAACTGCGGGCGTTGCGGATCGGTCAGACCCTTGCGGTCAAGCAGGTGCTTGCCGATGAAGTCGGGCTTCACGGCGGAGACCATCTTGCCCATCCCCAGATCGGATGGAACCACGGTGCCGCTGATCTCGGCATGGGTGACATGCCCCTTCTCGATCCGCAGCACCGCCAGCGCCTCGGCCCCATAGGCGCAAATCCCCTCGGGCGCGCCCGCTGCCATGATCGCCGCCGCCACCGCCTCGCCATAGCCCGCCGGCACCGCCAGCTCATAGGCCAACTCGCCCGAGAACGAGATGCGGAACAGCCGCCCCATGATGCCGCCCTTCAGTGGCACCTCGCGCGCGGCCATGAAGGGGAAGGCCTCGTTCGACAGGTCGGCATCGACGATCCGTTGCAGGATCTGCCGCGCCATCGGCCCGGCTATCGCCATCTGCGCCCATTGGTCGGTGGCCGAGGCCAGCCGCACATCAAGCTCGGGCCACAGCGCCTGCGCGCAGAACTCGAGGTGCGTCATCACCCCGGCCGCCAGTGCGGTGGTGGTGGTCATGTAGAAATGGTCGGTCGCCAGACGGCTGGTGGTGCCATCGTCATAGATGAACCCGTCCTCGCGCAGCATCAGCCCATAGCGGGCGCGGCCCACGGCCAGCTTGGCGAAGCCGTTGGAATATATGCGATTCAGGAACTCGGCCGCATCCGCCCCGAAGATCTCGATCTTGCCAAGGGTGGAGACATCGCAGAGCCCGGCGGCGCGGCGCACCGTCAGAACCTCGCGGTCCACCGATTGCCGCCAGCCGGTTTCGCCTTGGCGCGGGAACCAGGCAGAGCGGTACCACAGGCCGGTTTCCACGAACTCCGCGCCGAGGCTCTCGGCCCAGCCATGCAGGGGCGAGCGGCGGACGGGCTGGAAGTCGTGGCCGCGCGAGGTGCCGGCGAGGGCGCCGAAGCTGACGGGGGTGTAGAAGGGGCGGAACGTGGTCAGCCCGACCTCGGCGATGGTGGTGCCGCGGGCCTTGGCGAGGATCGCGGCGGCGTTGATGTTGCCAAGCTTGCCCTGGTCGGTCGCCATGCCGCTGGTGGTGTAGCGCTTGGCAAGTTCGGCATCGGCATAGCCTTCGGCGGCGGCGAGGGTCAGGTCCTTGGCGTGGACATCGTTCTGATAATCCACGAACTTCTTGCCCTTGGTCTTGCCGAGGGCACCGAGCGGGGGTTGGGCGACGGTGTCTTCCGGCGCGGGGCCGAAGGCCGGATCGGCGCGCAGGCCGATCCGGGCCATCGCGGTCGCGGCGCGGGCAGCGCCGTCGCCAAGGCAGGCGGCGTGGCCGGACAGGCCCGCGGCGGCACCGGCGATGAGCAGGCCGTCTTGCTCCACGGGCGCAAGGAAGGCCTGACGGGCGTCCGACCAGACCGGGCGCGCGCCGCGGTGGCAGGCAAGGTGGATCACCGGGCTGAAGCCGCCGGACATTGCGATGGCGTCGGCCTCGATCCGCGCGCCGCCCTCTATCTGCAGCGCTTTCAAGGACTTGCCGCCGATGGCCTTGCCCGGAATACCGCGGATCAGCGGCGCCTTGCCTTGCCATGCGGGGCCGTCGCCGAGGGAGACAAGCGCCGCGACCTCAAGCCCTAGGGCCTCCATCTGTGCCGCAAGGGCGAAGCCGGCGGGGCCTTGGGTCAGGATCGCGGTGCGCTTTCCCGGCGCGACGGCCTGGCGGTGCAGGTAGCTGGCGGTGGCGGAGGCGGTCATGATGCCCGGAATATCGTTTCCGGCGAAGACCATAGGGCGCTCCTCGGCTCCGGTTGCCAGCACCGCCTGCCGGGCGGCGATGCGCCAGAGGCGTTCGACCGGGACATCGGGGGAGGGGGCGGCGAGGTGCTTCTGCACCCGCTCCACAGCGCCGAAGACGTTGCCGTCATACCAGCCGAAGACGGTGGTGCGGGGCAGCAGTCGCACGCCGAGGGCGGAAAGTTCTGCAAGTATTTCCGTGAGTTGCAGCCATGCCTTGGGGTCGGACAGCAGCCCGCCCCCCAGCTCCATCCCCTCATCGGCCAGTACCACGGAGGCCCCCGCACGGGCGGCGGTCAGCGCGGCGGCGAGGCCTGCGGCGCCGGCGCCGATGACCAGTAGGTCGCAATGGGCCCAGGTTTTCTCATAGCGATCAGGGTCTTGCAGGGTGGTGGCGCGGCCGAGGCCGGCGGCGCGGCGGATGATCGGCTCGTAGACCTTCTCCCAGAAGGAGGCAGGCCACATGAAGGTCTTGTAGTAGAACCCGGCGCCGAGGAAGCGCGAGAGGAGGCCGTTCAGGGCGCCGATATCGTGCGAGAGGCTGGGCCAGCGGTTCTGGCTGTGTGCTTCAAGCCCTTGATAAAGCTCGACCATTGGCGCGCGGGTGTTGGGCTCGGTGCGGCCGTCCCGGCCGATGGTCATCAGCGCGCTGGGTTCGGCGGAACCTGCCGTCACGACCCCGCGGGGGCGGTGGTATTTGAAGCTGCGGGCCATGAGGCGTTGGCCGTTTGCGAGCAGGGCCGAGGCGAGGGTGTCGCCGGGGTGGCCCGTGAACGTGTTGCCATCAAACGAAAATTCGACGCGGCGCGCGCGGTCGAGGCGGCCGCCGGTGGGGAGGCGGTGGCTGGTCATGGGCGGCCCTCTGCGGCGTCGGTCACGGAATGCACGGTATGGGTGGCGGTGTTGCGGTTCACCACCAGCCAGCGGCGGCAGCCGCCGGAGTGGTGCCAGTGCTCGGCATAGTCGCCGCGCGGATTTTCCCGAAGGTAAACATGGGCTTGCCACTCCGCCGCCGGCGCATCGGGGGCCGGGCGGGGCAGGACGGCGCCGCGGACCGTGAACTCTTCCTTGGGGCGCGGGCCGCAATGCGGGCAGGGGATCAGGCTGGCCATGTCATCCTCTGGTTTCGATACAGAACCCGTATGGAAACCGTATGGTTTTCATACATACGATTTTCGCAGGTCAGTGCAGGTTTGGCTGGGCGCCCTGGCCCTTCTCGTCGATCAGGTAGCCGCGCGCGAAGCGGTCGAGGCGGAAGGCCGTCGCCACCTCATGCGGGGCGTCCTTCGCGATCAGGTGCGCGAAGCACAGGCCCGAGGCCGGGGTGGCCTTGAAGCCGCCATAGCACCAGCCGGCATTGAGGTAGAGGTTGGGCAGGTGGGTCTTGTCGATGATCGGCGAGCCGTCCATCGACATGTCCATCACCCCGGCCCAGGCGCGCAGCACCCGCACGCGGCTGAGCGCAGGGATCATCGCCACCCCCGCCTCGGCCACATGCTCGATATTGGCGAGGTTGCCGCGCTGGGCGTAGCTGTTGTAACCCTCGATATCGCCGCCGAAGACGAGGCCGCCCTTGTCGGATTGCGACAGGTAGAAATGTCCCGCCCCGAAGGTGACGACGGTGTCGATGAAGGGCTTGAGGCCTTCGGACACATAGGCCTGCAGCGCGTGGGTCTCGATCGGCAGGGTGATGCCGGCCATCGCCGCGGTGACGCCGGAATGCCCGGCCGTCGCCAGCGCCAGGCGCTTGCAGCGGATGGTACCTCGCGAGGTTTCGACTGCTGTGACGCTGCCATTCTGCTGCCGGATCGCGGTGACCTCGCAATGCGGGATGATGTCCACCCCGCGCTGGCTGGCGCCGCGGGCATAGCCCCAGGCAACGGCGTCATGCCGCACGGTGCCGCCGCGGCGCTGGCGGATCGCGCCCTTGATCGGGAAGCGGGCATTGTCGAAATCGAGGAAGGGCAGGATCTTGCGCACCTGATCCCGGTCCAGAATCTCGGCATCGACCCCGTGCAGGCGCATGGCATTGCCGCGGCGGCGATAGGCATCGCGCTGCGCGTCGGAATGGATGAGGTTCACCACGCCGCGCTGGCTGACCATGGCGTTGAAGTTGAAATCCTGCTCCAGCCCCTCCCACAGCTTCATCGACAGCTCGTAGAACGGGTTGTTGCCGGGCAAGAGGTAGTTGGAGCGGATGATGGTGGTGTTGCGGCCGATATTGCCCGACCCGACATAGCCCTTTTCCAGCACCGCGACATTGGTGATGCCGAACTCCTTGGCGAGGTAATAGGCGGTGGCGAGGCCGTGACCGCCGCCGCCGACGATGACCACGTCATACTCTGCCTTGGGCTCGGGGCTGCGCCAGGCGGGGGCGACCTTGCCGGTGAGGCCGTTGAGAAGCACGGACAGGGCGGAATAGCGCATAGGGCGGTCCTTCGCTGCGGATGCGTCCTGTTTGCGCTGCGGTTGCGGTGCGGGATTGCAGGAATGGGACTTATCATGTCATATATGGGACATGAGCAAGGATGGGGATCAGAGCGGGGTGCAGGAGATCGGTTTCGTGCTGATCCCCGGTTTTGCGCTGATGTCCTATGCCTCGGCCACCGAGCCCTTGCGGGCGGCGAACTTGGTGGCGGGGCGCGAGATCTACCGGGTGCGGGCCTTTGCGCCGGGGGGGCGGGGGGTGGCCTCATCCGGCGCCGAGATCCCGGCGGAGGCTTTGCCGGAGCGGGCGGCGGGGCTGCACACGGTGTTCGTCTGCGCGGGGGGCGGGCCGGCGGAGTGGGACTGGCCCGAGGTGGCGGTCTGTCTGCGGATGCTGGGGCGGGCCGGGGTGCGGCTGGGGGGCATCTCGGGCGGGGCCTGGCTGTTGGCGGCGGCGGGGCTGCTGGAGCGGCAGGCGTTCACCATCCATTGGGAGCACGCGCCGGCGCTGGTGGAGGCGATGCCGCATCTGCGGCCCGAGCAGGCGCGGTTCGTGATCGATGGCCCGCGGATCACCTGCGGCGGCGGGGTGGCGCCGCTGGACATGATGCACGCGCTGATCGCGGAGCGGATGGGCTCGGGCTTTGCGCGGCGGGTCAGCGACTGGTTCCTGCATGCCGAGGTGGCGGGCGGGGCGGGGCCGCAGCGGGGGGCGCTGGCCGAGCGCTATGGCACGCACCATCCGGGGCTGCTGGCGGTGCTGGCGCAGATGGAGGCGGCGCCGGAGCAGCCGCTGCGGCGCGCGGCGCTGGCGCGGCTGGCGGGGGTGAGCCCGCGGCATCTGGACCGGCTGTTCGCGGTGCAGCTGGGGGTGAGCTTCCGGGCGCAGTATCTGCGGATGCGGCTGGACCATGCGCAGCGGCTGCTGGTGCAGAGCCCGATGTCGCTGGCAGAGATTGCGTTTGCGACGGGGTTTTCGAGCGCGAGCCATTTTTCGAGGGCGTGGCGGGGGCGGTTCGGGAAGACGCCGGGGG
>Ga0209024_1002176_pt1 | contig 12341 bp, 14 predicted proteins | sample AutmiccommunBRH5_FD_187380 | JGI IMG/M metagenome (GOLD analysis project Ga0209024, IMG submission 187380) | Deep subsurface microbial communities from Mt. Terri, Switzerland - Autotrophic microbial communities BRH/5 (SPAdes) (version 2) | ecosystem: Environmental > Aquatic > Deep subsurface >...
TTTGGAATGCTGGGATCACCCAGGGGCTGATGTGGCGCGCCTATGACGAGGGCGGTGCCTTGTCCTACAGCTTCATCGAGTCGGTCGAGGCGATGCTGCCATATTACGCGGCCCGAACACTTGGCGGCGCGCTGTTTCTGACCGGCGCGGTGCTGTGCGCCCTGAACTGTCGCGCGACGATGCGCGCCGCTGGTGACAAGGTGGACGAAACCGACCGTCCTCTTGTCGCCCAACCTGCGGAGTGAGCCAATGTTGAAGCTGCATTACAACCTCGAAAAGGTCTCCATGGGGCTGGTGGGCGCGATCATCGCGGTCGCGTCCGTCGGGGGCATTGTCGAGATCGCACCGCTTTTCACCATCGAAGAAACGGTCGTGATCCCCGATGACATGCGCCCGCACACGCCGCTGGAGTTGGCAGGCCGCGAGATCTACATCCGAGAGGGCTGCTATGCCTGCCATTCCCAGATGGTGCGCAGTCTTGCCGACGAGCTCGACCGTTATGGCCCCTATTCGCTAGCCGCGGAAAGCGCCTATGACCACCCCATGCTGTGGGGGTCGAAACGCACCGGGCCCGACCTCGCCCGGTTGGGCGAGAAATATTCTGACGACTGGCATGTCGCGCATCTGATCAACCCGCGCGCCGTGATCCCGGTGTCGATCATGCCGGCCTATCCCTGGCTGACCCGCGATCTCAATACCGGCCTGATCGAGGACAACCTCGCAACACTCGCTCGGCTCGGCGTGCCCTATGACGACGCCATGATTGACAATGCCATGGCCGACGCGCGCGCCCAGAGCAGGCCCGATTCCGACGGCGCTGACGGCGTCCGCGACCGCTACGGCGACGACATCGCAGTGCGTGCCTTCGACGGCGATCCGGACCGTCTGACTGAGATGGACGCGCTGGTGGCATATCTGCAATCGCTCGGCACCCTGACCGACGCTGCCTACGAGATGTTCGCGGAGGATGCGCAATGAGCCACGAGACGCTTGTCCTGTTCGCCAAGGTCTTCGGCCCGATCTGGATGGGCGGGTTCATGCTGATCGTGCTGATCCGCGCCTACAACCCGCGCAGGAAGCCCGAACAGGAACGGATCGCCCGCTCGATCCTGCCCGATGACGGCGAGGAGACCCGCGCATGAGCACCGATCCCAAGACGCTGCCCGGTGCCGACCCGCATACTGGTAATCGAGAAATCGACCCCGTCACCGGCTATGACACCACGGGCCACGACTGGGGCGGAATCAGGGAACTGAATACCCCGTTTCCCAGAATCGCCGGGATCGCGCTCGTGTTGACTGTCATCTATTCTGTCATCACCTGGTTCCTGCTGCCTGCCTGGCCGATGGGACGCGATTATACACGTGGGCTGCTGGGGCTCGACCAACAGGAAATGGCACGGGATCACCTGCGCGAGATGGCTGCTTTGCGTGAAGGTTGGCTGGGAAGATTCGAAAACCCAGATTTCGCCGCCCTTTCGGATGATCCGGCGCTGATGGCGCAGGCGATGCAAGCGGCCAACAGGCTGTATCAGGACAACTGCTCGGCCTGTCACGGTCGCGAGGGCGGCGGCGGGCCGGGTTATCCGGTGCTGCACGATGACTATTGGCTCTGGGGTGGCGCGCCCGAAGACATTGCCATGACGCTGCAGGTAGGGATCAACGCCGCGCATCCCGAAACCCGCTGGGCGCAGATGCCCGCCTTCGACTGGATGGAAGACGACCAAATTTCGTCGCTGTCGGATTACGTCGCTGCGATGCCGTCGGGCGAGGCCGACCCCGACAGCGACGCCGCCACCCTCTTTGTCGAGAACTGCGGGGCCTGCCATGGCGACGACGGCGCGGGCGGGTTGATGAACGGCGCGCCCTCGCTGGTCGACGACGCGGTGATCTACGGCCAGGATTCCGAGACCGTGATGACGACGTTGCTGAACGGCCGGCAGGGCGTGATGCCTTACTGGTCCGCGCGGCTGAGCGATGCCGAGATCAACGTGCTGTCGCTCTACGTCTCGCGCCTGCTGGACGATGTCGCGGCGGACGGGGCGGAGACCGCGCAGGTATCCTCAGGATCCCCTGCGGAGGCCACGAAATGACGGCACGTACGCAAAAGCGCCTCGCCATTGGCGGTGCGCTCGCGCTGGTGGCGCTGCTGTTCGCCTACAAGGCAGCGATGGTGTCGGCGGCGTTCACCTCGCAGACCGCCTGCGTGACCGTCGACGACAGCGCGGCCGCGACACCGGCCAGGCGCGCCTGCTGAAGGGACCAGATCATGCTAGAACCGCTTCCTACCGTCCGCCCGCCGCAGCGCCCCGCCTCAATGCTGGCACGCGATCTGCCAGCGCGCGCCGCGCGCGATTGGCTCGCCGCTGGCTGGGTCGATTTCCGCACCGCGCCCGCACAGAGCCTCGCCTATGGCGGCTTTGTCGTTGGGCTGTCCTATGCCGTGTTATGGGCGCTCGCGGCCTCGGGGCTGCTCTATCTCGCTCTTCCTGCCATCTCGGGCTTTCTGATCGTGGGGCCATTCCTCGCCATCGGGCTTTACGCGCTGGCCCGCCGCCGCGCCGAGGGCAAGACGACAACGCTGCGCCAGATGCTGCTGGTGCGCCCCGCCGCAGGCCCGCAACTTGCCTATGCCGGGTTGCTGCTGGGTCTGCTGGTGCTGTTCTGGCTGCGCGCGGCGGACCTGCTCTATGCGTTGTTCTTTGGCTATGCGCCGCTGCCCGGCGCGGGTGATGCGCTTTCGAACGTCTTCATAACGCCGCGCGGCTGGGGGCTGCTGGTCGTGGGATCGGCCATCGGCGGGCTGTTCGCCGCCTTCGCCTTTGCGCTCAGTCTGTTCGCGGTGCCGATGCTGCTTGTCGAACGGCGCGATGCGTTGACCGCGCTTGGACTCAGTTTTGCCATGACGATGCACAATTTGCGTCCCTGCCTTTACTGGGGCGGCATCGTCGCCGTCGGGATGGCACTTTCTGCCGTCACCGGGCTGTTGGGGCTGAGCGTTGTGTTCCCCGTGCTCGGCTATGGTACTTGGCATGCTTGGCGCGCTATCGGCGCGGCGAAACCATGAACTCGCTCATCATCCTTATCCCGGTCTCGCTCGTCATGGGGCTCGTTGGACTGTGTGCCTTCATCTGGGCGATGCGTGCGAACCAGTTCGAAGACCTGGAAGGAAATGCCTGGCGTGTCATTCCGTTCGAGGATCAACAACCACGCGAAACCCCACATGAAACGGAAGGTAGACGACATGACCACATGGCTTCCCACCCTGAAGACCGCGACGCCGGAGGAGGGGTATGACCTCGCCGTGAAAATGGCCCGCGTCGCGATCAAGATGACCCAGCCGGATGCAGAAGTTCGCGACAAATTGCGGCCTATCTATGCTGAAAACGCCGACGCGTTGATTGCATCGAGCCAGGTGGTGGCCACACATTTCGCCACTGTCGCGGCGGCCAATAACTACTGGAAAGACAGTCTCTGAAGATCGTGGTGCCGCAGCTTTTTCAGTGCACTGTGCGCCCTGAGAGATCATGATAGTCGTGATGTCCGGCTAGACCGCCAGGTGTGCAGAAACAAGATCGCGCTACTCTTTCTTGGGCCCGTCGAGTTGTACATCAGAATGCGGCCCGGTCCTCAAGCCCGCGACCGTCGCACGTTTACGCTGCTTGGCGACGGTTTTGGTATTGATGCCCGCCGCCTTGCTCTGCTGCGTGAACGAAAATTGCGGTCGCTGTGTTGCAACTCTGACGGTGTGCGTTGTCGTGGCGCTCCCGTGACAAATTCCTCCGAAACTGCTTCCTTCCAAGTATGAGAAAGGATTGCACCATAAAACCGTGGGATCAAACATATAGCGATCCGGACAGCTGGGCATTTTTGATGTCTGTTCAGGGTTGAGAGCTCTCAATCAAGGTCTGTTGCCAGCTTCAACTCTGCCATAAAATCTTCTTTGTTCAGATCGTACTCGGCGCAGGCATCGGCAATGGTGTGGAACGGGCCTATCAGGCATCCGACGCAGAGCATCCTGTGGCGGATAAACACGGGGATCGTCTGGGGTCACCGGGTCATCAGATCGGCCAGAGGCAAGTCGGGGTCTTCGAGATTGGGTTTGTTCATTGATGCCTCCCTTAAGAGTCAGTCTATAAGCTGAATCTTTTCAAAGCTTGTCGGGGCGTAAACTCGCCGTCCGACGCCACAAGGAGAGCGGCTCCAAGACATCCTGACGTCTCAAGATGCCTGCGAATAGCGAACGCCCTCTGGAACGTGTTGGTCAAGCGTGGAGGCGATGATACGTGTCAGCGATCGACCTTCCGGCGCGATGCTGATGCGCTGTCCAACTAATCTCGCGAAAGGCTTGAAACGGGTTTCCATGTCTTCCAGGCAAGGCCTGAGCGTGTAGGCGCGGGGGCCATAGTCGCGGCTCAGATCGTCCAGATCAAGCGTGAAGTAACACATCAATGTCTCGATCGCGCGCGCATGCAGTTGATCGTCTGCGGTCATCTCGTAGCCGCGCGCTCCGGGAAAAATCGCTTGCGCTATGCGCTGCTTGTAGGCGGCCGTTGCCGGGGCGTTCTGGACGTATCCGCCCGGAAAGCGCGAGATGGAGGACGCACCAAGTCCGATCAGGGTCTGGCAGCTGTCCGCCGTGTAGCCTTGGAAGTTGCGGCGCAGGCGCCCGGCGTCGTGGGCAACCGCAAGATCATCGCCGGGGGCCGCGAAATGATCAATGCCGATAGGGGCCAGTCCTGCCTGGACGAACCGCTCTGCGGCGCGTGTGGCAAGCGTGTACCGCGCCAGATCATCCGGCAGGGCGCTTTCGTCGATCAGCTTTTGACGTTTCGACACCCAGGGCACATGCGCGTACCCGAACAGAGCGATGCGGTCCGGAGCAAATGTCAGCACCTTATCGATGGTATCTTCGAGCCGTGCCAGGGTCTGGTGCGGCAGGCCGTAGACCAGATCGGTATTCAGCGAGGTGATGTCGGCGGCACGCAGGTCTTCGACACAGGCGCGCGTGATGTCGAAGGGTTGCAGGCGGCCGATCGCCTGCTGCACCTCGGGATCGAAGTCCTGAATGCCAATGGACGCACGGGTCATGCCTTCGCCCGCGAGCGCATCGATCTTGGCGCGGTCGACCATCGTCGGATCGATTTCGACGGAAAATTCTAAGTCGTCTGCCGTGGGGAAGACGCTGCGGATCGCCTTGCTCAGTCGGTGGATCAACGATGGTGGCAGGATCGTGGGTGTGCCGCCGCCCCAATGCAACCGTCCCATGCGCAGACCATCAGGCAGTGTGCCGCGCAGCATGTCCAGCTCTGCTTCGAGGGTCTCGATGTAGCTTTCCACTGGTCCGTGGGTTTGCGTGCCTTGGGTGTGACAGGCGCAGAACCAGCACAGTCGCTCGCAAAATGGGATGTGGATATAAACCGATACCGGAACATCCGGATCCAACGTCTCAATGGCCCGCTTCTGAAAAGCCGAGCCGACGTTCGGGGAAAAAACCGCTGCGGTCGGGTATGATGTATACCGGGGGACACGCGCGTCGAAAAGGCCAAGCGCCTTGAGTGAATCTGTATGTTCCATGTATCGATAATGAGCGAGTCGAAGCCAGAGATCTTTGCAGTAGATCAAACTCGCGGTCCAAAAGATGACTGGTCCTGCCAGCGTCAGGATCGTGGCCCCGTCACGTCGGGTGACCTTGGGTTACCCCTGACATCCTCGAGCGCTGCATAGAATGCGGGCAACACCAACAGGATCAGGACCGTTGCCGCCAGCAACCCGAAGACAACCGAGATCACCAGTGGTTTGAGCGTCTGGGCCTGGGTCGAGGTTTCCAGCAGCAAGGGCGCCATGCCCATGATCGTGGTCGAGACCGAGACGAAGATCGGGCGAAACCGCGATCGCACGGCCTCGCCTGCCGCCAGCGCGGCGGACATCCCTTCGGCGCGACGGTCGTTGATGACGCCGACCAACAGGATCGCGTTGTTCACCACGATGCCAGCGAGCGAGGCTGCCCCCACCAGCGACGGCATCGAGATGTTGTAGCCCATCAACACATGGCCCCAGATGACGCCCAGAAACGCCAGCGGAATGGTGATCATCACGATCAGCGGCTCGACATAGCTGCGAAACTGGAAGCTGAGCACGAGGTAGATGCCCACAAGCCCGATCAGGAACCCGCGCAGGATCGAGGCAACGGTTTCCGCCGAATTCGCGGCTTGCCCGCCGATGTCAAAGGTCAGGCCGGGGGTGGTTGCCACCAGACCGGGCAAGAAGCCCTCGGCCAGCCGCGCGGTGATCGCGTCGGCGTTGCCGATGCGACCGTCAACATCCGCCGCCACAGTCAACGTGCGCAGACCGTTACGCCGCGTGATGCTGCCCCAGCCGCGCGCCTCGATCACTTCCGCGATGCTGGAGAGCGGCACGGTGCCGCCACCGGGCAGGGCGATCTCGAAAACGCTGAGGTCAGCGCGGGTGGCACGGTCACCATCGGCCAGCCGCACCTCAAGATCCCAGGCCAGATCGCCACGCCGGAGTTCCGCAAGCTGCGTTCCAAGGAAGGCCCCGCGGAGCTGGCCTGCCACATCCGTGGCGGTCAGCCCCAAGGCCTCGGCGCCCGGCGACAGGCTTAGCCGCAGCTCTGGCGCACCGGGGCGTAGGTCGACAATCGCGTTGCGCACACCGGCATAGGTTTCCAGCTCGGCCAGTGTGGCGCGACCTGCCGCCTCAAGCGTGGCGAGGTCGGGGTGGGTCAGGCGCAGCTCGACCGCGATGCCCTGCGGACCGATTCCCGGCTCGGTCAGGATCAGCGAGGAGACGCCGGGCAGAGGGCCTATTTCCTCGCGCCATAGCGTGACGATGTCGTCCAGTGTGGTGGTGCGTGTCTCGGCACCCAGAAGGTCCACCGCGATGGTGGCAACATGGGCGCCGGTCTCGCCTGCCGAGAGGTTGCGGCCCATTCGCGTGATGCGGCGGATGACAAGCGGTTGTGCCTCGGGCTGTTCCGGCGTCAGGCGGGCGTTCACGCGGTCAAGCGCTGCCTCGACCTGGGCGACGGCTTGGCCCGTGCGCGCCAGCGGGGTGCCAGCGGGCAGCATCAGCCGCGCCTCGAGGACGTCGCCGTCGATCTCGGGCATCGCCTCGCGCTTGACCACACCGCCGCCCAGGGCACCGACCGTCAGGATCAAGGCCCCGATGGCAAGCCCTGCGACCAGCCAGCGCCAGCGGATCGCGGCATCGGCCAGACGGCCAACGCCGCGCTCGCGCAGGGCATCGAAGCCTGCATCGAAGCGGACCCGGAAGCGCGATGGGGTGGTCTTTTTCATCCCACCCTTCAGGTGATGGGGCAGGATGAAAAAGGCCTCGATCAGCGACGCGGCGAGCGCCGCCAGCAGCACGACCGGCAGAACTTCCAGCACGGCGCCCAACTCGCCTGCCAGAAAGGCCAAGGGCAGGAACACGGCCAGCGTGGTCAGGAAGGACGAAATGACACCTGGCGCCACGGCGGCAACGCCTGCGGCCACGTTTTCCACCGTCGCATCCTTGGCGGCATGCACAGCGATGGAATCCGCGATCACGATGGAATCGTCCATCACGATCCCGATCGCCATCAAAAGTGCCACCAGTGTCATCATGTTCAGGCTGAGCCCCGTCAGCGCCATCCAGACAAATGCCCCGGCAAAGGCCACGGGCAAGCCCATCGCGGCCCAGATCGCAAAGCCGGGGCGGAAGAACAGGCTCATCACGGCGACCACGAGCACAAGCCCGATCACGCCGTTCTGCACCAGCATCACCAGCCGGTCGCGGATGATGGATGTCACATCCTGCACCACTTCGACCCTGACTGTGCCGGGCAGCCGCGCGGTTTCCTGGGCCACCAGCGCTGCGACGCCGTCAAGCACCCGCAGCGCGTCGGCATCCAGCGCCTTTGACACGTCGAGCACGATGGCGGGGGTGCCATCGACAAAGGCGCGGTCCTGCGGCGGCTCGAAGCGTTCCTCGATCACTGCCACGTCGCCCAGTGTCAGGGTCGCGCCATTCGGGAGGACCAGCACGGGGATCGTGGCAAGCGCGGTGGCCGTGTCGCGTTCTGCGGTGAAGCGCAGGGTCAGGTCCGCGCCCGGCCCCTCCAGCGTGCCAGCGGGCAGGTCGATGTTCTGTGCGGCGATGGCGGCAGCCAAGGCGGCCGGTGTCAGCCCGTGGCTGTCGAGCACGGCGCGCGTGGCGGTGATGGAAAGCGTCCGGGTGCCGAGGCCCCCGCGCGTTACGCTTGCGACGCCGGGCAAGGCAGTCAGCCTGTCCGACAGGCCGTCGGCATAGAGGTCCAGCTCGCCCAGCGGCAGATCGCCCGAGACGGCGACCGATGTGACGGGATCAGAACGGTGCAGCTCGCGCACCACTGCGTGATCGGCGCGGTCGGGGAAGGTGTCGATGGCCGAAACCTCGGTGCGCAGCGAATTGACGAAGCGCAACGCGTCATTGCCGGGCGCCATCGTCGCCACGGCGCGCGCGCGTCCGGTCTGCGCGGTGCAAGCGAAGGTTTCCAGCCCCTCGACACCCTGCACCCCGTCCCAGAGCGGTCCGCAGATCGCGGCCTCCACATCCTCGGCGGCGGCACCCCGGTATGGCACGGTGATCTCGGCCTCGACCGCGCGGAAATCGGGGAAGGTCTCGCGCAAGAGGCCCGGCGCCGCAAAGACGCCGGCGGCAAGGATCAACAACAGCAGCAGGTTGCCTGCCGTCGGGTGGCCGGTGAACCAGCGGATCATTGCGCGGCCTCGACAGGGGTCAGGGCCATGCCGGGAATGGCCGGCGCGATGTCGTCGATCACCACGCGGTCGCCGGGCGACAGGCCCTCGGCGATGACGACGTGCCCACTCTGCGCGAAGGCGGCGGTGACGGGGCGCAATTCCAACAGGTCATCGGGGCCAAGGATACGCACCATGCCGCCATGCAAGGCCGCCTCGGGGATCGCGATGAGGCCTGACATGGAAGCACCCGAAAAGGCGATCTGCACCTGTGTGTTGGGCACCAGTGGCAGACGTCGGGGCGGGTCCGCGCCCTCATAGGGATCATCAACAATGACCACGACCGGTACAGTGCGTGCGCGGGCATCCAGCGCGCCCTCGATCCGGGCCACATGGGCGGTCCAGATCTGCGTCGGGTCCGAAAGTGGGCTCAGCGTCACGTCGATCAACGCGTACGGGCCTTCGCGCATCATGTCGGCGAGGGTCATGTCCTGGACCGCATCGCCCACAAGGCGACGAAAGCTGTCGATCGGCAGGTGCGCCACGACCTCGGCCGCCGCAATTCCGTCACCGCGGATCACGACCTGGCCGGGGGCTATGGTCTGGAAACGCTCGGCGCTGACCTCGGTCACGCGCAGAGCGAAGGGGGTGATCAGCACGGTGCGGTCAAGCGAGCGGCGCGCGCGGTCGATGGCGGCTTGTGTCCGCGCGGTCTGGGCGGTGATCCGCGCCTCGCGCGGTGGGATCAGGGCGAGGGTGTTCTCCAGTTCCGCGACCGTGCGGCGGGCCAGAAGCGTGGCACGCTCGGCCTCGTCGGCGCGCGATTGCGGGACGGTGCCCTGTTGGGTCAAGGTCCGGGTGCGCGTCAGATCGGCCTCGGCCAACGCCTGCCGGGCGCGTTCCAGTTCGAGGATACGGCCCGTGTTGGCCGCCTCGGCGCTCAGTTGCGCGCTCTCGGCCTCCAGCGCCGCCAGATCGGCCAGCGATTGCGCCAAGGTTAGTTCATAATCAGCGGGGTCGATCCGCAGCACTTCGGTGCCCTCGGGGATCAAGCGGCCGCGTTCGAGGTCGGGGTGGCGCCAGATCACCTCGCCCTGCACCTCGGCCACGGCGACCCAGGTGTCGGCAGCCCGCAAGTTGCCCCAAGCCGTGGCGGTCGGGCGGATATCCTCCGCCGCGACTGTCATCACCCGGACGGGCAGCGCGGGCGCCCCTCCGTCGATCTGGGCCGGTCCGGGGGCCGAGGCGATCATCCAGACCGCCGCAGCGATGCCGAGCGCGATGGGTGGCAAGGCAAGGAGGGGAGCGAGGCGCATTGGATCAGCCCTGTGCCCGGCGCATCCGCGCCAGCGTGCTGTCACGCAACACGAACTGATGGTAGAGCGCGCCGACCACATGCAGGGCGACCAATGCCAGCAGGACAATCTTCAACACATTGTGCCCTTGCGCTGCGGCCTCGACCCCGCCGAACCACGCGACAGACCCGCTGAGCGGCATCAGGATCATCAGCGCGTAAAGCCCGACATGGGTGAGCTTCGCGAGCATACGTTGCACTTTGCTGGCCTCGATCGCCGGGGGCACCCCATGCCGGGCGCGCAGGGTCAGCCGCCACAGCGCGAAGATCATCACCAGCGCGCCGCCCGCCACATGGGCCAGCACGAGCGGGTCAAACCCGGCCTCCAGCCCGTCGGTGATGCGGTCCCAGGCGGCCGACATCGCATCCTTGAAGATGTATTGCTGCGCGATCAGCGCGAAGACGAGCCAATGCAGCGCGATCTGCAGGCGGGAATAGCCGGTCGGGGCGGTTGTGGCAGGCATGGCGGGGGTCCTTTCGGTCTGGGCGGGCGACTCGGGATAGAGGTTGCGGTTGACAGCAGTATATGTTAGTGAGTTATAACTAACAAGAGGTGATACATGTCGGGCCGTCAAAGCGCGGATGAGAGAAAGGCGCAGATCGTGGCCGAGGTTCTGCGACTGGCCGATGAGATCGGACCCGACCGGCTCAGCACGACGGATGTCGCGCGCGCCATAGGCCTCAGTCAGCCTGCGATCTTCCGGCATTTCCCCACCAAGGGCGCGCTCTGGTTGGCGGTGGCTGAGGAAATCGCGGATCGGTTGCAGCGTGATTGGGATGCAGCTGAGGTAGGAGCGAGCGCGCCGCACGCGCGCCTGAAGGCGCTGATATCTGCGCAACTGATGGCTATATCCGCGACGCCTGCGCTGCCGTCGATCCTGTTCTCGCGCGAGTTGCAGGTGGACAATCAAGGCCTGCGCGACGTGTTCCGGGGGCTTCTGGGCGCGTTTCAGGGCCGCCTTGTTGCCGTGATCCGTGATCTTCAGGCTGCGGGCGACCTGAAGCGCGACGTCAGCCCGGAGGATGTCGCCATCCTGCTGACATCGCTGGTGCAGGGTGTCGCCATCCGCTGGACGCTCGGCGCGCGGGGCTTTTCGCTCCCGCAAGAGGGGTTGCGATTGTTCGACGTGCAGTTGGCACTGCTAAACGCTCAGGAGGACGTTTGCGATGAAAAAACAGGATAGACTGCTGCGCATTACGGGTGGAGTTGCGATTGCCTTCGGCCTTTTGACGGTTCTTTCAGGCGGCACCACGCTGCTTGATGCGCTCGAGATGGGGGCGGTCGTCCTGTTCGTCTTGTGGTTCAACACACTGGCTGGACTTGCCTATGTCGTGGCGGGCCTGAGCCTGTGGCAGGGGCGGCGATGGGCATATCCTCTGTCTCTCGCGATTTTTGCCGCAACGCTGCTGGTCTTTGTGGCCTTCGGTCTGCATGTCGCCCAAGGTGGAGCCTTCGAGATGCGCACCGTTTACGCCATGGCCCTGCGCAGCGCGGTCTGGGGCGTGATCGCGCTGGTGGCCCGGCAACTGCTGACCCGTCAGGCGCTTTCCGGTCGATAGACGCAATCGGCCAGAGTACTGCGGTTAAGGTCGTCGATGAAGGCCGCCTCGGCATGGGACAGCCGCGCCTTCAACCGGCAGTGCGGGGTCAGGGTGCAGGCGTTGGCTCCGGCGGCAAAGCACTCCACCAGCGCCTGATCGGTCTCGAGGATCGCCACCACATCGCCCAAACGGATGTCCGCAGGCGCGCGAGCCAGCATCGCCCCGCCCCCGCCACCGCGCCGGGTTTCCAAAAGACCTGCCGCGGCAAGCGCCGAGATCACTTTGGCCAGATGGTTGCGTGAGATCCGGAACTCGGCCGCTATGTGGGCAGCCGTGAAGGCGCGGTCAGGCGTGCCCGCCATGCGCATCAGCACGCGAAGCCCGTAATCTGTGAAGGACGTGAGGCGCATGGTCGCGCTCCTGATTTGGTATTTACAATGCGTATTACTGTGGTCTAATCGGTAAATCAAATACCAATTTGCCCAACTCCGACGACTCACCACAGAATGGACGTGCCATGCATGACGATGCCACCGCCGCAGTGCCGCAGGAAACCGGCGCCCTCATCGATCACATCCTGACCAACTATCACGCAATGCACAGGGCCGACCTCGCATCGCTGATCCCTCTCGCGAGCCGTGTCGAACAGGTTCACGCCGATGATCCTGACGCCCCCAAGGGTCTTGCCCATGCTCTGACCACGCT
>Ga0209024_1002177_pt1 | contig 12330 bp, 9 predicted proteins | sample AutmiccommunBRH5_FD_187380 | JGI IMG/M metagenome (GOLD analysis project Ga0209024, IMG submission 187380) | Deep subsurface microbial communities from Mt. Terri, Switzerland - Autotrophic microbial communities BRH/5 (SPAdes) (version 2) | ecosystem: Environmental > Aquatic > Deep subsurface >...
TGCCTTTCAGCACCAGGCTGATCAGCTGGGGCAAGGTGGGGTTGGACACATAGGTCAGGAACTGGCCATCGCCACTGGGCTTGGAGGCGTTAAAGCGGTCTTTGTCTTTCAAGCCAATCACCACCTCGTTCACCAAAGGCATGCCCAGGCGTGAAACCTGCACCCATGCACCGCCTACTTTTGCAGCTTTCTGGTGACCTTGCCCCGGCACGCCGTCGCCAATTTGAACCTGGCGCACGCTGGCTGTGGTCCAGCCACCCACCACATTCTCGGAACCGGGGGTCAGGCAATCCTTGTGGACTTCCAGCGCAATGCTGGTGATGTTTTTGTCTTGAATTGAATTGGCAGCGGCTGCATTTTCATTGGCGCGATTGGAAATGGTTGCAAAGTCTGCGTTCACCAAGTCGAAAATTGTGCCCAAATTCACTGCAAAGCCTTCCTGGCGCTGACCCACAAATACGCGGGCCTGGTTGGTGCCGGCTGCGCAACCAGGAATGGTCACGGTGTGAATGTGTGCATCTGCATAAGCCTGATACGCTGCAGCATTGCCCAGGGTTTTTTCACCAATGTAGTCCACCGGCTTTTCCAGCGTGGTGCTGCCACCGCTGGTTTTGGCAACTGCGGTGCGGTTGTTGTTGCGGCGCCCATCGCGAACCACCGTCATGGTGTAGGTTTCATTCAGGTTCAAATTAGCACTGTTCAGGCCAGATACACCGCCCTGCTGGATCAGGGGGATACTGACTGACTCGCCACCAATGGTTTGCTTCAGGTCGCGCAAATTATTTCTGAAATTAAACTGAAATGTAATTTCTTCCTGGGCATCGCCATCGTTGTCAATGTGGATTTCGTACAGCGCATTCGGATCCATCGAGAAATAATTCGGACCGCCGTACCCATCCTGCAAGGGCTGATAGTTGGCGATCACGGTGATGAAATCAGAGCGGTCGGTTTCATAGCTTCGGAACATGTAAAAGTCTGTTCCGTCCGCTTTGGGCGTGGTGGTAATTGAAGGCGCTTCGCGGTGGCTAGAGGCAATTGCCGCCACACTGATGGTGGCCAACAATCCACCCATTAGAATTTTTCGCTTGAAACCATTCTTGTTATTCGCTGCTTTTGTCTTCCTTGATGTATTCATTTTTTTCCATCCTCACTTCTAATTGGAACTACAAAAACCAAACCAAAACCATTGCTGCCTGAGTATATTGCCCATTAATTATTCGCACAATAACAATAGTTACAGCAATAAATATGTATTTAACTTACTAACCATCTGGGTGACGTTTGGATGCACCAACACAAACTATATGGGTTCGTTCTGGGCAGAAAACAGGCAGGGAAATTGAACCAGCCCCGTATTGCAGGGGCCGGCGTTGATCAAGACAACATCAGCAATTACTTGTTGGCAAAATATTCATTGGTCAATTTGACAATCACAGGTGACAATAAAATCAGGGAGATCAGGTTGGGAAGGGCCATGAATGCATTCAACGTGTCGGCAACAAGCCAGACAAAATCGAGATGAGTCACCGCACCTACCAGCACAAAACCTGTCCACAACACGCGGTAAGGTTTGATGATGGCTGTACCTGCTATGAACTCCCAGCACTTCTCACCGAAATAAGACCAACCGATGATGGTTGAGAACGCGAAAAATGCCAGGGCGATGGCAAGTATGTATTCACCGAACCCGGGCAAACCGGTTGCGTATGCACTTGAACTGAGCGCGGCACCATTGGCACCACTGTTCCACACACCAGTGACCACGATCACCAAACCGGTCATGGTACACACGATGATGGTGTCGATGAAGGTACCCATCATGCCCACCATGCCAGATTCAACCGGGTTCTTGCTTTGACCCGCAGCCTGCGCAATACCGGCAGTACCCAAACCAGCTTCATTGGAAAAAATACCGCGTGCCACCCCGTAACGAATGGCCAGCATGATCGCGGCGCCCGCAAAACCACCGGTTGCGGCAACCGGATTGAATGCGCTGTGGAAGATCAGTGCAAATGCGGCAGGAATTTCCTGAATGTAAATGGCCAGAACGATCAGGGACGTAATAATGTAGGCAATGCACATGAATGGCACAATTTTCTGGGCCACTGCACCAATCCGCTTTACCCCGCCAATCAACACAAAACCCACCAGCACGGTCATCACAATGCCGGAAATCCAGGTGTCGATTCCGAAAGTCACTTTCAACACGTCGGCAACGCTGTTGGACTGCACCATGTTGCCAATACCAAAACCAGCCAAGCCGCCGAACAAGGCAAAAGCAATGCCCAGCCATTTCCAGTTTTTACCCAAGCCATTTTTAATGGCATACATGGGGCCACCCACCTGCTGGCCCAATTCATCCGTTTCGCGATAATGAACCGCCAACAAAACTTCTGCGTATTTGGTAGCCATTCCAACCAAGGCGGTCATCCACATCCAGAACAAAGCACCTGGCCCACCCAAGGCAATGGCAGTGGCCACCCCAGCAATGTTACCGGTACCCACCGTGGCAGCAAGCGCTGTCATCAATGCGGCATATGGCGTGATGTCGCCCTTGGCATCCGCTTCGGGTGTGCGACTTTTCCAGATCCAGCGAAAGCCCAAACCAATCTTGAAAATTGGCATCAACTTCAAGCGTAACTGCAAGTACAAGCCAGTACCCAGAATGGCAATCAACATGGGGGGCCCCCACACAATGCCGTTGACTGCGTTAACAAACTGCGTGAGTGCTTCCATGCCTTATTCTCCTTGTTGTGTGAAAAGCGATATGCGCCAACTTGGGGCTGTGGTATTGCAATTGCATCTTAGTACGCAAGCAACGTGCCCAAGAAACCTTTTTTAACAAATTCTGTAATTTTTCAACAAAAAACCCCGAACCAGGTCGGGGTTTTTGCAGAAAAAGCGGCGCAACTTACTCTTTCTTTTCAGGCTGCTTTTCACTGGTTTTGGGCTGATCACCCAAAATAGATTTGGCTGGACAAATATTGAAGGCAGGACATTTTTTACAACCAACAGCAATCGCAATCGGGCAAACAGTCATGGCGATCCTCGTTTCGGGTTAAGGGAATACTCCCGCTTTTAGTATTGCAGGTGTCGCCCATTCAGCCAATACCCAATGCAGCATGAATGCCTGATTTAAAAAAACAATTGAACGATTGATTGAATTTGGGTTACATTTCGATGACCGCAATGTTAATTGTTGTAAACATAGTGCGGTGGCGCAAAAATATGCGTTAGGCGCCTGAAACTAAACTTTTAAAAACAACCCGCTAAAAACTCACGACACCTTAAGTTGGGCGCACTGCGACCCAACGCGTCGGAGCGAGGAGACAGACCAATGACATTTTTACAGCAAGGCCCCCTCCTAAAGAGGGCCTTTGCCGTCGTGTTTTCATTGACGGCCTTCACTTCAAGCCAGCATGCATTTGCCGGTGGCACAGCCAATGACAACCAAGGCACCATGGGCATTGCGACGGCCGGCGCAGGCCAAGCCGCCGATGCGGCAGACGCCTCCGTTATTTTCTTTAACCCCGCAGCCCTTACCCGGTTTAAACGCATTGAAGTGTTGAGTGTTGCCAGCATTGTCACGTTTGACAACGACTACACCTCGCGGCAGGACAACGATGGACCGCAGACCAATTCCGGCACGACAGGATCAAAAGGCCAGTTTTTCTCCAGAAAAGACGGCTACGATTCCGCCCTCTTCATTCCGGGCCTGTTTGTGGCGGTGCCTGTTACACCCAAACTGGTTGTGGGTTTCAGTGCATCCGGTTCGCATGGTTTGCTGACCCGTTACCAAGAGGACTACCCGGGCCGCGGACAAGGGCGTGAAAGCGATTTGAAGGTAACGCGCCTGAACCTTGGCTTTGGTTACAAAATCACACCCACCTTGTCACTGGGTGCCAATGGTTCCTACGAACGCTATTTCCAGTCCATCAAACTTCGTTTGAATTTCCGCGATGCGGTCAACAAACTGGGGCCAGACGGAGTCGACACTGCAACAGCGCTGGACGGGATTGCTTCCTCTGGGATTGATTCACGTGCCGAGGTGCCCGATGAAACCGATGCCAAGCTGCGCATTTTCGGCTGGGCTTTAAATGCACAGGCGGGCCTGCTGTGGGAACCCAGCGAAGTAACGCGAATCGGTTTGTCCTATCGTCCCAAAACGCGATTCAACGGCAACAGTGGGAAGCTGACCATCAACGAGAACGAAAACACAGCGGCGTTCCGGGATTTTCTGGCAACCAGCCCCTTCACCAACGGCACGGGTGGTAATTTGCTGGGTGTTGATGGCGCAACGTCTGCTGGTGACCTGTCTCCAGATCAACGGGTTCGTCAAAGCGTGATTTTTCCGGACGAACTTCGTGCGTCAATTTTTCACCATTACAGCCCAAGGCTGGACTTGATGGCCACCTACACCTATCAAGACTACACCGAAACATTTTTGCGTTACGAACGCGAAAGCAATGGTCGACTGGTTGAAAACGTTCCCCAGAATTTCCGGGTTGCACATTCCTACCGCATTGGCATGAACTACAAGCTGTACCAACGCCTGACCCTGCACGCAGGCTATGCACAGGAAAACGGTGTGGTGGGCGACGATTTGCGGATCCCGATTTTGCCCGACAACGACCGCCGCTTCTACGGCCTTGGCGCCAGTTTCACCCCCAGCCGGGACACCACCTTGTCGGTGGGCTATCAACTGTTGGATGTGGATGCTGGCGAAGTGGGCAACAACGACCAGATCACGCCACGCGAAGTGTCGGGCGGCGAATACAAGGGCATTGCCGACCTGGACGCGCAGTTCTTTTCTTTCAGTTTGATTCAAAGGTTTTAAGGTTTATAAGCACATCGAAAACCGATGTGCGACGTGCTGCTGGCCCCCGCAACACCCATTCGCGCGGCGGGCCGGTAACGCAGGCAATATTCTGCTGCGCACAAATGCGAACCGCCTTTCAGGGTGAACAGGGTGTTTGAATCTTGTTGTGGGCTGCATGAACAGCAAGGAGAAGACTTTGTAAAAGCAGATTGGGTCCATTCCCACACATTGCCAATCATGTCGTGTAAGCCAAACCCATTGGGCGGGAATTGACCCACAGCCACGGTGGCAGGTGTTCCGCCCGGGGCGTAATACCAGGGAAATGCACCCTGCCACACCTGCGCCATGCGCTGGCCGTTCGGTGCAAATTCTTCGCCCCAGGCAAACTGGGCGTTGTGCAAGCCTCCGCGTGCAGCAAACTCCCATTCAGCTTCGGTGGGCAGTCGCCCACCTGCCCAGGCCGCATAGGCCTTGGCATCTTCCAGGGCGATGTGCACTACAGGGTGTTGATCGAAATCGCCCGGCAAATCAAGGCCGGGGTTCGGGTTGTGCCAACACGCCCCCTGCACCGCTTTCCACCAAGCGTCGGGATTGTTCAAAGGCACGGGCCCCTGTGTCATCTGAAACACATGCGAATGCCCCAGCCGCTCGGCCAGGGTCACGTACTTTGTGGCGTCTACAAATGCTGCGAAATCTGAATTGCGCACCGGAAAAATATCGATGGCGAATTCAACCACGCTTGCCGTGCGCTCGGGGCGCTCCTCGGGGTAGTGGCGATTCGAGCCCATGATGAATTCGCCACCCGGAAGCAATGCATTTTTTCTAGACATTCAATCCCATTTGGCTCAAGAAGCGCAGCATTTCAACCGGGTTGACTTTACTGGTGTCCACATCAATTGTCACCTTGCCCAACTTGCCCTGAAAAGGATTGGGGCCTTTGTAGCGGGTCGAAACCTGGTTGCCAAGGTCGGAACCGACGGTAAAGCCATCGTAACTGGTTGAAAACAACACACGCTTGAATGTGTGTTTGGCCACCTGCTGGCCATTCACAAACAAAGCACCTTCCCCATCAAAGGGTCGGCCAGTCATGCGTTGCTGGTATTTGATTTGCAGTTTGCCTTCGGGCAATGCGGTGTTTGATTCCATTCGTTCCACATAGGGCACAAGGCTTTGTTCGTAACACAGCTTGCCATTCTGGATATACAACACCCAGCCCGCGTACTTGGCCCCCTGTGCCAGCAGCACGCCATCGCCCGCGGCGTGGGTGCGCTCACACTCCAGTTCGATGGTGTGAGACAAACCACACACAATGGGCGCCACATCGCGCGCCAATCGCTCCACGGGTGGGTAAAAATCCCAACGTGCGCGCAAGCCTTTTTCCTGGCGGTCTTGCACCAGGCGAAGTACCAGGTTGCGGTCGTCCAGTGGCAGTACATTGTGCTGTTGCGCCGCTTGCAACCACTTGTTTTTCAGGCGTTCAACAATGTCCGGAAACTGGCTGGCCAGGTCGGTACCTTCGGCGGGGTCTTTGCTTAAATCGTAAAGTTCCCACACATCCTCTTCGAAGGATTTGCCACGCGTGTGGCGCGCCACTGCACGCCAGTTGTTTTCCATGTAAGCCCTGTGCCCACCCAACTCGAAGTACTGTTCACTGCGGGTGGTGCTTTCCGGCTTGCTGAATGTGGCAAGTACACTTTGCCCCTCAATGGGTTTCTGGGGCTGGCCTTTGTACACGGTGGGGCGTTCAACACCTGTGGCTTCCAGCAAGGTGGGGAACAAATCCACCACGTGCACAAAGTTGTCGCGCAACTCGCCTTGTGCGGCAATACCTTTTGGCCAACTGACAATCAAGGGGTCGGCCACACCGCCCAGGTGCGCATACTGTTTGTACATTTTGAACGGAGTGTTCGACGCACTGGCCCAACCCATGGGGTAATGGGGAAAGGTGCCCTCCTCGCCCAGCACGTCGTACAACTGCGCCGCTTCTTCTACAGGAATGGGGCGGCCAAACGCGGGCGCAAATACGTTGGGCGTTCCAGTGGGTGTACCTTCTGGCGAGCCACCATTGTCGGAAAACAAAACCACAATGGTGTTTTCGCGCACGCCCAGTTCATCCAGGCTTTGCAACAGGCGGGCAATGTTTGAATCCATGTTGCTCATCAAACCTGCATACACTTCCATGTAGCGCGCGGTAATTTTTTTATGCGCCTCAGGCAGCTTGTCCCAACTGTCGGAACCAAACGACAGCGGTGGCAATTCAACGGTGTCGGGCATCACGCCAAGCGCTTTTTGGCGTGCAAGGCGCTCGGCACGTATTGCATCCCAGCCTTTGTCGTATTGGCCTTTATAGGCATCGCGTTCACGTGCACGCGCCTGCAAGGGCGAATGCGGGCCAGGAAAGGCAAGGTGCAGGTAAAACGGGCGGGCGGGCTCCAAGGCCTTCTGGGTTCGAATGTAGGTGATGGCGCGGTCGGTCAGGTCGTCGCACACAAAATAATCGGGCGTATCTGGTGGCTCGACCGGCGCAATGCCATCGAACAATTCCGAGGGTTTGAAGTAATCGGTGGAGTGCCCCTGAAACCAATATGCACGGTCGAAACCGCGTTGCGTGGGCCAGTTGTCGTAAGGCCCATTGGCACCTGTTGTGTGTGCGTTGTTGACATGCCACTTGCCACTCAGGAAAGTGGACCAACCAGCGCCCTGCAACACCTCGGCCAACGTAGCGGCTTCGTGTGTTAAATCGCCCCGGTAACCCGGGTAGCCTGCATCAATGTCGGCCAGCCAACCCATGCCTGCAGAGTGGTGATTCAAACCTGTAAGGAACGAGGCCCGGGTGGGCGAACACATGGAACAGGTGCGAAAGTTGGTGTACTGCAAACCGGTTGTTGCCAAGGTGTCGATGGCGGGTGTTTTTATTTCACTGCCATAACAACCCAAATCGGAAAAACCGCAATCGTCCAGCAAAATCACCACCACATTGGGTGCGCCTTCTTTGGCTTTTGGTTTGCTGGCGCTGGCTGGGCGAGAATCCTGAAACGACAGGGCCACCTGTGCGGCCTCCCCTTCTGGCAGGGCCTTGGGGGTCATCAAGGCACGGGCTTTTGTGTTGGCGACATGGGCACCCGTGGCAGCAACACCTACGGTGGCAGCACCAACAGCAAGGCCAGATAAAAATGCGCGCCGTTTCAGGCGCTTTGGGGACAACCCGTCCGCATTGTTGTCATCTTGTTGATCATCGTGGTGCTGCGCCATGCTTGTCCCCTTGTTTGAATTGAATGTGCCCGTTTTTCTATTGCTTAACTAGTGACACTATTTGTGCCACTATATACAAAAGAAATTTGAATCTCAAGGAGCCACGTAAATGAACATGGTGAAAGTAGACGGACGCACCACACGCGGACACGAAAACAAAAAACAGATTGTGCTGGCCTTGATTGAACTGATTCGCGAAGGCCATGTGTCGCCTACGGCTGAAATGGTTTCAGCACGCGCAGGTGTGGGCTTGCGCACTGTGTTCAGGCACTTCAAAGACATGGAAACCCTGTACCGGGAAATCAGCAGCGAAGTGGATGCAATTGTGGCGCCTGTGCTGGCCACCCCGGTGAAGGGTGACACGGCACATGAAAAGCTGATGCACGCCATTGAACGGCGTACCGACATGTTTGAAAAACTGGCACCCATTCAGGCGGCCAGCCTGGTGCACTTGCATGAATCGGAATTTTTGAAAAACCAGCAGGCACGCACTGTCGCATTGCAACGCTATTTGCTGCGCGCGTTTTTGCCAGCGCAGATCGTGAAAGACAAACCACTGTTCGAAGCGCTTGATTTGATCTTGAGTTTCGAAAGCTGGCTTCGGCTTCGCCGCGATCAACAACTGGGTGTTAAACAGGCCAGGAAAGTATTGCAGCGAAGTGTTGAGCAACTGCTGAAATAGCTTTACAGCACCCGATCCAGCAATGCATCGAATTGGGCAATGCCTTGTTCCCGGTCAACCACTTTGTCCCGAATCAGCTGGCGAATACCCCAAAACGACAAAATAATCATCCACACCATGCTGGTTGCTGCGGCCTCGTCAATGCCCTTGATTTTCTGGATTGAAGGTACCCACAGCTTGAGGATTACATCCCGAATACCCAGGCGAATGGTGTCCAGTTCAGGGGAATTCAAACCCGAACCTGCAATCAGTTGCCAAAGCGCGTCGCCACGCCCGACAGGCATGTCAAGCGACACCAGTTCGGCGGCCCGAATCGCCTGCTTCAAGTCACCAGGGTGATTGGCAATGGCCTGCGCCGTGCCTTGCATGGTGTCAGTGAAAATAGCCCACGCTGTGGCACCCAACAAACCTTCCAGATTGGGAAAGTGCTGGTACACCAATTGCCGGCTTACGCCTGCACGGTCGGCCAGTGCGCTCATGTTCAGCACACCCCAACCGGCTTCCTCAACCAGCTCGGCCGCACTTTGCAGCAAGGCCCGTTTGCGGTCGTCTTTGCCCAGGTAAGGGCGTTTCTCTTGTGTATTGCTTGTTGTCATTCAAATGCTGCGCCACGGTAAAACCTGTCTTAGTGTGCCACACATTTAAACAATTTGACAGTGTGTAAATATTAATGCTTTAATGATTTTTTCAAACTTGAAAAAACCCTGAATGAAGGGTCCACATGAAAAACCACTACACACTGTATGGATGGCACTTGTCCTATTTCACGGGCAAGGCGCTGTGTTACCTGCGTTACAAGCAGGTAGACCATGTCCTGAAACCCGTCAACCTTTACACCTTGACGCGAACCATCAAACGCAAAACCGGGGCTGCGGTCATGCCTGTGTTGAAAACCCCGTCAGGCATCTGGATTCAGGACACCAGCGAGATCATCGATTACATGGAATCACTGCACCACAACAACCCAGTCACCCCGAACACACCGGTTCAGGAATTCGCGTCCCTGTTGCTTGAAGCATGGGGCGATGAATGGTGGGTACCGATTGCCATGCACACCCGCTGGAACTACCCGGAAAATTATGCGTTGTTCCAGAACGATGCAGGCAAAGCCTTAATGCCATGGGCACCGCAGTTTATTCAGCACAAAATGGCCAGGCAACCAGCCACCATGCTGCGTGGCATGTTGCCGTTTGTGGGCATTGTTCCTGAACAGTTCGACACCATGAACACGTGGACCACCCGAATGCTGGACACACTGGATGCGCATTTCAAAGTGTTTCCCTTTCTGCTGGGCGCACGCCCCAGCCTTGGCGATTTTGGCCTTGTGGGTACCATGTACGGTCACTTGGGCCGCGACCCCTGGCCGAAACGTGAATTGATCGACCCCAGAAAACATTTGAGTGCCTGGCTGCAACGCATGAAAAGCTCCTCACCTTTTGCGCTTGCGCAACTGGTGCCCAACGATGAAATTCCGGCAACCCTGAACGATGTATTTCATTCCGTGTTTCACGAGTTCATTCCCATGGTGGCGCAAATTGGCGAACTGGCCACAGCCCACGCGAAGGAACATGGCTTGAACGTTCGCCTGCCGCGCCGCATTGGTGAAGTAACAACCACCATGGGCGGCAAACCCTTCAAGCGCGGTGCCCTGCCCTACATGATCTGGATGTTGCAGCGTGCAATAGACCGCTACGACGGCATGGCAGAGAGCGACAAAAAACAGGTGCGCGCATGGCTTCAAACCCACCAGGCTGAACATGTATTGAACCTGAATTTGCCACGGGTTGAACGCATGGCCTTGACTGTGGCAGTCAGCGAATTACCCAAACAACATATGGAGCAGACAGAGTGAACAAAACAGTGGTGATCACCGGCGCATCGTCGGGCATCGGCAAAGCATTGGCTCTTGAATTCGCACAACGCGGATACAACCTTGGCCTGGCTGCGCGGCGGCTTGACAAGCTGGAAGCGCTTCAGGCTGAAATTGCACTGCTGCCCGGCGCACAGAATGTGCGAGTGGAAACGATTGAACTGGATGTAAACAACACCCATGCCGTGGGGCCAGCCTTGCAAACATTGTTTGGCCACTTGAACCGTGTGGATATTGTGGTGGTCAATGCTGGCGTGAACCAGCTGACCGGGGTGGGCAAAGGGCAATTGCAGGAAGAACTGGGCTTGATGCAAACCAATTTGCTGGGTGCCATTGCCACCGTAAACGCCGCAGTGGAATTTTTCAAAACACAAGGCAGTGGCCATGTGGTGGGCATGTCTTCCCTTGCATCACTGGCCCCCATTCCAAAACAAGCGGCGTACTGCGCCACCAAGGCTGGTTTTTCCATGTACCTGGATGCAGCAGCCATCGAATTGAAAAAGTACAACATCGATTTCACAAAAATACTGCCTGGCTTTGTAAAAACAGACATTGTCGAGAACATGGACAAGTTCCCGTTTGTGGTGTCTGCCGAGAAGGCTGCAAAAGAAATGGTGACTCACATTGAAAAACGCCGCAGCGTAGGCGTGGTACCCGGCTACCCGTGGCGGCTGCTTAAACCTGTACTGGCCAACATGCCTTCGGGTGTGTGGCGGTACCTGAAATAGGGCAAATAGGTCATGAAGCCTTCGCACTCTGCACTCGGATTTCTCGCCGTTGCCGCGCTAATTGGTATTCTGGAATGGAATTCCGCGGAACAGGCGGCGGCCAATACGCTGCAGATCACCAACGCCCAACGCGCCTTTGTGCGCGAGCAGGTGCTGCAAACCGGCGTTCAGGTTGATGTAGAAACCAGTTTCGACCACGCCATGGGCGCTTACATCGACGATGAAATTCTGTACCGCGAGGGTTTGAAACTTGGTCTGGAAAAAGACGACCTGATCGTCAAGCGCCGCGTGGTGCAAAAAATGCGTTTCCTGCTTGAAGACATGACCCCGATTGCGCCTCCAACGCATGCACAGCTGCAAGCATGGCTTGAAAAAAATTCGCAGCGCTACCAAACCGGTCAAGCCGTTTCATTTGAACACCATTTTTTCAGCCGGGGCAAACGTGGCGATGAAGCCCTGTTTCATGCCCGCAACGCCAGGCCAGCACTTCTGGCGGGCGGCAGCATTGAATCAGACCCATTCCCCTTGGCGGGCAGTGGCGTAGCCACCCACAAAGACCAACTGGTTAAAGAACTGGGCCTGCCCGTGGGCAACGCCGTGTTTGAACTGCCCGAGAATGAATGGTCTGCTCCTGTGCAATCGTCCATGGGTGTGCACTTGTTCAAGGTCACTGCGCGCAATGAAGGCAGAACAATGAGCGTGCAAGAGGCGGGTGGCCAATTGCTGTCAGACCTGATCGCAGCACAACGCGATGCTGTAAACAAAGCCGGCATGGCCGCACTGCGGGCAAGCTACACCATTCTGGAAACACCATGAGGGCTGCACTTCGCTGGCTCGGGCTGCTGCACGTGGCTGCATCGGCCTTGCTTTGCACGTCTTTGTTTGCCCATGAAATGGGAACCTCGGCCCTGCTGATTCACGAAGCGGAAAATGGCGCGGGAAACCTTGTATTCAAACGCACCGTGGGTGCAGACGGAAA
>Ga0209024_1002181_pt1 | contig 12292 bp, 10 predicted proteins | sample AutmiccommunBRH5_FD_187380 | JGI IMG/M metagenome (GOLD analysis project Ga0209024, IMG submission 187380) | Deep subsurface microbial communities from Mt. Terri, Switzerland - Autotrophic microbial communities BRH/5 (SPAdes) (version 2) | ecosystem: Environmental > Aquatic > Deep subsurface >...
GCCTGCCAGGGCGTCGTAGCGAACGGAGTGGACACGGTCGCTGATACTGTTGAAAGACCCCCGTGACTGCAAGCCTTTCGCCATCACACTGGACACAGTTTACATGGACAGTTATGGTATCGGTATTAACATAATACATATTATCGAACTGGCAAATTTCTGATCCGCTATGGGCACTTACGTGCCCCCGGCGAGATCGCGATCACCCGATCAGCGACGTCCGCTGCCGCTGCTCGCGCTCGGCCCGCCACGCATCAAACTGCGCCAGAACGTCGTCCACGTCCATACCCGTCTGTCGGTGATGGGCATCCACGCGAGCGCGCAGGCGCGCCGGCCAGCCCGCACTGCTTCGGATCAGCGATGCCTGCACCCAGCGGGGCACGTAATGGAGAAGCTTTTCCAGCGTTTGGTGCTCGCGGAAAGGCAGATGTGCGCCCGACATCAGGCGGCTGACGGGCTCGCCGGCGAGGAGCGCTGCCACAGCGCTCAGAACGTGAGCTCGACCGGATGGCGAAAGCTCATGGTACGGCTGTTCGTCCCAGGTCCGCGGTTTGTGCTCCGGCATGATCGGAAGCAAGGGACAGTCGAACAGGTTGATGTAACTGGTCCTGAAGAGGCTTGGCGCCAGCAGTGCCCGGGTAAAATCGCGCAGCACGATGAGGAACTGGCGAGCCGGCACCGGCTCAATCCCTGGCAAGCGTGCGGGATGGCCGAGCAGTGCGTTGCGGACCTCGCCGTCGAATGCGAACAGGATTGGGAGCGCCGCGCCCGCTTCCTCCGGCTCGAAATAGGGCGCTGGCGTCGGCTGCGCCCAGCGGCTCGCCCTGAGCGGCGTGCCGCAATCTCCGCACACGAGCTCGATGCCGACCGACCAGGTGAACCGCGGCGAGTGACTCGGCCGACAACGCCGACAGTAGTCCTGACGCCAAGCGCCATGGCGATGACAGAAGACGAGCGGCAGCGCCGCCTCTGCCTCGAGATAAGCTCCACCAGCCTCGTGCGCTTCGGCAAGGCAGTGGCGGCACCATGCCAGATCGAGCTCACCTCGCGCTCGGCCGAAGCCGTCCGTGCTGGGCAACCAGTCCACCGCGAGTCCCGGCCAGCGGCGCTTAAGCCCGAGGTCGAGCACTGCCTCCAATGCGACCCGTAGACCGGCTGCGACGCTTTTCGCCTCGTGTAGAGTCCATTCGACATCCGGCCGTGCTTTCATGCTCGGACCTGTCGTCCATAGCACCTGCCGGAACTCGGCGACCGACATATCGTAGCAGGTCGCCGTCCGCCCGAGCCAGGACGACGGCAACTCGTCGGGACGAGGACGAGGCGCGATCGGCATCGCCATCCCAGTCATGGCTCAAGCTGCCGCCGCCTTCGCCCGCCCGCGTCCACGCCGCTGGGCCAACGCCTTCATGCTGACGGAGGGGAGCACGAGATCGTCCGCGTCGAGGTCTCCGACCTCGATCCGCTCGGTGCCGTTCTCGATTGCTCGCACGGCCAGCGTTTCAACAAGCCGGAAGATGCGGCCGGTGTTCCCGTCGCTGAGGTCGAGGATAGCGGTGCGGCATCGCTCCTCTTCCAGCTGAGATGGCCTGCGCAGGGGCAGGATCGCAGCGAGCGTAACCATCAGCAGCCGGAACGGCTCGTCGTTCTGCCATCGGGTGAGCTCAACCGCGTCGAACCGCTCAGCCAGCGCCGCGTCCGTGAGCAGCGCCGCGCGCGCCTCATGGTTGCCGGTGCAGACGAGCGGTAGCTGCAGGTCGTTGGCCAGGTACCGAAGTGTGTTGAGGAAGACGCGCTGCTGGCGCGGTGTGCAGGCCAGCATGTGGTTGATCTCGTCCAGGATCAGCATCCGAGCGCCCACCTGCCCCATGAGCCGGCGGGTGAGCTGCCGCGCTCGCTGGACGTCGCCGCGACCCGCAAAGCCGGCGCCGAGCTTCTCGAGAACCTCGCCGTAGAACTCGCCATCCGTCGGCTGCGGCGGCAGCTGAACGGCCACGACCGGGATCGTCGCCGTTCCCGTTGTATCGTTGAACCCACGCGGGTTCTCTGCCTCGAAGCGCTCGACGATGCGGGACTTTCCCATCCCGGTCTGGCCGTAGATCAGCAGACATGGCATGCGCGTGCGCGGCGGGTAGCGTAGCATCGCATCCAGGGTCTTTCGCACGGTTTCCGCCTTCGGAAAGCCGAGCCATCGATCCATTCGAATCCAGGCGATCCGTTCCTTGTCGGCCCACGTCGCGCGCTCACGGTAATTCTCGGCGAGGTGCGAGAGGTCGCTCATCGGGGCATCTCCTCGACGAGGTAGGGTAGCGTCTGCCGATCACCACTCTCGCGCCTTTCCGTGATATTCAGCAGAGCTGTGGGTCTATCCTCCTGAACGGTCGGCTTGCCGCTGCTCCTGGCGCGCCGTGCATCGGCCAGAGCCGCCCTTGTCCTCTGGAGAGCGAGCCGTGCTGCCTTCGTCTTGTGAGCGGCTTCCGCCACGATCAGCCGCTGCGTCTCCACCGCCTGAAAAATCAGCCTCTCGTCGACCGCTTGTTGACCGCGCTCGCGCAAGCCGCGAACCGCTTCCTTCTGTTCCCAGCGAGTAATGGCCGGCCGCCGGAGGTCACGATAGGGCACTTCAAGGTGCTCGCCATGCGGGAGCTCAAGCCAGATGCGAGAAAGGTCACGCGGATCCCATCGGATCGGCATCGTCTGCCCAGGTCGCGTATACCAGCAGGACAGCGCGTCATCCCAATAGTGCGTATGGAACAGTTCGATGCCATGCGGGGTCACCGCGCGTGCCTCGCAAGGCAGAAAGTCGAACAGGAAGCTGGCGCGATCGACCGGCAGGCGGACCAGCTCCGGTCGCCGGTCCATCGCTTCACCCCAGGCGAGCGCCGGCGGGATGCCGATGCCACGGTGCCGCTCCGCATGGTATGGCCCGATGATCTGTGCGGCGAGCCAGACCTCCAACTCGCCAAGCGTCATGCACGCCTCGGCTTCGGAGTCATAGTCGCCACGCTCCGCCACGTTGGAGAACGTCGTGCCGGGCAGAAGATGGACGGCGCCCATCACCGTCCCTATCAGCCGCTCGATATGGCCGCCGAAGTGCGGACGCCGAACCGGACGATACTCGAGCGAGATCGAGTGGACGCGACAGCCGCGTTTCAGAGCGTCGGATCGGTGCTCGCGCGCATTGTCGAGGTGTAGCCGATCCATGAGACCCTGATTGTTCCAAGGTGCCTCCATGCCGCGCTTGGCCAACCAGTCGCCCTTGGGGAGAACAGCCTGACGCATGCACATGCCGACCGACACGGCCGAGGGTGCGAGCATATCGAGGTGGAACCCCGGTACCGTGCGGCTCGCGATATCAACCATCAGCGTAAGCCACGGCCGACCGATCGGCTTGCGATACAGATCGTCGACGACGATCACGTCGACCAGCGTGTGGTCCGATTGGACGAGCTCCAGCGCGTAGCTGGCTTCCAACACGCCTCGCGTCGGCTCCCATTTATCAGCAGCGGCCTTCGACCCTTGCCTGCGCGCCATGACGGTCTGAGGAACCAGTCTGTCCAATCGCGCTCGGATCGCCTTGGTGCTGGGCACCTTCAGCCCGATCTTCTGCCCCTCATGTCGGAGCCAGCGGCGGAGCGCCTGCACACTTGGCTTCTCGAGAGTGAGGTAACACTCCGCGATGCCTCGGGAGATCAACTGCTCGACAGCAGATGAGAGCCGCTGCTCTCCCCTCTCCCGCCCCCGTGGGCGCGGCAACAGCGAAGCGGCGACTGGCGACGCCCGATAAAGCTGAAGAAGTTCGTGGAAACGGGCGCGACCGAGCCCGAGCTGATCCAGCGCTTCGGCAGCTGCGTTGCCCGGGACGCGAGCCAAGGCAGCAAGTGGGCGGATGATCTTCTCGCGGCGGTGCGCTTCTGCCCAGTCAGCGTCGCTCGCCGTCTTCAGGTCCGCGGTTCGCATGGTACGACGCCTCGGCTGATCCAGCTTGGCGAGCGTCCGCTCTTTTGAGGAGAATGTCCACTGTTTCAGGAGTGGACGGACCTTAGGAGACGCCCGCCGTGTGCGTCCACCGTTTCAGGACAACCGACAGGATCGCGGGAGATCTGGCCATCATGTTTTTAGCGGGAATCAGGGTTATCGCTAAATAGATAGTATGCAGCAGAATGGACACGCGCCCAAACTGGCGGACGTTCGGGAAGCGAAGGATCGATCTCCGCGCTTGGTGCAAGCGTGGCGGCATTCCCGCAATTCATGCTTCTACGCGTCACCCGGCTACTGCTTGCCGTGGACGCATCGTTGCGCAATTATGAGAAAGGGTTCTGAGACGGTGTTGAGCCTCGCCGCAGCTTATTAAAAGTAGGCGGCGGATTGTCGAGCTTGTTGCATACGAAACCGCGCGCGAGCGATATAGCCGGCGATGGCTGAGATCGATGTTGAGCATATGCGCCGGTGCATCCGCGCGATGGATTTTGAACGGGGTACTGCCGTCCAAATCGCCTTGTGGCGCGAGGATCTAGCTGATGCCCGGGCAAATCTCATCATCGAGAACATGGCGCCAACGGCCAACGAAGACGAAATGTTTGCAATGATGCTGGCCGAGGGCGTCCCACCGTCCCTCATGCCGTCGATTATAAGTAGCCTCTACAGGCCTGACGACTCGGTCTGACGCTCTCAGGCTGAAGGGTCCTGATCGTGTGCCATCCTTCCGTGGGCAGGTTCAAGCGCTTGCTTGGTCCTCGAAAGCACGAAACGGGAGCTCGTTCTCGTTTGTAGGAGGCTTATGAAGGGATTGGAAATCGCCAGCAGATGCGTCTTCGTGCTTTCGAGGACCGATTGAGAGGCCAGGACAGCATGACCCTGCGACGCCGCCAGTTCTTGAACATGACCGCCGTTAGTTGACCATTCATTGCTCTCCCCTTTATGTCACGGCATACGCGGCGTCCTCCCAAGGAGAGTCCGTTTCCCGCTAGGGAACTAATGGCCAAGGCCGCCCAAAGGGCGGCCTTTGGTTTATCTGGACTGTCAGCGTTTCAACCTATGCGTGACGGCTCCCGCTGCTTATAGGGTAGGCAATATGGCCGTCCCCGCTGTTGCCCATGGCATCAAGGGGCGGCCTTCTTTCGTTACGGGACAAGCAGGGTGTGCCACGTGGCACACTTCGAAGTGGAGGGCGCTGCGTCTCAGCCGCTATGCAGGCTCGGAGCCAAGGCTTCTATGATCCTGCAGTCGGCCACGGTGTTGCGGCTACAGGATTCGATCAGCGTGTCGAGCTCGCCCGCGAGAGCTGTAAGATCGGCAATCTTCCGCGTAATCGCATCCCGGTGCTGGTTGGCGATGACGTTCACGGCCATGCAGGATTGTTCGCGACGATCGGCGAGCCCCATCAACTCGCGAACCTGATCTATTGAGAAGCCGAGATCGCGCGCCCGACGAATGAAGGACAAGCGCCGCAGGTGCTCGCCCTGATAGGTCCGGTAATTGCCGGCCGACCGCGCTGGCGCCGGCAGCAAGCCGATCTGTTCGTAATAGCGGATCGTCTCGACCTTGGTGCCCGTCGCCGAGCCCAGCTTTCCAATCGTCAATCTCTCAGACACAGCGCTTGACCCTCTAGCGACTAGAGGATGCATATAGGCTGCCAGATCGATTCTACAGAGGTGGCAAATATGGCCTGCACGAGCTGCGCGTCCGACAAGGCGGGCACCCTAAACGACCCTAAGTGGCGGCGCGCCTTATGGATCGCGCTCGCCATCAACGGCGGCATGTTTGGGGTCGAAATCGTCGCTGGGATTACGGGCGGATCGAAAGCACTCCAGGCCGATGCGCTCGACTTCTTCGGTGACGCCGCCAATTACGCGATCAGCCTTGGTGTTGCCGGGATGGCGATAGCCTGGCGCGCGCGCGCAGCGATGCTGAAAGGAGCGACGCTTGCCCTGCTAGGGCTCTATGTCCTGCTCGCGGCGGGTTGGGGTGCGCTCCACGGCACTGTACCCCATGCCGAGGTTATGGGTATCGTAGGAGTTGCTGCACTGGTCGCGAACGCCTTGGTCGCGGTCATGCTGTATCGCTTTCGCAGCGGCGACGCGAACATGCGTTCGGTCTGGATATGTTCGCGTAACGACGCGATTGGCAACATCGCTGTGGTACTGGCTGCGGGGGGCGTCTTCGGCCTCAACAGCGCGTGGCCTGATCTTGTGGTCGCCGTGCTGATCGCAGCGCTGGGGCTGTCGGGCGGCTTTCAGATTATGCGTCAGGCACGCTCCGAACTGCGATCCGGGCCGACACCTCTTCCTTCGGATTACAGGCAGCCGTTACATGGGAGTCGTTAAGTTGCTACGGCGAAGGCCAATGCATCGGCTTACTGCCTTGTTCCTTTGTTTGATGCTCATGCTGTCGCTCGGGCTGGGATCGGTCGCGCACGCGACCGAAGGTGTGAGATGCGTTGATTTCACCGCCGCCAGCGCGCTTGAGCATAGCGCTAGTGACGGGGACCAAGTGCCGGCCGATGCTGACAAGTCCTACCCGCACCATCATGGTGGCTGCCACGGCCATCACATTGGTGTACCGTTTGAGGCAGGTCTCGTCGCCTCCGTCGATGGGCTGCCCATGGCCCATGGGTCTTGGAACCATGATCCGATGGGGCCGGTGCCTTCGGACCCAGCATTGAGACCGCCCCAAGCCTGACGACCACCTAATCCGCCGCACCGATCGCGTGCGGCATCCCAGGTTTGCCAGGAGTTCGTCACCATGTCCCGTATTATCGCGGCCTTACTGGCCGTGGCGTCGTGCGCATCGATCGCGCACGCGCAATCTTCCGAGCCAGCATCGACCAGTCCCCCGCTCACGCTCGAACGGGCGTTGGCGCTCGCCGGCGCAACTGCGCCTAGCCTTGAAGCGGCCACGGCAGGGGTGCGAGCGGCCGAGGCGGGGCGTACCGTTGCCGGCTACCGCCCCAACCCGTCGATCGTTGCTGAAACCGAGAACGTCGCGGGAAGCGGCCAATATCGCGGTCTGCGCAGTGCAGAAACGACAGCCGGCTTGTCGCTCCCGATCGAGCTTGGGGGCAAGCGATCTGCACGCATCGCCGTCGCAGACGCGATCGGTAATCGGGCGCGCATCGGAACGGTGTTGGCAGAGGCCGATCTCCGGCTCGCCGTTACCCAGCTCTACATCCAGGCAGCGTCGGCCGAACGCCGCCTCGTTACAGCTCGCGAACAGGCCGGCATCGCTCGGGAAGCACTACGCGCAGCCGGTGTTCGCGTGCAGGCGGGGCGTGCATCACCGCTCGAACAGCAGCGTGCCGATGTGCTGCGCATCAACGCAGAGACGGCCGTAGAGCGAGCCCAACGGCTTTCCGAGGTGGCGCGAGATAATCTTGCGCGGCGGATCGGCCAGCCCGTGACCGCGTCCTTGGACCTCGTATGGTATGATCGTGTCGAGGGTTTCGGACCTGCGAGGCCGATCGAGCCCGACGGCACGCTGGCGCTAGCTGCCGCCCGTGCTGACGCCACGACGGCAGAGGCACAGGTTCGGCTTGCTCGCTCGCAGCGCGTTCCAGACGTGACGCTGAGCGCGAGCGCGCGACGGCTCGAGGCGACCAATGACGTCGCCGCAGTTTTCGGGGTCTCCATCCCCTTTCCTGTTTTCAACAACGGTCGGGCAGCTATCGCCCAAGCGCGTGCACAAAGCGATCAGGCGCAGGCCCTACGGCGTGCTGCCGAGTTGGACGCGGCGCAGGACATCGCAAACGCGCAGGCGGAGGTCGCGAATGCCGCTACCTCCGCACGCAATGCGAGCGGTCCGGTGCTAGCATCGGCTGTGGAGGCCGCTCGCATCGCCCGGATCGGCTACCGCGAAGGCAAGTTCGGCCAGCTCGATTTGCTCGATGCCGAACGGACCCTGTCCGAGACGCGCACCGCCGCGATCGACGCGCTCGCCACCTACCACGACGCAAAGGCACGCCTGGAACGGCTCGTTGCCGCCGCGCCCTCCCCCGAGGAAACCAATTAATGACGAAGATCATCATGCGGGCGCTGGCGCCCGTGACCTTGGCCCTCATCCTTGCCGGATGTGGCGGGGCCGGCAGCAGCGGCGAGGCCAATGAAAAAGCCGGAGCAGAAAAGACGGAAGGTGCCGAGGCCAAGGAAGGTCCGAAGGACGTCGTCACACTATCCGCGCCGCAGATCGCCGACGCTGGGATCGAGGTTACGCGACCTACGGTAGGTGGCGTCGCCGGTGCGATCGAGCTGTCGGCAACGATCGAGGGTGATCCGCAGGGCGTACAGGTCGTGTCGGCATCGGTAGGCGGTCGTCTCGTATCGCTGACCCGCAATCTCGGACAATCCGTAGGCCGCGGCGATCCGCTCGCCATTATCGAAAGCCGCGAAGCGGCGTCGCTCAAAGCAGAGGTAGAGGCCGCTCGCGCGCGCTCCGCCCTCGCGCAATCGAACCTTCGTCGCGAGCAGCGACTGTTCGCCGAGCGCGTGTCGCCGGAACAGGATCTCGTTGCGGCGCGGACCGCCGCCACGGAAGCCAGCATTGCGCTTCGCCTGGCGCAGCAGCAATTGTCCGCAACCGGCAGCGGGGGCGGTGCGCTCAACCGCATCGCGGTGCGCTCGCCGATCGCCGGTCAGGTGATCGCGCGCTCGGCCACGCTTGGGCAGACAGTCGCGGCCGATGCCGAGCTCTTCCGGGTCGCCAATCTGTCCAAGGTCACGGTCGCAACTTCGCTGGTGCCTAGCGATGCGGGCCGGGTGAAGCCCGGCGCGCGCGTCGAGGTGACAGCCGCGGGGCGCCGTCAGGAGGGGCGCGTCACGTTCGTGTCTCCCATTCTGGACGAAACGACGCGTTTGGTGCCGGTGATCGTCACGCTCGACAATGCCGGCAGCACTTGGCGTGTCGGCGAAACGGTGAACGTGTCGATCCTCGTTCCCGCGACCGGGGATCGCACCGTCGCGGTGCCATCGGCCGCAGTGCAGATGATCGATGACAAGTCATTCGTCTTCGTGCGTACCCCGACCGGGTTCCGGGCGACACCAGTGACATTGGGGCGCACCAATGGCGGTCAGGTCGTCGTCACGTCCGGGCTCACCGGCTCGGAGCGGATCGCTTCTACCAACAGCTTCACGCTCAAGGCCGAACTCGGCAAGGGCGAAGGCGGGGACGAGGACTGAGCCATGATCGGTCGCATCGTCACCCTCTCCGTCGAGAAACGCTGGCTTGTCCTACTTCTCACCGTCGCCGCGGCTCTGCTCGGGATCGGCGCCTTGCGCCAGCTTCCGATCGACGCTGTTCCCGACATCACCAACAACCAGGTGCAGATCAACGTCGTCGCCCCTGCCCTCTCACCCGACCAGATCGAGAAGCAGGTCGCGTTCACGGTCGAAACCGCGCTCGCCGGCATCCCCGGCCTCGAATATACCCGTTCGCTCAGCCGCAACGGCTTCGCTCAGGTCACGGCCGTCTTTACCGAGAAGACGGATATCTACTTTGCCCGTCAGCAAGTGGCGGAGCGGCTGCGGACCGCGGAGGAGGATCTTCCCGAGGGTGTAAACCCCGAAATGGGACCGATCGCGACCGGGCTCGGCGACATCTTCATGTGGACCGTTGAGTACCGTGAGCTGGATCAGGTGCGTCATCGGAACGGCGAGCCCGGGCTGCAGCGCGACGGCAGCTACATCACGCCTGAAGGCGAACACCTCGTCAGCGACGCGGACAAGGCAACCTACCTGCGCACCGTCCAGGACTGGATCGTCACGCCCCAGCTCAAGAGCACGGAGGGGCTGGCCGGGGTCGACTCCCTTGGCGGCTACACCAAGGAATATCTCGTCGTTCCCGATGTGCAGCGGATGGCGGCCATGCGCATCACATTCCAGGACCTCACGACCGCACTGGAACGCAACAACACCAGCGCCGGTGCCGGCGTCGTCAATCGTAACGGCGAGGGGTTGGCGGTGCGTTCCGACGGGCGCGTACGGAACGCCGATGAGCTCGCCCGTACGGTCGTGACGACCCGGGAGGGTGTGCCGATCCTGCTCAACCAGATCGCCACTGTTCGGACGGGGCAAGGATTGCGCATGGGCTCTGCGTCCGAGAACGGCCATGAAGTCGTCGTCGGGACCGCCGTCATGCGGATCGGGGAGAATAGCCGTACCGTCTCCACCGGGGTCGCCCAACGGCTGACGGAAATCGGTCGAGCGCTGCCCGTCGACGTAGTCGTGAAGCCTGTGATGAACCGCACCGAGCTGGTGAACTCCACCATCTCCACGGTCGCCCGCAATCTCGCCGAGGGTGCGGTCCTTGTGATCGTCGTATTGTTCGCGCTGCTCGGAAATTTTCGAGCGGCGCTGATCGCGGCTTTCGTCATCCCGATCACGATGCTGCTCACCAGCATCGGCATGTTGGAGGCGGGCGTCTCGGCCAATCTGATGAGCCTCGGCGCGCTCGACTTCGGCCTGATCGTGGACGGTGCCGTCATCATCGTCGAGAATGCATTGAGGCGTCTTGCGGAAGCGCAGCATGGTCGCGACGGCGTTCTGACATTGGCGCAACGGCTTGAACTGGTGGCGGCCTCGGCTCGTGAAATGATCCGTCCGTCCGTTTACGGTCAAGCGATCATCATCCTCGTCTATGCGCCCTTGCTCACCTTCACCGGTGTCGAGGGCAAGATGTTCGAGCCAATGGCACTCACCGTCATCATCGCGCTCGTGTTCGCTTTCATCCTGTCGCTGACCTTCGTGCCCGCAGCGATCGCCATTTGGTTGAGCAAGCGTGTGGAGGAGAAGGAAAGCCGGGCCGTCATGTTCCTCCGGCAGCGCTACCAACCGGGGCTCGATGCCGCGATGCGGCGCCCGACGTTGACCATGGGTGTCGCGGTGGGGGCTCTGGCACTCGCGGCGGCTGCCTTTACGACCTTGGGGCAGGAGTTCCTGCCCCAGCTCGACGAAGGTAATATCCTTGTGCAGGCTGTACGTATTCCCGGTACGTCGGTCGACCAGAGTCAGGCCATGCAGTTCCAGGTGGAAAAGGCTCTCGCGAGGGCGCCCGAAGTTCGTTTCGCCTTTTCGCGTACCGGCACGTCTGAGATCGCATCTGACCCGATGCCGGCGAACGCCACGGATACGTTCGTTATCCTGAAGCCGAAGAAGGAATGGCCAGAGCCGGACCTTACGAGAGAGGAGCTGATAGAGCGCTTTGAAAAGCGTCTTTCGACCCTTCCTGGCAACGCCTACGAGATCACTCAGCCGATCCAGATGCGCTTCAACGAGCTGATTGCAGGAGTTCGCGGCGACATCGCCATCAAGGTGTTCGGCGACGACTTCGGCGAGATGAATGCGACCGCAGATCGCATTGCGGGTATCCTGCGCCGCACGAGGGGCGCAGCAGACGTGCGGGTCGAGCAGACTGAAGGACTGCCGATGCTCGATATCCGGCCGAACCGAACCGCGATGTCGCGTGTTGGAGTGACCGCTGGCGACGTGCAGGACACGGTCGCCGCAGCAATCGGCGGAAGGCAGGCGGGCATCATCTTCGAGGGGGATCGTCGCTTCCCGGTCGTAATTCGAATGGCAGAAAGCGCACGGTCTGACCTCACGGCCGTCGCCCAGGTGCCGGTGCCGACTGCCGCCGGCGGCTTCGTACCGCTCTCGACCGTGGCCGATATCGCCGTTGTCGATGGGCCAAACCAGATCAGCCGCGAGAACGGCAAGCGGCGCGTCGTGGTACAGGCGAACGTGCGCGACCGTGACGTCGCTGGTGTCGTTGCCGATGCCCGCGCAGCGATCGACAGCCAGGTTAAGCTGCCAGCAGGGAGTTACCTGGAATGGGGCGGCCAGTTCGAAAACCTCGCCTCTGCACGTGATCGCTTGGCAATCGTGGTGCCGATCTGCTTCGTCGTCATCATGTTCCTGCTTTATGGGGCGCTCGGTTCCGTTCGGGACGCACTGATCGTGTTCACCGGCGTTCCGCTAGCGCTGGTAGGAGGGGTCCTGGCGCTCGTGCTGCGCGGTATGCCGTTCTCCATCTCTGCCGCAGTTGGCTTCATCGCCTTGTCGGGAATTGCCGTTCTCAACGGCTTGGTCATGGTGTCGTCGATCCACGACCTGATGCGGCAAGGCATGGATCGGGCACTTGCGGCGCATCAGGGTGCACTTGCCCGTCTTCGGCCTGTCGGGCTCTGTTGCAAAGATTGGCGGCAGTCAGAGGTAGGCTGTCGCTCTGCGCCGATCAGGCGGCTGCTGCGAAATGGTGGTTGAGCATGCCCATGGCCTCCGTCAGCGCCGAGGGCCCAATGCCAAAA
>Ga0209024_1002182_pt1 | contig 12283 bp, 9 predicted proteins | sample AutmiccommunBRH5_FD_187380 | JGI IMG/M metagenome (GOLD analysis project Ga0209024, IMG submission 187380) | Deep subsurface microbial communities from Mt. Terri, Switzerland - Autotrophic microbial communities BRH/5 (SPAdes) (version 2) | ecosystem: Environmental > Aquatic > Deep subsurface >...
CGATCACGACGATCCATGCGGACTCGGCCGAACTCGCGTTCGAACAGCTGACATTGCTGGTCAAGGAAAGCGAGGGCGGCGCCGATCTGGCCCGTGACGACATTCGCAGCCTGCTCAAGCTGCTGGTTGATGTGGTCGTGCAGACCAAGAAGGTCGAAGGCCGCTTTCGCGTGACGGAGATATATTTTGATCCAGAAAACAGGCTCTAACAGGCTCGCACTGGCCCTCGTCCTCCTTCCGATCACGCTCCTGCTGATCGGCCTGCTGACCGGCACGGTGGCGTGGTTCTTCCTTAAGATGCCCGCCGCGGCTTATGATCCGCTCACGCTCCCCGGCTTCTTCTGGTATTACCGGCATGATCCTGTCGTGACCGAAGCGCTTTGGCGAGGCGCGGTCATAGGCGTGCCGTTGCCGGTGTTGCTCATGGCGATCGTCCTGCGGCCGAAAAAGAACCTTCACGGTGAAGCTCGTTTCGCGCGCGAAGGTGAAATCCGCAAGGCGGGCCTTCGCGCGAAAAAGGGCATTGTGCTCGGCCGCTTCCGCAATGGCTTTTTCCGCAACGGCTTTCTCATGGTGGGTAAGATGGAGCATGTATTGCTCGAAGCCCCTACCGGATCGGGCAAGGGCGTCGGCATCGTCATTCCCAATCTGTTGCAATGGCCGGATTCGGTTGTCGTGCTCGATATTAAGCGTGAGAACTACGAAATCACGGCGGGTTTCCGCCGCAAAGGCGGCCAAAAGGTTGTCCTGTTCAACCCTACGGACAGGGAAGGCCGCACGGCCCGCTACAACCCGCTCAGCTACATCAACAGGTCCGACCCGATTGAGGTTCTGGTCGAATTGCAGAAGATCGCCACGATGCTCTTCGTGCCTCCGGAAAAGGGCGAGGCGTTCTGGACGGAATCAGCCCGCACGGCATTTGTCGGCATTGCATCGTGGATCGCGGCCAAGCCTGAACGTCCCTTCTCGTTTGGCGAGATCTACCGGACCATCACGATGCCAGGGATGAAGGCATTCTTCGCCAAGGAAGCCGGCGATGGTGCGCTATCGGAAGGGTGCCGCGCTGCGTTGAGCGATTTTACGTCCAGCGCTGACAACACATTCACCGGCATTATCCAGACCGTCACCTCCAAGCTCAATCTCTGGATCAATCCGATTGTCGATCGCGCGACTGCCGAAAGCGACTTTTCCCTGACGGACCTTCGCCGCATCCCGACCTCGATCTATCTCGGCGTTTCGCCGGATGAACTCGATAGGGTCGCGCCGCTCTACAATCTGTTTTTCCAACAGCTGATCGACCTCAACACGCGGCAACTGCCCGACGATAGCGAAAAGCTGTCCGTGCTGCTCATTCTGGACGAATTTGCGCGGCTCGGCCGCGCCCAGGTCATTGCAAATGCGTTCTCCTATGTGCGCGGCTATGGGCTTCGTCTGCTTCCCGTCATCCAGTCACGCTCCCAGCTGCGAAATGTCTATGGGGAGCATGGCGCGGACGAAATCGTATCAAACTGCGGGGTCGAAATTGCCTTCACGCCCAAGGAACTGCGGGTCGCAAAGGAACTGTCCGAACGCCTCGGTTATCTCGGTCAGGATGCGGAAAGCCGGTCCCTGACGATACATGGATTGCTCGCCAATCGAAGCAAGACAATCTCCGAACAGCGGCGCGCACTGATGCTCCCTCAAGAGCTGATGCAGCTGCCCGAAGACGATATTCTCGTCATCCGGGGCGGTATCCCCGTCATTCGCGGGAAGAAAATTCGCTACTTCAAGGATGCCGTGTTCCGCTCGCGCTTGACGCCTGCGCCGAAAGTGCCGGCGCTGCCCAAGCCGATCGCCCCGATCGCGACCATCGATGATCTGAGCGATGAAGAGCTGGCGGCTTTCAACGATTATTCCGCACTGGCCGATGACCAGGTGCAGGACATTCCCGAAGACGTTCTCGCCCTCGATCGCGACATGCCGAACCTGACAGTGAAGGACGGCAGCATGGCTTTCGATGAAATCGACTTCGACGACATTATTGGTCCCGACCCGACAAAAGAGGAGTGGGAAGGCCAGCGCCGGGATCTAGTTCTAAGTGAAGGAGAAGAATATGGCCGATGATGACACAAGCCAGCGCGGTGCATCTGAGCCACGCCCTTTCGAAGTTCGCGGCGGACCGGGGAACAGCAAACAGTCGTTCGCTACTCTTCCCGATGCGATGCAGGCTTACGTCAAGGCGGACAATGGCGATCATTCGCTGACGATGCAGAAAGGTGGCAAAACTGCTTGGCTAGCATCCACGGACTGGCAGAACGATGGCTCAACGCCGGTGGGGCAATACTTAAGCCCTGCTATTAGGGACTATCATAGCGCCGTAAAACGCGGGGCGCCTGCCGCTGAATTGGAGCCCCGCGAGCGCGCCGCGCTGGCCGATGTTGAGGCTTGGCCTCGGACGGTAAAGCGCGAAGCGGCACCATCGGCCCCGGCCGACAAGGCGCTGAATATTGTTGAGGGCGAACGGTCGAAGGCGGAAAAATCAGAGCCTGCGCCCTCCCGCGCCGACGCTCCGTCGAAGACGGCGAACCAAGACAAGAAGGTCGAGGATACAACCTTGGCCCTTCCGGCGCAGATCGAACGCAAATATCTGCGCGTAGGCGACGATCTGTTTCGGAGCGGCCGCGATGAAAAGCCCGATATGTCGATCAAGGGACAAGATGGCATTCGGATCAACAAGGACCATGCGATTGGCGATGCGGTCGCCATTGCGAAGCATAATGGCTGGCAGTCGATCCGTGTTCATGGCAGCGATGATTTCAAGAAGGCGGTCTATCTGGAAGCCGCCCGCGCCGGTGTCGCCGTCAAAGACTTCGAGCCTTCTCCCCAGCTGAAGCTTGAGGGAGAAAGACTGGCGGCGCGTGACAAGGCGCGCGAAGCTCAAGACCCTACGAAAAGAGCGAGCATGGCAAAGCAAGACCCTACCGAGTCTCGCGCAGCGGCCGAGCAATTCCGCCGTAACTCCCACCGCGAGAATGCGACCGATCCGCAATTCAAGGCCGCGCAGTCGCACGTCCTGGCGGCCTCAATCGAAGCTAAAACGCGCTTTCCCAAAAAGGAGGATCAGGCGCGCTACATCGAGAACGCGAAGGAAACGGTGGCCAAGCGGATTGAGAACGGCGGACCGATTCCTGCGGCCCGTTTCGAGCAACAGCGCCAGAACGAGGCTACCCGCATAGCGCGCGAGGATTTGACGCTTCGCCAGCAGGAGCGGAAGCCGTCCCGCTCGCGCTAAGTGCATGGCACATGCCTTTTGGAAACAGGAAACCGCACGATGAACATTCCCCGGTCTGATCCGGTGCCATCGAGAGGCGTGTCCGATCTCGATCGTCACATTGAAACCTTGCTTCGCGTGATTCATTCCAGAAACCTCGCTTGGTCTGATCTAAGCGAAGTGGGTAAACAGGTGGAACGCCCTCTGACGGACGTTGAGCAATTGCTTACAAATGTGGGCGACGACGCCCATGAAATCACCCTTGCTACCGAGACGATCATAACAGCTCTCAAGCTGCAACGTGATGCGCTCGCGATCCAAAGCTCTCGCCGTAGAACACGCTTCGGCTCGATGCTTCTGCTCTTGATCCCCGTGTTCTTCGTAGGTTTGATGATTGGCACATCATACGGGATAGATGAAGGTCGGGCGCGGGAGCGTGAAGCCTTAAAGTATCCGGTCCTACCCCAGCTGTCCGTAGATCGTGACAGGCTCAAAACTGACGGAAGGTAGAGCGGTGGCAGCTGCCACCGCTTGCGATCTCTTGATGGGCTATGGCTTCATGAGGCACGATGAAGAAATCTGACAGGGCAAAGAAACATACCGCCAAGGTAATCGAGGCGGCTGCACGCGCCCATGAAGCTCTCGACTATTTCAGCGGCAACGTCACAAATCCGTTCGATGAGCTAACATGGCCCAGCATTGCCGAAGGTTATCTTCTAGTCGCGCAGAAGGCGGTATCAGACGCCTTGGTCGCTTTGGAACGTGCAAACAGCGTTGGTTGGACCAAGCACGGCAAGTAGGCGTCACCTCAAGGTTTGTTCGCCAGACAACGATTTCTCGGACATAAGCGGAACATGGGCTACGCTACACGCTTCAACCGCGCCATTGGCTCGTTGAGTGGGTGGAATTCACCTGCTGGAAGTCGCCTGGCCTGCTCCCAGAGGTAATCGCCGGTCAGACTGATGTGCGCCCAGCCCATCGGAGAAAGGTGCGCAAGCAGTGCCGCATCGAACGTCGTGCCGACAGCGTTGAGGTGCTGGGCGGCCCGGTCGAGATAGACCGTGTTCCAGTAGGAAATCGCCGCAATCAGCAGGTTCAGCCCAGATGCGCGAAATTCCTGATTTTCCAGCGAGCGATCGGTGAACCGACCCTGCCGGTTGGTATAGATGGCGGCGGCAAGCGTGTGCCTCGCCTCGCCTTTGTTGAGACCGGCCTGACAGGCACGTCGCAGTTCCGGTTGTTCAAGCCAATCGAGCGTGAACAAAGTGCGCTCGATACGGCCCAGTTCAGCCAATGCAAAATCCAGCCTGTTCTGGCGTTTGTAGGCGGCAAGTTTTCGCAAGATTACTGACGGCGCCACCGTGCCATCCTTGATTGAGGCGACAATCCTGACGATGTCATCCCAATCGGCCTCGATCGCTGCCGTTTTGATGGTGCGGCCCATCAGATTTTCGATGCCCTTGTATGTCGATGGCGCAGCGACCGAACCCAGCTTGCGGTCGCCAATATCGCGCAGCCGGGGCGCGAAGCGGAACCCGAGTAGGTGGCAGAGTGCGAAAACATGATCGGTGGCGCCGCCGGTATCGGTATAGTGCTCATGCAACGGAAGGTTGCCGGCGCCCAGGACAAGCCCGTCGAGCACGTAAGGCGCTTCACCTGCCGTCGCGGACATGATCCGTGATCCGAATGATGCGAAGTGATCGGAAAGGTGAGAATAGATTTTCACGCCAGGTTCGGCGCCATATTTGGCATTGACGTCCGCCGCCCCTGAACGGCTCCGCCCCGACCGGAAGAACTGGCCATCGGACGACGAACTGGTGCCAGCGCCCCAATGCCGCGCGAAGGGTAATTCGTGATGGGCTGAGATGATCATGGCCAGCGCGGCCTGATAGTTCTCGGGTGAAAGATACCAGTTGTGGGTCCATGCGAGTTGGGCATAGCTGACGCCTTCGCTGGCATTGGCCATCCGCTCCAGCCCGAGGTTGGTGCCATCAGCCAGAATTGCGGCGAGTACCGTGCTGGGGTTGTCGTGCTCCTTGCCTGAGCGCAGGTCACGGAATGCGTTCAAAAAACCAGTGCGTTCGGCGACTTCAAGCAGCAGCTCGGTGATGCGCACGCGGGGAAGCAGGGTATCGAGCTTGCGATCGAGGGCTTCAGCTTCCGGTGGGGTGACAGGCGGCATTTGCTGAAGCTTGAGCCGGTCTCGTTCGAGCGACACTCCCTCAAGCTTGTTTGTTTTCAACTGCTTGGCAAATCGGCGCAGCCGCCAGTCAAGATTTCGTGCCCGGTCAGCGAGGTAGGATGCAGCATTTGAATCGAACGGAAGCACATCCGCCACTTTGGCGGCGTCGCGCCGACCCAGCAAATAGGCATCGAAGCGCTGATAGTTGCGGGTTCCCTCGATCCATACATCACCGGCGCGCAAACGATCACGCAAGGTTGCCATGATCGCAATTTCATAACGTCGGCGGTCGATACGGCCGCTTTCGGTGATGAGACGCTTCCACTGCCGATTGGGGAATGGCAGTGGAACGCCATCGGGAAGGTCGCGCGACTTTCGTGTGTTCGCATCGCGAATGACATCGATGGCTTTGATCAGTGCCGTCCCTGTTCCAGACGCCTTGAAGGTGAAGGCGTCCAGAAATGCCGGGCTGAAACGCCGTAGCGTGGCGTAACGCTCGGTTGCCGTTACCAGTGCGTCCTCGCCGGCAAGATCAGCAAGGGCATCTACTTGGGCCTTTGCCGCAACAAGCCGGTGCCAGCCCACCGCTTCGTCAATCAATTCGAGCGGATCGCCGCCATTCTGGACAGCCTCATCAAGTGCTGTAATCGTGGCGCCAAACAGCCGCATGAGTTGCCCCACCGACTGAATACTATCTTGGTAGCGACGCTCGCGCCCACGCCGCGCGCGCGTGAACATGCCGCCGATAAGTCGGTCAAACATGCACAGCGACATCGCAGTTGAAGGGTCAGCGACATCGTAGATGACGTGTGGGGGGAAGCGGAGGCCGGGCGTAGCCCGGACGTAGCTTCCCCCCACACGGGCGCGGGTTTCCCCGTGCCGTTGGCGGCGACAGCGGTCAGGATGGTCCGATCTTCAACGCCAAGAAGAGGATCGGATGCCTGGCCGTCCCATCACCGACCAACAGCAGAGGTACTACATGTCCCTTCGTCAAAAACACCCGCAAAAAGCGGCCGCCGCCATGGCGGGCTTTTCCACCAGCACGGGCTACCGGACAGAGAAAGATCCCCGGTCGCCATCGGAGCGTCGCCGGGAGCGACGTCATGGCGGCGGCAGGCCAGATCCGCTCGCCGAACTGTGGGATAAAGAAATCGTGCCTTTGCTCGAGAGCACGCCGGGCCTGAAGCCCATCTCTATTCTTGGGGAGCTGGAGCAACGCCACCCCGGTCTCGATCTAACACCAGCCCGCAGGACCCTGGAACGCCGGATACGGCTATGGAAGGCCGAGTATGGACCAGAGCGTGAGGTCATCTTCCGGCAGGACCATCCGCCAGGCCGACAGGGCATGTCGGATTTCTTTGACGCCCGCGATCTGAAGGTCACCATCTCCGGCAATCCGAGCCCGCACCTGATCTATCACTTCGCGCTGGTCTATTCCGGGTGGGAGCATGCCGAGGTCGTGCTGGGAGGAGAAAGCTTCACGGCGCTGGCCTGCGGCCTTCAGAATGCGCTGTGGCAGCTTGGCGGCGTGCCGCACGAGCATCGCACCGATAGCCTCTCCGCGGCGTTCGCCAACCTGGAGCAAGATGCCCAGGAAGATCTGCGGACCCGCTATGCCGCCCTGTGCGCCGATTACCAGATGGAGCCCACCCGCAACAATCGCGGGGTCGCCCATGAGAATGGGTCCATAGAAAGCCGTCATGGTCACCTTAAGGATCGGCTCGATCAGGCACTCCAGTTGCGCGGGACACGTGACTTCGCCTCCATCGAGGACTGGCGCACGTTCCTCGCCCAGATCGTGGGCCGCCACAATGCCCGGCGGCGCGATGCCTTGCGCATCGAAGCTGAGCACCTGCGCCCGTTACCTTCACGCCGCAGCTGCGATTATGATGAAGCTACGGTGCTCGTCACCTCATCGGGCGGCTTCGTGCTGCGCAAGGTCTTCTACACCGTGCCTTCCCGGCTCATCGGCCATAGCCTGCGAGCCAGGATCTTCGATGACCGGATCGACCTTTATCTGGCCGGGCAGCCCATCGAGACCCTGCCACGCGGGAGGGCGCCCGATCGCGGACGGGGCGGTCATGACCACGTAGTCAATTATCGGCACGTGATCCACAGCCTGCGTACCAAGCCCCACGCGCTGGCAAACCTTGTCTATCGCGACAAGCTCTTCCCTCGCAGCGAATATCGCCGCTGCTGGGATGCTCTGGAGGGTGCGCTTCCCAAAGCCGCCGCATGCCGCAGCATGGTGGGGCTGCTGTGGCTTGCGCATGACCAGGCCTGCGAGGCTGAGCTCGCCGCGACCCTGACCGGCATACTCGATGGCCAGGGTTTACCCGATCTGAGGGATCTGCAGGAGCGCTTCCAACGCCCCGGCAAAGAGCCGGCCGATGTGGTCGTCGATATTCCCCAGCCTGACACATACGACGATCTGCTCACCGCCAGGGAGATGGCCGCATGAGCATCACTGTCGACACCGCCCAGCTGCCCATGTTGCTTGGCACGCTGCGTCTGCCCACCATTGCCCGTCTCTGGCCGGACTTCTGTTCACGAGCGGACAAGGAGGGGTGGCCGGCTTCGCGCCTGCTGGCAGCCTTGGCCGAACTGGAACTCGCCGAACGCGAACAACGCCGGATCCAGCGCCATCTTACAGAAGCACGGCTGCCTCCCGGCAAGACCCTGGATGCCTTCGACTTCAGCCTCGTTCCCACCTTGAGCAAGGCCCAGGTCATGGCTCTGACCCAAGGAGATGCCTGGCTCAAGGCGGGCCACAATCTTCTGGCATTTGGTCCGCCCGGTGCCGGCAAGAGCCACGCCGCAGCCGCCATCGGCAACGAGCTCGTCGCGCGCGGATACCGGGTCTTCTTCACCCGAACCACCGATCTCGTCCAGCGTTTGCAGGCCGCACGTCAGTCCCTGACCTTGACCCAGGAGATCGCCAGGCTCGACCGCTTCGACCTGCTCATCCTCGATGACCTGTCCTACGTCCGCAAGGACCAGGCAGAGACCAGCGTCCTGTTCGAACTCATCTCTGCCAGATACGAAAGGCGCTCCATCATGATCACCGCCAACCAACCATTCAGCGGTTGGGATTCCATTTTTTTGGATAAGGCAATGACTGTCGCTGCCATCGACAGGCTCGTTCACCACGCCACTATCCTGGAAATGAACGTCGAGAGCTATCGCAGGCGATCCGCCCTGGCCTCAGCGACATCGCTCCGCGACAGTGCTCCTGATCCAGCGACATCGCCCAGCGACATCGAAACCATGCCAGCGACATCGCTGCGCGACAACGCCTCTTGATCCAGGCCAACCTCGTGTGACACTATCCCCAACGTCACCGCTGACACATCACCATCAATGTCGCTGACCAGTCACCGACGATGTCGCGCTACACGCATCCACGCTTTCGCCATGGCGGATTGCCAGATCGCGCCAGAACGCCGTTTCAGCGAACATTTCCTCGCGCAGCGCCTCTTCGATAGCGGTCTGACCGCTGGCGACGGCCTCGTTCTCCAGTTCCTGCAAAAGTGCCATCACCATACGGCCGGTGCTCAACCGATCCTGCAACAGCGACGTGAACACGTGATCAAGCTCGGCCCACCTCGGGGCACCCTCTTCCTGTAAAGCGGCCTGCGACTGCCGCCAGCGGCTAGATACCGCGATAGCCTTGAACGCGATCTGCGCGATGAGCCGCTCGCGATTGCCGATGTGGTAATTGATTGCCGACGGGCTCATTCCTGTCTTTCGCGCCAGACTTCGTGCGCTGAGCGCTGCCAGACCGCTCTCTTCGGCAAGGTCATACGCGGCCTCACTCATCCGCTCTGCCTGGGGCGAGGCTTCATCGGACATATATCGCAAGCGACTCAAACCTGACACCCTTCTGTACAGCCGTTCGAATTAAGCTCCGCCCGAATTCGGCTGGCTTTCCCAATCTAGATAGAGCCTCACCACACCGTTGCCAAGTTTGCTCCCTGAGCAGGACGGCATCGCGCATATCGCTTCGCCGACGGCGCATCCGCACAGGATACCCACGAGCGTTTCTCCGGCTGTCATAGAAGATTCACACGATACACCTACCTGTACAGCCGTTCGATTCGGGCAGGGGGTCCTATGAAGTATTCACACATCCATCGATGGGCGGGGTCCCGGCGTATGCCGCAACGGCCTGTCGTCTCCGACTAGGCCCCTCATTGTCCTGAGCGACGCGAGATCCACCCCCGATCCGGGCGGTGGCCGATGTCGCTCGCCCTCTTCTGACATACATGTTCCAAGGACTGATTTCATGGCCAGCTCATCGCAGCACAAGTTCCGCCGCGTTCATCTGCTATCCTCCGCCTTCGCTTCCCTGACGATCGCGGCTCCCCCGGCTTACGCCGCCGACGATCCTGTCGAGGCAGGTGGCGACATCATCGTCACGGCCCAGAAACGCGACCAGCGGCTGATCGATGTTCCATCGGCAGTCAGCGTCCTGTCTCCAGAGGCACTGCGCGAAGCGGGCGTCAAGGACTTGGTGGACGCGTCCCGCCTGACGCCGGGCGTGGTCGTTTCACCGCAATTCGTCGGAGGTCGCACCATCCAGACATTCACCATCCGCGGGATCGGATATGACGATTTTCGCCCTAACGGGAATCCCTCCGCAGCGGTGAGCGTCGACGGGGTCTATCAAGGTTCGGCCGCCCTCGTCGGAGGGCAAATGTTCGATGTCAGTCGCATCGAGATACTCAAGGGACCGCAAGGCACGCTCTATGGCCAGAACACCACTGCCGGTGCGGTCAACATCATCTCCAATCAGCCCGGCAATACACTTCAGGGGAACGCTCGTGTCGAGTATGGTCGCTTCAATTCCTGGCGCGCGGAAGCCGCGATAGGCGGCCCGCTGCTCGACGGAGTGAAACTGCGTCTTGCCGGCGTGTACGACAAGACCGACGGCTTCATCACCAATACTGGCACCGCCGGTCGCAGCGGTTCCGCAGTGCCCGCCCTGCCACCTCTCACCGACCCCGGCATCGACCACAAGGCCGGTCGCTCGAAATACTATGGCGGTCGCGCGATCCTGGTTCTGGAACCGAATTCTGGAACGCGCATCACCCTGAACGCGCATGCGTTCCGCGAAGTCGGAGCAGTACAGTATTTCGAGCGGACCGCCACGCTTGGCGGCATCGAGCCGAATGCGCCATATACCGTTGATTCAGCACTTCCCCCGGAACTGAGGAAATCCAGCTACGGCGGATCCTTCACGCTGAACCAGACGATCGCCGACGATGTGCTGCTAGTGGCAATTTTGGGCTACGAACATCTCAAGCAGCATTACACAAGCAATAGCGACATGTCGCCATTGCGCCGCAACGACGCGACCTACGACGATCGTGTCGCGCAAGGTACCGCCGAGTTGCGCCTTCAAAATGCATCGCCCGGACCGATCGACTGGGTGCTCGGCGCTAACATCTATCGTGATAACGTTCGGATCGAAAGCGAGCAGGATGTCGCCGACGCACTGCGAACGATCATAGGGGCCGACTACACGCAGCGCCGTCGTAGCCTCGCGGGATTCGCCGATGGTAGCATTAAGCTGGGACATGGATGGAAAATCGGTGCCGGCGCTCGGTACACCCGGGACAGGACCCAGTTCCGCGGATCGACAATTGATCTCGATCCCTACGGGGTGAGTCTCGCGCCTGTCGCCTTCCCGCCCTTGCCGCTGATCTTCGCCCGCAAGTTCTCCGACAGCAGCGTGTCAGGTCGCCTGAACCTAAGTTACGAGGTGTCCCCGTCCACGACTGCCTACGCCTCGATCAGCAAGGGTTTCAAGTCGGGTGGTTTTGACGGATCGACTTCATTAACCCTGGCAGAGACCGACCCATTCCAGTCGGAGCGTGTGTGGACTTATGAAGCCGGCGTGAAGTTCCTCCCGCGCGGCGGTCCGGTGCAGATCGAGACTTCCGTATTTTATAACGACTTCAGCAATCTGCAGGGCAGTCTCAACAAGCTGGTGTTCGGCCTCCCCTCGAACATCAGGACCAACGTTGGAAGTGCCCGTACCTTCGGTGCCGAGGCCAACATCACGGTTCGTCCGTTCGACGGCCTGGAAATACAAAGTGGCGTGTCGCTGCTTGAAAGCAGGATTCTCGAAATGGATTCCGATGATCCTGCCGAGCGCGAGCGCAGAATTGGCAATGCGCTCCCGTTCGCGCCCAAGCTGACACTGACGGGTGCGGTCCGTTACACGTTCCAGGCCGGAGAAAACTTTACGATTACGCCATCCATCAATGGTCGATTTATTGATAACTACTTTACCGAACTCGACAACTACCAGGATGTCAAAGGGTATTTTCTGGGCAATGCGCAGCTGGAAGGAAAGTTTTCCGACCACCTCACCGTGACCGGCTGGGTGCGCAACTTCACCAATAAAAGATACGCGACGACCCTTTACGTGGCTCCGCCCGTCTACGCGGCATTCCGCGGCGCGCCGCGCACTTATGGCGTTTCGCTCGGCTACACTTTCTGATCAGCCAACCAACATACAAGCAACTATTGGAGTTTAACATGACCCTCCTTGGCCATTGGACGCGGCAAATTGCGTTCTCATCGGTGGCGGCTATGGCGCTCGCTGCCGGGACAGCCGCCCAGGCGAACAGCCATGACGATAGTTTCACGATCGCGGTGTTGCCCGACACGCAAAACTATATCGACTACACACACCAGAAGGTCGAAGGATTTCCGTACAACGTGCTCGAGGCCGACCACGGCAAGCTGAAGATGCTGATCAAGCCGGTACGTGGCTTCAAGTCGATGCCAACGGCCTACGCCACGATCAAGGGCTTCGAGGTCATGCGCGCCCTACGCAAAGG
>Ga0209024_1002183_pt1 | contig 12275 bp, 11 predicted proteins | sample AutmiccommunBRH5_FD_187380 | JGI IMG/M metagenome (GOLD analysis project Ga0209024, IMG submission 187380) | Deep subsurface microbial communities from Mt. Terri, Switzerland - Autotrophic microbial communities BRH/5 (SPAdes) (version 2) | ecosystem: Environmental > Aquatic > Deep subsurface >...
GTTCGGCGCGTCGAAACCACTGCTGGCCATGCCGAGCGGGGTCAGGATCGTTTTGCGAACATAGTCGGTATAGGCCATGCCCGACGCGTTGGCGACGATCCGCCCGAGCAAGGCATAGCCGAAGTTCGAATATTCATGGTTGCTTTGCGGCACGCGGCTGAATGGCACCCCCGCCGCGATCATCCTGGTGAAGTCGTCCTGCGGCAATATCTGCTGCCGATCGCCCCACGGATCGTCGGTGACGAGGCCGCCGACATGGTGGAGCAGGTCGCGCACACGGATGCGCGGACTGTCCTTGGTCGGATAGATCCAGCCCTTCATTTCGGGCACATGGTGTTCGGCAAGGTCGTCGAGACGGAGTTTGCCATCGTCGCGCAGCTTCAGGACCGCGAGCGCGGTGAACGCCTTGGTCATCGAGGCGATGCGGAACAGGCTGTCGGGGGTCACGGCGCGTTTGTCGGTGATGTTCTGGGCCCCGAGGCCCTTCACATAGGCCAGCTTACCGCCCTTGACGACGCCATAGATCACCCCGGGGACATGCTGATCAGCCTGAAATTTGGCGAAAAGCGCATCGATTTCGGGGGCGAGTTGGTCGAGGGTTTGGGGGGTGGGCTCCTGTGCGGCGGCAGGCGTCGCGGCGAAAAGCAACACGACTATCATTCCGAGAATATTGCGCATCCGTACCCCCTTTGAGATTCCGCTAGTTAGTCGTTTCGGCGGCGCAGGAACAAGCCGGCGACAAGTCCTGCCATCGTGGCAAAGACAGCGAGCATTGCGGCAAGCGCCGCCCAAACATTGTCCCAACCGCCACGATGATAGGCCAACATGCCAAATGTCGGCACCGCGATCACAAATACGATCAAGGGGAGCAGGCAGCCATAGCCTATTCCCCACAAATTTGCCTTGAGGGACGTCGTATCGCGCAGAGGCAGCAACCGGGCCAGCAGCAGGCCGGCAAGACCTCCGGCAATGACGGCCACAGCCGGAACCCATTCATGCACAAGTTGGAAATGGTCGGCGGGCATCGCCGCCAAAGCTAGTCGATGAATTCCGCACTTACAACGACGCGCTCGACGCTCCATTCGGGAACTGCACGGGCATTCATTGGCACCATGAAGCGCTTGCGGTCGGGCTTCTCGATTTCGAGGATGTCGCCCGCGCCGAAATTCTCGATCGCGGCGACATGACCGATGGCCGTGCCGTCGGTCGATACGCACGGCAGCCCGAGCAGGTCGTGGTGGTAATATTCGCCCTCGCCCAAGGGCGGCAACGCCGAGCGCGGCACGGTGAGCAGGGTGCCGCGCAAAGCTTCGGCGCCGCTGCGGTCGGTGACTTCGGCAAAGGTCGCGACGGCGCCCTGATTGGCGGGACGCACCGATTTCAGGGTCAGCTTGCTTGTCCCTGCGTCAAAAACGGAAAAGGCGCGGAGAGCCTCCGCGCCTTCACCGAATAGTTTGAGACGCACCTCGCCCCGCACCCCATGCGCGCCGGCGATGGCGGCGAGAGTGACGGGGCGATTTGCGTCGGCCAAGGCTTAGGCCTTAGCTTCTTCTTCGCCGGCTTCTGCGGCGGGCGCTTCCTCGGCAGCAGTTTCTTCGGCCGGGCCGCCTTCGGCAGCCTGTTCAGCCATCGCGGTTGCGTCTTCGGCGGTCGCGTCGGCGGGGGTTTCGTCGGCGACGGCTTCGGCAACCGCTTCGGCGGTTTCTTCGCTCTTCACCGAACCGGTTGCGTCCGATTCAGCGGCGGCGGGAGCGGCGGCTTCTTCGGCAGCAGGCGCTTCTTCAGCGGCCACTTCCGGAGCGGCTTCTTCGACCGCTTCGGGTTCGGGTGCCGGCGCGGCGGCAGCCGCTGCTGCGGCTTCTTCGGCGTCAGCCAGCTTCTGGGCCTTTTCTTCGGCGCGTTCCTTGGCCTTTTCGCCAGGGACGCCCTTGTTCGGGTTGTTGCGGGCAGCGCGTTCGAGGACGCCCGCGGCATCGAGGAAGCGGGCAACGCGGTCGGTCGGCTGCGCGCCAACCGAAACCCAATGCTTCGCGCGGTCGGCGTCGAGCTTGATACGCTCGGGATTGTCCTTGGCGAGCAGCGGGTTGTAGCTGCCGATACGCTCGATGAAGCGGCCGTCGCGCGGGCTGCGCGAATCGGCGACGACGATCTTGTAATAAGGACGCTTTTTCGAACCGCCGCGTGCGAGGCGAATGGAGGTTGCCATGATATTTTCCTTCAGAGTTTAACGTACAAATTCGGGTCGGATTATTTCTTTTTATTCATTAAATTAGCGAGTTCGGGCGGGATCGAACCGCCTCCCCCGAGACCGGGGAGGCCACCGCCGCCGCCCATTCCGCCCATTCCGGGAATGCCGCCGCCCTTGCCGAACAGCGCACCAAGGCCCTTGAGCCCGCCCATCTTGCGGATTTTCTTCATCGCGCTGGACATTTCCTGGTGCATCTTCAGCACCTTGTTGACCTGCTGCACCGTGGTGCCCGATCCGTTGGCGATGCGGATCTTGCGCTTCGCGGTCAGGATTTCGGGCTTCGCGCGTTCCTTGGGGGTCATCGAGCCCATGATCGCATCGAAATGAATGAGCATCTTGTCGTCGGCGCCGCCCTGCGCCGCGGCGACCTGCGCCTTTTTGAGGCCGGGGATCATCCCGGCGAGCGCGCCGAGGCCGCCCATGCGGCGCATCTGGTTCAATTGGGTGCGCAGATCGTTGAGGTCGAACTGGCCCTTGGCCATCTTCGCCGCCATCGCCTCGGCCTCTTCGGCCTGTATCGTCTCGGCGGCGCGTTCGACGAGGCTGACGACGTCGCCCATGCCGAGGATGCGGCCCGCGATGCGCGAGGGCTGGAAGAGTTCGAGCCCGTCGAGCTTTTCGCCGGTGCCCGCAAATTTGATCGGCTTGCCGGTAACGGCACGCATCGAGAGCGCGGCGCCGCCGCGCGCATCGCCGTCCATGCGGGTGAGCACGACGCCGGTGAGCGGGACCTGATCGGTGAAGCGCTGCGCGACCTGCACCGCGTCCTGACCCGTGAGGCTGTCGACGACGAGCAAGGTTTCGGCAGGGTTCGCAGTGCGCGACACTGCCTGCATCTCGTCCATCAACTGCTGGTCGACGTGGAGGCGGCCCGCAGTGTCGAGCATCAGAACGTCATAGCCCTGCAGCTTTGCCGCCTGCAGCGCGCGCTGCGCGATCTCGACCGGCTGCTGGCCCGCGACGATCGGCAGCGTCGCGACATCGATTTGCTGACCAAGGACGGCGAGCTGTTCCTGCGCAGCCGGGCGATTGACGTCGAGCGACGCCATCAGCACCTTCTTGCGCTCTTTTTCCTTGAGCCGCTTCGCGATCTTCGCGGTCGTGGTCGTTTTACCCGACCCCTGCAAACCGACCATCATGATGACGGCGGGCGGGGTGACGGCGAGTTCGAGCTCGGCGGTTTCGGAGCCGAGCATTTCGGTCAGCGCGTCGCTGACGATCTTGACGACCTGTTGCCCCGGGGTGACCGAGCGCAGGACGTTGGCGCCGATCGCGAGGTCGGTGACCTGATCGATGAAGCTGCGCACGACGGGCAGCGCGACGTCCGCCTCGAGCAGGGCGATTCGCACTTCGCGCATCGCGGCGCGCACGTCGGCCTCGGTCAGCGCACCGCGGCCGCGGAGCTTTCCGAAAACATCGCCAAGCCGGTTGCTCAGACTATCGAACACAGCCAAAATCCTTGCCTACAACGCCCGCAACGCAAAACACGCCGGTGAGCGAAACCTCGCCAACCAGCGGTATCCGTGGACAGTGTTTCCGTCGCGGATGTCGTGTCTGCCCGAACGCAAGATGCGCGCGGACGCGGCGGCCTTTACGCAATAGCCCCGCCGAAAGCAAGCGGCGGGCCGTCCTGCGCGCGCGAACGGCAGGATAGCGCCGCGCTTAACCCAAATTTCACCGCTTTGCCCCCATAGAGCCAGCAAGGGTGGGACAAATTCATATGATATCGACGCCAAAGCCATTCGACCGAAGCGAGGGCGCCAAACGCGACATCATCGCCGGGGGCATTGTCGTCGCCGCGATCCTGCTGTTCGTGGGGACGGGCAGCAATGTGATGCAGGCGGCCGTGCGCGCGCTGATCGGCCTCGGCGGCGGCCCCGACCGCGCACTGGCGACTGCGGTGATTCTCAATGTCGCGCTGATTCTCTTCGGCTGGCGCCGTTACAAGGATCTCAACCGCGAAATCCTCGAACGCACCGAGGCCGAGCAGCGCGCGCGCTACCTTGCCGACACCGATCCGCTGACGGGTTTCCTCAATCGCCGCGCCTTGCTCGCGACGGGGCAGCGGCAGATTGCGAATGCGATCGCCGACAAACGCCAGGTCGCGCTGTTCCTGCTCGACCTCGACCATTTCAAGACGGTCAACGACATCCATGGCCATGCCGCGGGCGACCGCGTGCTGCAGGTTGCCGCCGAACGCATTTCCGCTGTCCTGCCGCCCAATGCCACCAAGGCGCGCCTCGGCGGCGACGAATTCGTCGCGATGCTGGTGTTCGAACCGGCGGCGCGCGCCGATATCGACGCGCTGGCGGCCGAACTCGTCATGGCGCTCGACAATGCTGTCACGCACGACGCGCAGCAAATCCGCGTCGGCGCCTCACTCGGCATATCGCTCGCCAGCGATGCCAGCGTCACGATGGAAACGATGGTCCGTCAGGCCGATATTGCCATGTATAATTGCAAGGACGAGGGCCGGAACCGCTATTGCTGGTTCGAGGCCGGAATGGAGATGGCGGTGCAGGTCCGCAACCAGATCGAAAACGGCATTCGCGACGGCATGCCGCGCGGCGAGTTCGTGCCGCATTTCGAACCGCAGGTCGACATCGCCAGCGGGCGCCTGATCGGCTTTGAAATGCTGATGCGCTGGGAATCGCCGGAATATGGCATGATCCCGCCCGAACGCTTCATCCCCGTCGCGGAGGAAAGCGGGCTGATCGGCGAATTGTCACTGCAGGTGATCCGCGAAGCGATGGAAATCGCCAAACGCTGGGACCCGTCGATCATGCTCGCCGTCAATATCTCGCCGCAACAGCTGAAGGACCCCTGGTTCAGCCAGAAGCTCACCAAGCTGCTGGTCGAGGTCGGTTTCCCCGCCAGCCAGCTCGAGGTCGAGATTACCGAAAGCTCTTTGTTCGAAAACCTCCCGCTGGTGCGCTCGATCGTCACCAGCCTCAAGAATCAGGGCGTGTCGCTCAGTCTCGACGATTTCGGCACCGGCTACAGCTCGCTCTCGCATTTGCGCGCGCTGCCGTTCGACCGCATCAAGATCGACCGCAGCTTCGTCGCCGCGATGCGCGGCAGCCCCGACGCGCAGGCGATCGTCGTCGCGATCGTGCGTCTGGGTGAAAGCCTGGCGATGCCGATCACCGCCGAGGGCGTCGAGGATGAAGCGACCGCGATCGAATTGACGCGGCTCGGCTGTTCCAAGGGGCAGGGCTGGTATTTTGGCCGTGCCGCGTCGGCTGCCGACACCGAACGGCTGCTCGCCGACCGCGGCCTGTTGCGCGCACCGATGGTGCGGCCCGCTGGTCCCGATACCAGCGAAGACGCACCGCTGCGCAAGACGGCCTGATCCCGCCGCATCGCTAGACTTCGCAGCGCCGCGCCCTTACATGCGCGGACTATGGCAGATCGCTTCACCAAGATGCACGGCCTCGGCAACGATTTCGTCGTGATCGACGCGCGCGAAAATGCGGTCGAGATGACGCCGACGCGCGCGCACGCGATTGCCGACCGCCGCCATGGCATCGGGTGCGACCAGCTGATCCTGCTCGAACCGTCCACAAATGCCGACGTGAAGATGCGGATTTTCAACGCCGACGGCGGCGAGGTCGAGGCATGCGGCAACGCGACACGCTGCGTCGCGACGCTGATCGGCAAGCCCGCGGTGATCGAAACGCTGGGCGGCATGCTGCGCGTCACCCCGGCCGATGGGGGCGCAGAAGTGACGCTGGGCGAACCCGAATTCGACTGGGAGCATATCCCGCTGGCGATGCCGATGGACACGCGCGACATGCCCGTCGCGTGGGACGAGCTGGAGCATGGCGCCGGTGTCAATGTCGGCAATCCGCATATCGTCTTTTTCGTGCCCGAAGCCGACGCCGTCGCGCTCGACGAGCTCGGCCCGCGGATCGAGACCGACCCGCTGTTTCCCGAGCGCGTCAACGTCAATGTCGCGAGCCTCGACGGCGAGAACCAGTTGCAGCTGCGCGTCTGGGAACGCGGCGTCGGGCTGACGCAGGCCTGCGGCACCGGCGCGTGCGCGACCGCGGTTGCCGCGATCCGCGCGGGTCTCGTCCAGTCGCCGGTGACGGTGTCGCTACCCGGCGGCGACCTCGTCATCCGCTGGGCGCCCGGCGAGCCGATCGTGATGAGCGGCGCCGCGACGCGCGTTTACGAGGGCGAGACCGACTGGGCGCAATTCGGATGAGCGGTGCGGTCAGCGACGGCGCGAAAGTCGTCAATTTTGGATGCCGGCTGAACATAGCCGAGGGCGAAGCGATCCGCGCTGCGGCGCGCGAGGCTGGCGCGCGCAACACGATTGTCTTCAACAGCTGTGCGGTGACCGACGAGGCGGCGCGGCAGGCGCGGCAGGCGGTGCGGCGGGCGCTGCGCGAGCAGCCGCGGGCGGATGTTGTCGTGACCGGGTGCGCGGCTGAATTGGAACGCGAGGCCTTTGCTGCGATGGGTGCGCGGGTGGTATCCAACGATGCGAAGGGCTTGGTGGAAAGCTATCGTTCATTCTCTTCCCTGTTCCCCCGCGAAGGCGGGGGTCCATCTCCCGCCATCGCGTCGCTAAACGACGGGCGACGGCACGACGAGAGCGTAGGTGATGGGCCCCTGCCTTCGCAGCGGCGCAGTTTGCCATACCCTCCCGCCCTGTCCGGGCCCGACCATGCGCGTGCCTTTCTCGGCGTCCAGACGGGTTGTTCGCACAGCTGCACCTTTTGCGCGACGGTGCTGGCGCGCGGCACAGCGCGCTCGTCGAGTGTCGATGCGGTCGTGGCATCCGCGAAAACCGCCCTCGACCGCGGCCAGCGCGAGATCATCCTGACCGGGGTCGACCTGGCCAGCTATGGTGACGACAGCGGCACGACATTGGCCGCGCTTGTCGAGGCGCTGTTGGCGCTGCCGGTCGAACGCCTCCGTCTCTCCTCGCTCGACCCGGACCGGATCGACGACGCGCTCTTTGCCTTGTTGACGCAAGAAGCGCGCGTGATGCCGCACGTCCACCTGTCGCTGCAGGCGGGCGACGATATGGTGCTCACCCGCATGAAGCGCCGCCATCGCCGCGCCGACGCCGTGCGCTTGACCGAGCGGTTGAAGGCCGCACGCCCCGACATCGCGATTGGTGCGGACCTGATCGCGGGCTTTCCGACCGAGGATGACGCGATGTTCGCGAACTCACTGGCGCTCATCGACGATTGCGACATCGTGTTCGGCCATATCTTTCCGTACAGCCCGCGCGCCGGAACGCCCGCCGCACGGATGCCCCAAGTGGGGCGCACGATCGCTCGCGAACGCGCCGCGATCCTGCGCGAGGCCAATGCGCGGCGGCGGCAGGACTGGCTAGAGGCGCAGGTCGGCCGCACCGCCTCGATGCTCGTCGAGCGCGACGGTCTGACCGGCCATGCCGAAAATTTCGTCGCCGTGGCGCTGACCGCACCTGCGGCGCCCGGCTCCATCATTGACGTGCGCCTAGTGGCACGCGACGGCGACCGGATGATCGCCACCCCTACGCAAGCAAAGGATATCGCGGCATGACCGGCCAAAGCTGGAGCGAACGGCTGCTCGGCGGATTTCGCCGCACGTCGGAGCGGCTCGGCGAAAATCTCGCCGGGCTGACCGGCAAGGCGCGGCTGGGCGACGATGATCTCGACCGGATCGAGGAGGCGCTGATCACCGCCGACCTGGGCCCCGCAATGGCTGCGCGCATCCGCGACCGCCTCGCCGAACGGCGCGACATTGCCGCGAACGGCACCGAGGAATTGCGCAAGGTCGTCGCCGAGGAAATCGCCACCGTGCTGCGCCCGGTCGCTCAGCCACTCGACATCGACGCCTTTCCGCGCCCGCAGGTCATTCTTGTCATCGGCGTCAACGGGTCGGGCAAGACCACCACCATCGCCAAGCTGGCGCATCTGTTCCAGGAACAGGATTATGGCGTGATGCTCGTCGCGGGCGACACCTTCCGCGCCGCCGCGATCGGCCAGTTGAAAGTCTGGGCCGAACGGCTGGGCGTGCCGATCATGGCGGGGCCCGAGGGCGGCGACAGCGCGGGAATCGTGTTCGATGCAGTGAAGCAGGCGACCGCGACGGGGATCGACGTGCTGATCGTCGACACCGCAGGGCGGCTTCAGAACAAGCGCGAGTTGATGGACGAGCTTGCGAAGATCAAGCGCGTGCTCGGCCGTCTCAATCCCGCCGCGCCGCACGATGTCGTGCTGGTCCTCGATGCGACGACGGGTCAGAATGCCCTGGCGCAGATCGACGTGTTCCGCGAGGTCGCGGGCGTCACGGGCCTCGTCATGACCAAGCTCGACGGCACCGCGCGCGGCGGCGTGCTCGTGTCCGCCGCCGAGCGCCACGGGCTTCCCATCCATGCGATCGGCATCGGCGAAACCATCGACGATCTTCGCCCGTTCGATGCCGACGAGATCGCAGGCATTATTGCAGGAAATATCAGATGAGCGACGTGCTTCCCACTGGTCCCGAGGCGGTCCCGGCCCCGCCGCCGGCCAAGCATGGCTGGCTCAATTTCGTGATCGATTTCGGGCCGCTGCTCGTCTTCTTCCTCGCCTATAAATTCTCTTCCGGCGGCGAAGGCGCATTTGCGGCCACCACCGCAGCGATCAAGGGCACGGTGGCGTTCATGGTCGCGATCGTCATTGCGATGGCGGTTTCTAAGTGGAAGCTCGGCAAGATTTCGCCGATGCTGTGGATGTCGAGCATCCTCGTTCTCGGCTTTGGCGCGCTGACGATCTGGTTCCACGACGAACGCTTTATCGTGATGAAGCCGACGATCATCTATGGCGCCTTTGCGGTATTGCTGCTCGGTGGCTGGTGGTTCAAAAAGCCGATGCTCAAATATCTGCTCCAGTCGGCGCTCGAGGGGCTCACCGACCGCGGCTGGCTGCTCCTGTCGCGCAACTGGGGGCTGTTTTTCGCCGCGCTCGGTATCGCCAATCATGTGATGTACGAGATGATCCAGGCGAAGCAGATGAGCTTCGACCTTTGGCTGACGATCAAGGTCTGGGGCGTGACCGCCCTCTCCTTCCTCTTCACCTTCAGCCAGGTTCCCGTGATGCTGAAAAACGGCCTCGCCGTTCCCGACGAAGCTGCGACCGACAAAAGTTGATGCATTTCCCCGCCGCGCTGGCATAGCTGCGTCACCGGCACCGGGTCGCACGCGGCGCCGCGAAAACAGGGGGAACTGCCATGGATAAATTTTTCGGAAACCTGCACGCCGTGCTCGGCGCGGGCCTTGTGCTCGCGATCATATTGATGCTGACGCTGAACGGTCAGAATTTCGAGGATGGGATCGCTGCGGGCAACGCGATCATGCGCTGGCTGCACACCTTCTTCGGCGTGCTGTGGATCGGCCTGCTATACTATTTCAACTTCGTCCAGATTCCGACGATGCCGAAGATCCCGGCCGAACTGAAGCCCGCGGTCGGCAAGCATATCGCCCCCGCCGCGCTGTTCTGGTTCCGCTGGGCGGCCGCCGCAACAGTGGTGCTGGGCCTCGCGATCGCCGGTCACGCCAAATATCTGGCGCCCGCGCTGGGGCTGCAGGACCCGTACAAGCTGATCGGCGTCGGCATGTGGCTGGGGCTGATCATGGCGTTCAACGTCTGGTTCGTGATCTGGCCGAACCAGAAGAAGGCGCTGGGCATCGTCGAGGCCGACGATGCGGCCAAGGCCAAGGCTGCGAAGACCGCGATGATCTTTTCGCGGACCAACACCTTGCTGTCGATCCCCATGCTCTATGCGATGGTGAACTTCAGCTAGGTCTTGTTCCCCTCCCGCTTGCGGGAGGGGCTAGGGGAGGGCATGTCGCGAGGAGTGTTGCCGAAACAGGTTCTCCCCCGACCCCTCCCGCAAGCGGGAGGGGAGATATTCACCCCTCGATCGCCGCTTTGTGCATGCGGCCGTTCATCACATAATGGGCGACGCCCATCTGCATACCCGCCGCCTGCGCATCGTCGATCTCGCGAACGCGCCGCGCGGGCGATCCTGCCCATAATTCGCGGTCGGGAATTTCCTTGTTCTCGGTCAGCAGCGCGCCGGCGGCGAGCATCGCATCGCTGCCGATGCGGCACCCGTTCATCACCGTCGCCTTGAGGCCGACGAACGCCCGGTCCGCCAGCACGCAGCCATGCACCATCGCCATATGGCCGATCAGCACATCTTCGCCAATGATCGCGGGAAACCCGTCGGGTCGGTGCGGCATCGGGCCGTCGCAATGGACGACGCTGCCGTCCTGGATGTTCGAGCGCGCGCCAATCACGATGCGGCTGACATCGGCGCGCAGCACGCAATTATACCAGATGCTGACGTCGGGCCCGATCGTCACGTCGCCGATAATGCGGCACCCCGGCGCGATGAAGGCGCTGGGGTCGATCTGCGGCATCTTGCCATTGACGCTTATAATGCTGACGTCATTCATTCGTCGCGGCCTCCGATGATATTCTTCCAGATCAGGACCGGCAGCGTCGAGGCATAATCGTCGGTCCAGCGCTCGAAATGCGCGCGCGCCTTGAGCGGCACCCAGGCGCCATCCTGATAGCTATCCTTGCGTGGGCGGATGCCGCCGGTCAATTGCTGCATCCGCTGCGGCGTCGCGGTCAGTGCGACCCAGTTGGATCCCGTCAGGTCGCCATATTCGTCGCCAATCGGGCCCGGGTCCATGCGGATCGCGCTCGTCCAGCCGCGCGCCTTCGCCTCCGCCGCGAGCACAGGTTCGAGCCCGAAGAAGCGGTTCGAAATGTGGATGAGCAATATGCCGTCGGGCTTCATCGCCCGCGCATAAATGCCGATCGCTTCTCGGGTCAGCAGGTGCAGCGGGATCGCGTCCGACGAAAAGGCGTCGATGACGATGACGTCGAAGCGCCCGGCGGGCTGATTGGCAAGTTGGAGCCGCGCGTCGCCGATGACGATCGGCGTGTCCCCGGCGCAATCGGACAGGAAAGTGAATTTCGCCGGATCGCGCGCGATGTCGACCATCACCGGATCGATCTCGAAGATCGTCCAGCGCTGGCCAGGCCTCCGGTAACAGGCGAGCGTCCCCGCCCCCAGCCCGACGATGCCGATTGCCGCATTCGGCCCGGCGAGCGCCCCGGCCTTGTCGAGCGTCAGCCCGACGCCCGACTGATGTCCATAATAGGTCGTCGGATCGCGCCGGTGCGCGGCGTCGGTCCGCTGAAGTCCGTGGAGCGTCGTGCCATGCGCGAGGCGGCGCTGGTTCGATGCGGGATAGTCGGTGACGGTGTAGACGCCGAAATAGCTGCGGACACGCGCCCCGGTGAAGCTTTCCTGGATCGTGTCCCAGCCCCCGACGCCGATCATCAACAGCGCGAGCACGGGCACATAGGCCCAGCGCCAGCCGATGACGAGCATGCCGATGACAAAGATCGCGATCCCCCACGACGTCGTCGCGCTGTCGAGCCGGCCGGTCCAGTCGCCAACCATGTGCCAGGCGGCAAAGGCGGCGATCACGACGAGGACCACAGCGACGGCACGCGCGGTCTTCGCCTCGAGCCCAAGCCATTTGTCCCACGGCAACAGCGCGGGGAGCGGCAGCAGCATCGCCGCGGCAAGGATCAGCAGCGGATGTTCATACACCCAGTCGAAGATCAACGGCGCGAACAGCGCCGCGAACAGCCCGCCGAGCACGCCGCCCGCCGACATGATGAGATAGAAGAGCGTCAGATGCTGCGCCGCCGGGCGGAGATGATAGAGATAGCCGTGGAGCGCGGTCGCAAGGACGAACAGCATCGCGAGGCTGGCGAGCGCGACCATCATCGACCCGCCGCCCGAGCTGAGTAGCCCCAGCCCCCCGACCGCGAGCAGCACGACGGGCGCGATCAGCGTGATGATCTGCGTCGGCCGCTCCATCGTCGAAAAGGCGATCACGAAGCTGAGCAGATAGAGGCCGAGCGGCAGCACCCAGAGCAGGGGCATCGCGACGATGTCGGTGGTGAGGTGCGTCGTCGTCGACAGCATCAGCCCCGACGGCACCGCCGCGATC
>Ga0209024_1002185_pt1 | contig 12268 bp, 10 predicted proteins | sample AutmiccommunBRH5_FD_187380 | JGI IMG/M metagenome (GOLD analysis project Ga0209024, IMG submission 187380) | Deep subsurface microbial communities from Mt. Terri, Switzerland - Autotrophic microbial communities BRH/5 (SPAdes) (version 2) | ecosystem: Environmental > Aquatic > Deep subsurface >...
TTTCCTCGACACGCAGCTTTTCGAGCGTTGGGGCAACCGTATCGCGTTCACCCTCACGGGCGAGGCCTATGCCGGAAAGCTCACCAACCTGCTGGACGCGCTCATAGAAGAGACAGAGGCCGTGCGTGCGGCGCCACAACCCGTGCGCGTTCTCTCGACGCCGGGCTTTGCGGCGCGCTGGCTGGTGCCTCGCCTGCCCAAGCTTGAATTTGCCAGTGACATCCGGCTACGGGTCTCGAACTGCGCGCCGTCGCTCGACTTCGCGACCAACGACGCGGACGTCGTGATCCAGTGGTCTGACCGCTAATTGTCGAGGTTGGTACTGGAAAGCTCACAATTCCGCCCGGTCTCATTCATGATATTGGTTCGTCTAGGCTTCCTTCTCGTTTGATAGCGGAATTCACCTTTGCCACACAACGCCTCGCTAGACTCGGGGTATTGCGCGTCGAAAATTGCCCGCCCCTTGAAAAGGGCTCCTCCCTGAAGTAGGCTCTGGAATCACCGGCTGGGAATGCGAAATCTGGACCGCAATCACCACGTGCCGAGTTGTTCTGTGACCGTGCGACCCCCGAATGCCAAGCAGCATCTTGATATCTTCCAGTTCGCCCATCGGTGTTTCAGGGAAGAATGTCTGGATCGCTGCGCGCAGGCTTTCTTCGTCGATCTCGCGGGCGAAGCCGCCCGCGCGCCGCACCGCGGCTTGTTCGAACGACATGATCTGGAGGCTATGTTGACCGCCACGGGCCGCCGCAAGGCGCGCCTCCCGCATTGCAAACCTACCGTAGACAACACGTGTTGAGCGGCACGTAGCGCTCATTCTCCAGTTCCTTTTTGAACAATAGCTTCAACCAAATCGGTAAGTTCTTGCGTCGACAGTTTTGAGGATTCGGCATCCCGAACCAAAAGCCCAAGCGGCGGCGTTACAGCTCATACCTCGGCGAGGTCAGCCCGGCACCTGAGAACATTATCAATCGAGACTTCCACGCGCCCGCTCCGAATGAGAAATGGCTGACTGACATCACCGAATTCCACATCCGCGCTGGTAAGGTTTATCTTTCGCCCATCATCGACTGCTTCGACGGCCTTGTCATTAGTTGGGCCATCGGGACCAAGCCGGATGCTAATTTGGTGAACACCATGCTTGATGCAGCAGTCGAGACCATCGCGGACAGCGAAACGCGGCCCATAATCCACAGCGATCGCGGAGGCCACTATCGCTGGCCTGGCTGGCTGGAACGTGTAGATGCAGCAAAGCTCGTTCGTTCGATGTCACGAAAGGCGAGATCCCAAGACAATGCCGCATGTGAAGGCTTCTTCGGACGATTGAAGACTGAGTTCTTCTATCCTCGTGATTGGCGGGCTTTCACCGCGGCCCAGTTTATTGACGAGGTTGACGCCTACATCCGCTGGTATAACGAAACGCGCATCAAGATGTCCCTTGGCGGTCGAAGCCCAATCGAATACCGTAAAAGCCTAGGACTTATGACGTGAAAACAGTCCAAGTTTTTGTCCGCACCCCCACCAGCGCGTGACAGTCCCGGCCCGCGTCTGTCTCCATGATCGCTTTCAACCCTTCCTGCGGTATTGCCAAGTTGTTGATGGTCGATTCTGAAGGATTGGCAACGGCTGGATCAGGCCACCATTTCGGGCGTTTAGTTGGCCCAGAGGCTGAACGCGTCAGTTCTAGCGTGACTATATGAGGTTGCTTTGAGTTGATAGCGGCGGCGGCGGAAAATCAGGTTGATCTGGTCATGCGCGGACAAAAATCTCTGAACCTGGGGGTGGGGTTTGAACCGAACCATCATTTTTTCTCGTTTGCGCGTCGGCCTGTGTGACACTTCGATAGCGTTGTTTAGGCCTTTGTGAGCACGGTGGTCAGTGTCGGGGGCCAGTACCGTGATCGATTTGATGTAGCTAAGCAATTTTTTGGTGATCACGACCCTCGGTACGCCAAACTGTGAAACTAATCTTTGGAAGAAGCGCTTCGCAACTTTGGCATTCCGGCGCATTTTACAAGAATGCCAGTGTTTCTTGCGACGGATTGTGATTACGACTTCGTTCATGTGCCACTTGTCGTTAGGTCGCGGTCGATCCCGCCGGATGCACTCAGTGAAATGATTACCAAATCGATTGATCCACAATCGAAACGTTTACCGGCTGACAATCACACCTCGAACGGCCAACAGGTCCTCAACATCAGCTGTACTCACGGCCAACCGGTAGTACGCCCAGACAGCGTGCTCAATGATCTCACGCGGGTCGCGGTAGCCCTTAAGGGGCGGCATAATGGTAGGAATGTTCATCAGATTCCGATGCTTAGATCAGATGCGGACGACAACTTGGCATTACCCCTCGCAGCCCTGACTACCAAGTTTTGCCCTCTCCCCACTTTCCCCACGGCAAGCAGACCGTCTCGAAATTGGCCGCATACTATCACGTTTTGCGCATAACTTACTGTCTTTCACTTGTGAGCCATACGCGAAACTTTTCGGCAACAGGAGAGAGCTGGATGTCGTCAGGCACGATCAAGTGATACGCGAAAGCGGTGTCGAATACCTGTTCGAATGGGTCCACCAGGTCGCCGCACTCGATCTCGCTGCGCACCAACCACGAGGCAAAGAGCGACACGCCGAGCCCGTTGATCGTCGAACTGAGCTGAAAATGGCGGTCCTCTAGCATCATCTGCGATTGCGAGGCGGGCAGACGCAGGCCGTTGGCACCGAACCACTCCTCCCACATCCGCGTGTCATCGACATGCAGCAGCACACATCGCGCCAGATCGGCGGGCGTTCGGATCGGGTGCGCCGCGAGGTAATCGGGGCTGCACACCACCACCAGCTTTTCCGGCCAGAGCCGCGTCACCTCGAAATCCGGCCAGTTGCCGCGCCCCCACTGCACACCCAGATCGGCAAACGACTCGGGGTTGGCCATGTGGGCATAGCTGTTATTGTGGTTCTGGATCGCAAGCTGCATCTCGGGGCATGCCTCAAGCAGCTGGCCCAGCCGCGACGACAGCCACCGGCTCGCAAACATCGGCAACAGTGCCACGCGCACGGTCCCCGCACGGCTCGCCACCTGATCGAGCCCGCTGCCGATCGCCGCCAGCCCCCGCGCCACATGCCGCGCAAGCGTGTCGCCCGCCTCGGTCAGGTGTAGCCCCGTGGCCGTGCGGCGAAACAGCGGCGTGCCCAGCTCGGTTTCCAATTTTTTTATATGATAGCTCACAGAGCTCTGACTGGAATTGAGCATCTGCGCCGCACGCGTTACATTCAGCGTTTCGCAAACCATGCTAAATACTTGTATAGATTTTATATTTCGGATTATCGGTGGCATGTTGCCAGATGCCTTTCGCGGATTTCCTGGAATGATAGAGATCTAAAAATTAGAACGCGAGAGTGAATCTTTGTATTTTTTCCGGATCGCGGTTCGGAACTAGGATCAATATGTCGCGAGGAGGCGGCAAGGGAGGATCACATGACAACCGCCGTTCTCAAGGTGGACCGACTGTGCAAGTTCTTCGGCGGGGTGCGCGCCGTCAACGAACTCAGCTTCGAGATGCGGCAGGGCGAAATCCTAGGCCTGATCGGGCCGAACGGCTCGGGCAAGTCCACCACCATCAACGCGCTCGCGGGCATCTTCCCCATCACTTCGGGCGAAATCCTGCTCACCGGCGGGCATATTCAGGGCCTGCCAGAATACGAACGCGTGGCGATGGGGCTGGCCCGCACCTTTCAGACAGCCAGCATATTTTCGGAATTCACCGTGCGCGAACAGGTCACGCTCGGGTGCAATGCCACGCTGAAATCCCACCCGCTCTCGTCGGTCTTCGGCATCGGGCGGCACGCGGGCGAGGATGAGGCCATCGCCGCTCGCGTCGCCGTTATCCTCGAGATCACCGCACTCGATGCTGTAGCCGACGCGCGCGTCGGCACGATCACGGCCGCGCAGCAGAGATTCCTGATGATCGCAACGGCGCTGGCGTCTGAGCCGAAGGTGCTCTTGCTCGATGAACCCGCCGCGGGGCTGGTCAGCCATGAACGCCGGACACTGTGCGATCTGATCAAGACGATCCGTCAAAAAGGCGTCTCGGTGCTGGTGATCGAACATCACATGGCCCTCATCATGGACGTCTGCGACCGGATTGTGGTGCTCAACTTCGGCTCCAAGATCGCCGAGGGCACGCCCGAGAAAATCCGGGGCGACAAGGCGGTGATCGACGCTTATCTCGGCGAGGCCGCGTGATGCTGGTAGTCGATGATCTGCGCGTCGCCTACGGCCCCATCGAGGTGATCCACGGCATCAGCCTCGCGGTGAACGAAGGCGAATGCGTCGCCCTCATCGGCGCCAACGGTGCGGGCAAGTCCTCGACGCTCAAGGCGATCTGCGGGCTTGTCACGGCAAAATCCGGCAGGATCATCCTCAAGGGTCGCGACATAACCAACCAGCCCGGCCACGCCGTCGTGCGCGCAGGTATCACCATGTGCCCCGAGGGGCGGCAGGTCTTTCCGCAGATGAGCACGGTGCAGAATCTGCGAATGGGTGCCTATGCCCGCCGCGATGCCGATCAGGCCGCCGATCTCGACGAGATGATGGACATGTTCCCCATCCTGCGCGAGCGCGCGCATCAGGCGGCGGGCACGCTCTCGGGCGGCGAGCAGGAGATGCTGGCCATCGCCCGAGCGCTCATGGCGCGGCCCGACTTGCTGATCTTCGACGAGCCCTCATTGGGCCTCGCCCCTAAGATCGTGGCGGAAGTGGGCGAGACTATCGCCCGCATCAAGACGATGGGTAAGACCATCCTGCTGGTCGAACAGAATTCGGCCATGGCGCTGCGTCTCGCGGATCGCGCCTATCTCTTTGAGGCCGGAGAGATCGTATTGAGCGGCACTGGGGAGGAGCTGCAATCGCATCCGGAAGTGGCCAAGGCCTATCTCGGCCACTGACCGGCAAACAAGGACACTATGGGAGGAGAAACCATGAAACTTGTGACCATGACCACGGCCCTCGTCTTAGCCGGAAGCGCCACCTTGGCGGCGGAAAAGACCCTTGATATCGGGGTGAGCGACGCGCTCACTGGCGGCGCCGCCGTCTATGGCTTGCCGCAATCCAACGCGGTGCAACTCGCCGCCGAAGAGATCAACGCGGCCGGCGGCATCAGCGTGGGCGATGACAGCTACATGCTCAATGTCATCGCCTATGACGACAAGGCCAACCCTACCGAGGCGTCGAACGCGGTGCGCAAGCTGCTGGATAGAGACGGGGTGAAATTCATCCTTGGCTTCTGCTACTCAGGCGCGACCGGCGCGGTGACGTCGTTCATTGAATATGAGGACGCGGTGATGCTCGTAGGCAACGCCGCTGAACGCTCGATCACCACCCGCGAGATCCCCAACCTGACGCGCACCCGGCCACCGGCGGATTATACCGGTGCTGCAGCGGGCACCTTTGTCGCCAACAAGGGCCACAAGCGCGTGGCGGTCCTCGGCGCCCTCGATGTGGGCTTTTACGCCAGCTATGTCGATGCCTTCGAGAAGGAGCTGAACGCGGCGGGTGGCGAGCTTATCACCCGCGAGGCGTTCGGCCTAAAAGATCGCGACATGACCCCGCAACTGACCAAGATCCGTGAGCAGGACCCAGACGCCATTCTCGTGGTCGGCTATGTCGAGCCTGCGGCCTTCATCTATCGGCAGGCGGTCGAGCTGGGCATCGACGTGCCGCGCTACGGCTTCACCTCCGGCTCAGAGGAACAGTTCCTCCGCGTCGCCACCTCCGAGCAGATGGAAGGCGTGTGGGATTTGCGCCCCACCGAGCTGACCCTGCTCTCGGCGAGCGAGAACGGTATCGCCTACCATGCCAATTATTCCGAGCGGTTTGGCATCGCTCCCTCGCCCAGCTCGCCCTATGCCTATGATCAGACCTATGCCCTCAAGGACGCCATCGAGGCGGCGGGCACGGTCGAGGATACCGAGGCCGTCGCCGCCGCACTCCGCGAATTGCCGGTACCCGACGAGGTGGTCATGCAATACCTGCCCGTGGACGGCAAGATGTTCGACCAGAACGGTCAGGCTTATACGTCCAACGGCGCCTTCCAGTGGCAGGACGGCAATTGGGTCTTCGTGCAGGACCTGCCCTCGGACGCAGCGGCCTATTCCGCCTTTCTGAGCACGATCGACTGAACCTCCCCCGGCGGCGCGGGGAGGGGTTGCTCCTCGCGTCGCCAATAACAGGCGACCGACATGATCGAAATCTTGCAGCAAATCATCAACGGAATGGCCATCGGCGGGGTCTATGTGCTCATCGCCCTCGGCCTGACCACCGTGTTCGGTATCCTTGGCATCGCGCATTTCGCGCATGGTTCGGTGTCGATGTTCGGCGGCTACCTGACGTTCTTCCTAGTCACCGCGCAAGGCCTGCCATTGGCGTTAGCCATTCTCGTGGCGCTCGCCGTGGGTTTTGTCCTGGGTCTGCTGATCGAGCTTCTGGCCTATCGCCCGGTGCGCGGCGCGAGCCATATCAACGCCTTCATCGTGGCGCTTGGCCTGACGATGATGGTGGAGGGGCTCAATCTCGAATTCTTCGGCCATGAGCAGGTGGTGATCCCGACCGATTTCAACCGCGTCTTCGATATCGGCGGCGTCACCATCCCGGAATTGCGGCTCTATGTGATCATTGCAGCCGCGCTGTTGATTGCCGCGATGACGATCTTCGTCCAGAAAACCAAGACCGGACAGGCGATTCGCGCCGTGGCCGAGAACCGCGACGCCGCGATCCTGATGGGCGTCAACGTCAACACGATCCCGCTGGTTGTCTTTGCCATCTCGACCATGCTCGGCGTCTGCGCGGGCATCATGGTGGGCGCGCTCTTTGCCATCGCGCCGGGCATCGGCGAGGGGCTGGTGATCAAGGGCTTTGCGGTGCTCATTCTTGGCGGGCTCGGTTCGATACCCGGTGCGGTGATCGGCGGTCTGGTGCTCGGCATCACCGAGGCGCTCGCCGCCGGGTTTCTCTCGTCGGCCTATAAGGACGTGATCGCCTTCGTGGTGATGATCACGGTGCTTCTGGTGCGCCCGCAGGGCCTGATGGGGAAGACATGATGAGACTGCATCCCAAACACGCGCTCTGGCTCGCCGCTCTGGTCGGCTTTGCCCTCTTGCCGCAATTTATCGCGGTGAAGTATTATCTGCATCTGTCGATCCTCGCCCTGATATGGGTGATCGCCGCCCAGGGACAGAACCTCATCCAGGGCTATACCGGCTATGTCTCCATCGTTCAGGCCGGGTTCATCGGGATCGGCGCCTATTCCACCGCACTCCTCGGCATCCATTACGACCTGCCGGTGTGGCTGACGATCCTGTTGGCGCCGGTCATTACCGCCCTCTTCGCAGTCGGCGTCGGCTATCCCAGCCTGCGGGTCAAGGGGCATTACTTCGCCATCGTCACGCTGGCGTTCAACCTTGTGATCTTTATCGTGCTGATGAACTTCACAGAACTGACCGAAGGCGAGGCTGGCATCACCGGCATCCCAAAGCCGGGCAGCCCCGATGGCTGGTTAAACTGGCGCGACCGAGAGACCTATTACTACTTCGTTTTGATTGTCGCCGCGCTGATGACCGGGCTGGCCGCGCTTATCGTGCGCTCGCGCATCGGGCGCATTCTCATCGCCATCCGCCAGAACGAGGATCTCGTGGGTGCCATCGGTATCTCTGCCTGGAAATACAAGCTCTTCGCCTTCGTCACCTCGGCCATGTTCGCCGGGCTGGCAGGCGCGATCTATGCCCATTACCAAAGCTTCATCAACCCCGAGATCTTCGGCGTGGCGCAGTCGCTCGACGCGATCCTCGCGGTGATCATCGGCGGGTCGGGCACCATTGCAGGGCCGGTGATCGGCGCGTTCTTCGTGGTGTTCCTGCCCGAATACCTGCGCTTTGCCGACAGCTTTCGACTGATCATCTACGGTCTCGTGCTGGTGCTGGCGACGATCTTCATGCCGCGCGGAATCGTCGGCGTCGCAACGAGCCTCGCCGACTGGATCAAGAGGCGGCGCTCGTGACCGGGGAGGCCGCGTTTCTGAACCGCGTGGCGGCGTTTGCCGCCGGTCCGGTGCGCGCGGGAGCGCCGGGCTGGTCGATGGGCGAGTCGCCTGCGCCAGCCCTCTTCGCCGAAGCCGCAGAGATCGGCATCTTGTCCATGTCAATCCCGGCGGAGCATGGCGGTGCGGGGTTCGGCTTTGCCACCCTCGTGCGCGCCGCCGAGATGCTTGCGGCCGAGGATTTTGGCTTTGCGATGTCCTTGGTGAATACCCACAATGTCGGTCTACGCTTATGCCGTTCTGCCACGCCGGACCTGCTTTCAAAACACCTGCCGGGGCTTCTCTCGGGCGCAACCGCCGCCTGCACTGCGCTGACAGAGCCGGACGCGGGCTCGGATTTTGCCGCCATAACCACCGATGCCACGCCCGACGGAAACGGCTGGCACCTCTCTGGCGAAAAGACCTGGATCATAAACGCCCGCCGCGCCGGGCTCGCCATCGTGTTCGCCCATTGTGGCGAGGTAGCAGGCGCGCATAGTATTGGCGGTTTTGCCGTCGACCTGACGCAGCCGGGCGTCTCCCGTCACCCCATCGATAGCGCCTTTTCGCAGTCCGCGATGGGCACCGGACGGCTCCGCTTCGACCGTGTCGCCCTGCCGCCCGAGGCGCTGATCCTGGCCCCAGGCACTGCATTCAAATCCATCATGGTCGAACTTAACGCCGCTCGCACCTATGTGGCGGCGATGTGCAACGCAATGACGCGCGCGGCGCTGTCCGAGGCCGCAGCCTATGGTACCAAGCGCCACAGTTTCGGCACGCCGCTTTCCGCGCATCAGGCATGGCGCATGCCGCTTGTTCAGGCCGAAACCGATCTCGCCGGGGCCGAGGCGCTGACCGCGCAGGCCACAGCACAGATCGACGCAGGCGAGGACGCACAGCTCTCAGCCGCCCGTGCCAAAATCGCCGCCACCGATTGCGCGCAACAGCACCTGCCACACCTCCTGCACGCAATGGGGGCCGAGGGCCTGCACCCGACCCGTTGTTTCACCCGCCATCTCGCCGCCGCGCAGGTCGCCGGCCTGACCGATGGCACAACCACAATGCTGCGGGAGCGGATCGCACGCCTGACCTTGTCCCGCACCGACACGAAGGAGTAATCCTATGCGCGTTTTCCAGATCGAGGGCGAGTGGGGCATCGACAACCTGCGCCTGTCAAATCGCCCAGAGCCTGAGGCCGGACCGGGGCAGGTCGTGGTGCAGATGAGCATTGCCGCACTTAATGCGCGCGACCTGATCGTTCCCGAGCGCGGCTATGGCCGTGCCACTGGCGAATTGCCACTCATCCCGATATCCGACGGGGTGGGCGAGGTGGTGGCCACCGGACCAGGCGTCACCCGCTTCAATGTGGGCGACCGCGTCTGCCCAACCTATTTCCAGAACTGGACTGGGGGCGAACCGACGCCCGAGCGCTTTGCCTCGGCCCTTGGCGGTCCGCTCGACGGGGTCATGGCCGAGCGTATGTGCCTGTCTCAGGAGGGCGTGGTGCGCGTGCCCGACTACCTCACTGATGCAGAGGCCGCCACGCTGCCCTGTGCCGCGCTGACCGCATGGAGCGCGGTGGCCACCCACGGCCGGACGCAACCGGGCGACCGTTTGCTGATTCAGGGAACCGGCGGTGTAGCGCTTTTCGCGCTGGCCTTCGCCAAGCTGCACGGCGCACATGTCACGGTGATCTCATCGAGCGACGACAAGCTCGCCCGCGTCCGCGAGATGGGCGCCGACGAGACAATCAACTATTCAAAGGTTGAGGATTGGGCCCGCGCCAGCCGCGCCATCACGGCAGATCGCGGCGGCTATGACAACATCATCGAACTGGGCGGCGCGAAAACCCTGCCGCTGTCGCTGCGCGCCGTGCGCCCCGGCGGTAAGCTGTCGATGATCGGCGTGCTCTCTGGGCTGAACATCGAGGCGTCTCTCGGCCTCATCGTGGCGCGGCAGGTGCGGCTTCAGGGTGTCACCGTCGGCCATCGCGATGGGTTCGAAGCGATGCTCGCTGCGATGGCACAGCATAAGGTCCGCCCTGTTATCGGCGACACCTTCGCTTTCGACAATCTGCGCGCCGCGCTAGACCATCTGCGCGCGGGCGGACATTTCGGCAAGACCGTGATCGAGTTTTGACCGCCGTGACCATGATCACCCACCCGTATCAGCCACGCCATCACGATCCGGACAAACCGGCCTTCGTGATCTGTGAGACCGGCGAGAGTGTGACTTTCGGCGAATTGGAAAGCCGCGCCAATCAGGGCGCGCAACTCTTACGCGCGGCGGGGATCGGTATCGGCGATCACATCGCCATCCTGATGGAGAACCGCCGCGAATTTCTCGAAATTTGTTTCGCAGCGGACCGCGCTGGCGTCTATTACACCACCATCAGCACCCATCTGACACCAGATGAGATCGCCTATATCCTGCACGATTGCGGCGCGCGGATGCTGGTGACATCGCCCGCGCATGTCGCGACCATCGCCGCCATCGGCGAGGTGCCGATCTATGTTGTGGGTGGCCCGGCGCGGGGCGTCCACGACTGGACGGGCACAACCTGTACACTCCCCACAACTCCCATTCCGGATGAGCATCAGGGCCTCGACATGCTGTATTCCTCGGGTACAACGGGGCGGCCAAAGGGCATCAAGTGGCCGCTGCCCGAGGACGCCCCGGGGGGGCGCACCATGCTACTGGAATTGCTGACGTCGCTTTTCGGCTATGGTCCTGACACGCGCTATCTCAGCCCCGCGCCGCTGTATCACGCGGCCCCCCTGCGGCATTCGATGGTCACCATCCGCATGGGCGGCACCGCCTGTGTCATGCAGAAATTCGACGCCGCCCGCGCCCTTGAGATGATCGAGCGTCACCGCATTACCCATAGCCAATGGGTCCCCACCATGTTCATCCGCCTGCTTAAACTCCCCGAGGCAGAGCGCGTGCGCCATGATCTCTCTTCGTTGCAAATGGCCGTCCACGCCGCCGCCCCCTGCCCGGCGGAGGTCAAGTTGCGGATGCTCGACTGGTGGGGTGATATCATCCACGAATATTATTCTGGCACCGAAAACAATGGCTTCACCGCCATCGGCCCCGCCGAATGGCGTGCGCATCCCGGCTCGGTCGGCCGCGCCAAGCTGGGCATGCTGCATATCTGCGAAGAGAGCGGCGCAGAATTGCCCGTGGGTGCCGAAGGCGAGGTTTATTTCGAGAACGGTCACCAATTCGCCTATCACAACGACCCCGCCAAGACCGCCGCCTGCACCAATGATCGCGGATGGACCACGCTGGGCGATATCGGGCGGCTCGACGAGCAAGGGTATCTCTACCTTACCGACCGCAAATCCTATGTCATCATTTCCGGCGGGGTGAATATTTACCCGCAGGAAACCGAGGACGTGCTGCTGGCGCATCCGTCTGTTCTGGATGCCGCTGTGATCGGCGTCCCCAACGAGGAATTCGGCGAGGAGGTCAAGGCGGTGGTGCAGCTTGTCCCCGGACAGGCCGGCTCCGAGCCGCTGGCGCAAGACCTGATCACCTATTGCCGCACCCGGCTCTCGCCGGTCAAATGCCCGCGCAGCATTGACTTTCATGATCACCTTCCGCGCTCGGCCACCGGAAAGCTCTACAAGCGCAAGCTGCGCGACGAGTATCGGCGGTCGTTCAAATCCGAGAAGGGTTAAGAATTACTTTGAACACTTGCACGCATGTTTACTGGTAATGGGTAGGGTGGGCCAAACAGGCTGTGTGCGAATTTTGCAAGACTTTGAAAAGGCTCCCCTTCGGACATGACTATCCCGCGAGCATCGCGAACTGCTGAAATGCGGGAAGATCATTTGCCGCAAGTTGGCGCTTTCGGATCATTTGAGAAACCTCGATGCCAGCGATGGTCGCGGCAGCAGAGTGGAAGGCTTTGAAGCCCATCATGAGCCCAGTGATCCGTTTGATGACCCGGTAATCCTGTTTAGAATATTGTTGAGATACTTGACCTGCCGGATCGTGACTATCTGCCCCGTCCCAGTGAATTTCAAGATCACATTCACGGCCATCAGGCCAGCCAGGTTTGCGCCGCTCTTGTCGATACGCACCCGGTCCGGCCCTCCGTTTGTGCCGATAGCCTGCTTGAAAAACCTGCGAGCTGCTGCCAGATCGCGGCGCTCTGACAGCATGAAATCAAGAGTTTGGCCGTTCCGATCGACC
>Ga0209024_1002190_pt1 | contig 12227 bp, 5 predicted proteins | sample AutmiccommunBRH5_FD_187380 | JGI IMG/M metagenome (GOLD analysis project Ga0209024, IMG submission 187380) | Deep subsurface microbial communities from Mt. Terri, Switzerland - Autotrophic microbial communities BRH/5 (SPAdes) (version 2) | ecosystem: Environmental > Aquatic > Deep subsurface >...
CGGTGATGCCGCAGGACCTGATCAACGCCAAGCCGGCTGCGGCTGCGGTGCGCGAATTCTTCGGCTCCTCGCAGCTGTCGCAGTTCATGGACCAGACCAACCCGCTGTCGGAAGTGACGCACAAGCGCCGCCTGTCTGCCCTTGGGCCGGGCGGTCTGACCCGCGAGCGTGCCGGCTTCGAGGTGCGCGACGTTCACCCGACCCACTATGGCCGGATGTGCCCGATCGAAACGCCGGAAGGCCCGAACATCGGCCTGATCAACAGCCTTGCCACCTATGCCCGCGTGAACAAGTACGGCTTCATAGAGACGCCGTATCGCAAGGTCGTGGACTGCCAGGTGACCGACGAAGTGCAGTACATGTCGGCCACCGAGGAAATGCGGCACACCGTTGCGCAGGCGAACGCGCAGCTGGATGCCGATGGCCGGTTCGTGAATGACCTGGTGTCGACCCGCCAGTCGGGTGAATTCATGCTGAACCCGCCCGAAGCGGTGGACCTGATCGACGTGTCGCCGAAACAGCTGGTTTCGGTCGCGGCCTCGCTGATCCCGTTCCTTGAGAACGACGACGCGAACCGCGCGCTGATGGGATCGAACATGCAGCGGCAAGCCGTGCCGCTGCTGCAGGCCGACGCGCCCTTCGTGGGCACCGGGATCGAGGCCATCGTGGCCCAGGATTCCGGCGCAGCGATCATGGCGCGCCGCGGCGGGATCATCGACCAGGTGGATGCCACCCGGATCGTGGTTCGGGCCACGGAAGACCTGGAAATGGGCGATGCCGGGGTGGACATCTACCGTCTGCGCAAGTTCCAGCGGTCCAACCAGAACACCTGCATCAACCAGAAACCTCTGGTTAAGGTGGGCGACCGGGTTGCCAAGAACGAGGTCATCGCCGATGGCCCCTCGACCGACATGGGCGAGCTGGCCCTTGGCAAGAACGTCATCGTCGCGTTCATGCCGTGGAATGGCTACAACTATGAGGACTCGATCCTGATCTCGGAACGGATCGTCAAGGACGACGTCTTCACCTCGATCCATATCGAGGAATATGAAGTCGCCGCCCGTGACACCAAGCTGGGGCCGGAAGAGATCACCCGCGACATCCCGAACGTCGGCGAGGAAGCCCTGCGCAACCTCGACGAGGCCGGGATCGTCTATATCGGTGCCGAAGTCGGCCCGGGTGACATCCTTGTCGGCAAGATCACCCCGAAGGGCGAAAGCCCGATGACGCCGGAAGAAAAGCTCCTGCGCGCCATCTTCGGCGAAAAGGCTTCGGACGTGCGCGATACCTCGCTGCGTCTGCCGCCGGGCGATTACGGCACGGTTGTCGAAGTGCGGGTGTTCAACCGGCATGGCGTCGACAAGGACGAGCGGGCCCTGCAGATCGAGCGCGAGGAAGTCGAACGGCTTGCCCGCGACCGTGATGACGAGCTGGCGATCCTGGAGCGCAACACCTATGCGCGCCTGAAGTCGACCATCCTGGGCAAGCAGGCCGTGAAAGGCCCCAAGGGCATCAAGGCCGGCACCGAAGTGACCGAAGAGCTGCTGGAAACGCTGTCGCGTGGCCAGTGGTGGCAGCTGGCGCTGGGCGAGGAAGCCGATGCGCAGCAGGTCGAGGCCCTGAACGGGCAGTTCGAGGTGCAGAAGCGCGCCCTCGATCACCGGTTCGAGGACAAGGTCGAGAAGGTGCGCCGCGGCGACGATCTGCCCCCGGGCGTGATGAAGTCGGTCAAGGTGTTCGTCGCGGTGAAGCGCAAGCTGCAGCCGGGCGACAAGATGGCCGGCCGTCACGGCAACAAGGGTGTTGTGTCCAAGGTGGTCCCGATCGAGGACATGCCGTTCCTGGGCGATGGCACCCCGGTCGACATGGTGCTGAACCCGCTGGGCGTGCCGTCGCGCATGAACGTCGGGCAGATCCTCGAAACCCACATGGGTTGGGCCGCGCGCGGCCTGGGGATCCGCATCGACGACGCCCTGCAGGACTATCGCCGGACCGGCGATCTGACCCCTGTGCGCGATGCGCTGCGCCACGGCTATGGCGACGACGTCTATGAAGACGCCTTCGCCGGCATGGACGAGGAAACGCTTGTGGACCGCGCCGGCAACGTCAAGCGCGGCGTGCCGATTGCGACCCCGGTGTTCGACGGTGCCAAGGAAGCCGACGTGAACGACGCGCTGACCCGTGCCGGGTTCGACACGTCGGGCCAGTCGGACCTGTTCGACGGTCGCACCGGCGAGCAGTTCGCGCGGAAGGTGACGGTGGGTGTGAAATACCTGCTGAAGCTGCACCACCTTGTCGACGACAAGATCCACGCGCGCTCCACCGGGCCCTACAGCCTCGTCACGCAGCAGCCTCTGGGTGGTAAAGCCCAGTTCGGCGGCCAGCGCTTCGGCGAGATGGAGGTCTGGGCACTGGAAGCCTACGGCGCCGCCTACACCCTGCAAGAGATGCTCACCGTCAAGTCGGATGACGTGGCGGGCCGCACCAAGGTCTACGAGTCCATCGTCAAGGGCGAGGACAACTTCGAGGCTGGCGTGCCGGAGAGCTTCAACGTGCTGGTGAAAGAGGTCCGGGGCCTCGGCCTCAATATGGAACTCCTGGATGCGGAGGACGAGTGAGGGCGTTCGCGCCCTCCTCACCCATCCCTGAAATCAAGGACGCACAATGAACCAGGAACTTACAGCCAACCCGTTCAACCCGCTGCAGCCGGCGAAGTCGTTCGACGAGATCAAGATCTCGCTGGCGTCGCCCGAGCGGATTCTCAGCTGGTCTTACGGCGAGATCAAGAAGCCCGAGACCATCAACTACCGCACGTTCAAGCCGGAACGTGACGGTCTGTTCTGCGCGCGCATTTTTGGCCCGATCAAGGACTACGAATGCCTGTGCGGCAAATACAAGCGCATGAAGTATCGCGGCGTCGTCTGCGAGAAATGCGGCGTGGAAGTCACGCTGCAAAAGGTGCGCCGCGAGCGGATGGGCCATATCGAACTGGCCGCGCCGGTTGCGCATATCTGGTTCCTGAAATCGCTTCCGAGCCGGATCGGCCTCATGCTCGACATGACGCTGCGCGATCTGGAGCGGATCCTGTATTTCGAGAACTATGTGGTGATCGAGCCGGGTCTGACCGACCTCAGCTATGGCCAGCTGATGACCGAGGAAGACTTCCTCGACGCGCAGGACCAGTATGGCGCCGATGCCTTCACCGCCAATATCGGGGCGGAAGCGATCCGCGAGATGCTGAGCCAGATCGACCTTGAGTCGACGGCCGAGCAGCTGCGCGAAGAGCTGAAGGAAGCCACCGGCGAGCTGAAGCCGAAGAAGATCATCAAGCGGCTGAAGATCGTCGAGTCGTTCCTCGAGTCGGGCAACCGGCCCGAGTGGATGGTGCTGACGGTCATTCCGGTCATCCCGCCGGAACTGCGCCCGCTGGTGCCGCTGGATGGTGGCCGCTTTGCCACGTCGGACCTCAACGACCTCTATCGCCGGGTCATCAACCGGAACAACCGCCTCAAGCGGCTGATCGAGCTGCGCGCGCCCGACATCATCGTCCGCAACGAAAAGCGGATGCTGCAGGAATCGGTCGATGCGCTGTTCGACAACGGCCGCCGCGGCCGCGTCATCACGGGTGCCAACAAGCGCCCGCTGAAGTCGCTGTCGGACATGCTCAAGGGCAAGCAGGGCCGCTTCCGCCAGAACCTTCTGGGCAAGCGGGTCGACTTCTCGGGCCGGTCGGTCATCGTGACCGGACCGGAGCTGAAGCTGCACCAGTGCGGCCTGCCCAAGAAGATGGCGCTCGAGCTGTTCAAGCCGTTCATCTATTCGCGGCTTGAGGCAAAGGGGCTCTCATCCACCGTCAAGCAGGCGAAGAAGCTGGTCGAGAAAGAGCGTCCCGAGGTTTGGGACATCCTTGACGAGGTGATCCGCGAGCATCCGGTCATGCTGAACCGGGCGCCGACGCTGCACCGTCTGGGCATCCAGGCGTTCGAGCCGATCCTGATCGAAGGCAAGGCGATCCAGCTGCACCCGCTGGTCTGCTCGGCCTTCAACGCCGACTTCGACGGCGACCAGATGGCCGTTCACGTTCCGCTGAGCCTCGAGGCCCAGCTGGAAGCGCGCGTGCTGATGATGTCGACCAACAACGTGCTGTCGCCCGCCAACGGCGCGCCGATCATCGTTCCGTCGCAGGACATGGTGCTTGGGCTCTATTACGTCTCGATGGAGCGCAAGGGCATGAAGGGCGAGGGCATGGCCTTCTCGTCCGCCGACGAGGTGGAACACGCGCTGAACGCCGGCGAGGTGCATCTGCACTCGACGATCAAGGCACGGATCCGTCAGATCGACTCCGAGGGCAACGAGGTGTTCAAGCGCTATGACACCACCCCGGGCCGGGTGCGTCTTGGCACCCTGCTGCCGCTGAACGCCAAGGCGCCGTTCGAACTGGTGAACCGCCTGCTGCGGAAGAAGGACGTGCAGAACGTCATCGACACCGTCTACCGCTACTGCGGCCAGAAAGAGTCGGTGATCTTCTGTGACCAGATCATGGGTCTGGGCTTCCGCGAAGCGTTCAAGGCCGGCATCTCGTTCGGCAAGGACGACATGGTGATCCCGGATACCAAATGGCCGATCGTCAACGAAGTCCGCGATCAGGTGAAGGAATTCGAACAGCAGTACATGGACGGCCTGATCACTCAGGGCGAAAAGTACAACAAGGTTGTCGATGCCTGGTCGAAATGCTCGGACGCGGTTGCGGCCGAGATGATGAAGGACATCTCTGCGGTGCGCTACGACGATGCCGGCGCCGAGATGGAGCCGAACAGCGTTTACATGATGTCGCACTCGGGTGCGCGGGGCTCGCCTGCGCAGATGAAGCAGCTTGGCGGGATGCGCGGCCTTATGGCCAAGCCGTCGGGCGAGATCATCGAGACGCCGATCGTGTCGAACTTCAAGGAAGGTCTGACCGTTCTTGAATACTTCAACTCGACCCACGGCGCCCGGAAGGGTCTGGCCGATACCGCGCTGAAGACGGCGAACTCGGGTTACCTGACCCGCCGTCTGGTCGACGTGGCGCAGGACTGCATCGTGCGTCAGCACGATTGCGGAACCGAACGCGCGATCACGGCTTCGGCCGCGGTCAATGACGGCGAGATCGTCTCGCCGCTCAGCGAGCGGATCCTGGGCCGTGTGGCGGCTGACGACATTCTTGTGCCGGGCACCGATGAGGTGATCGTGCGCAAGAACGAGCTGATCGACGAGCGCAAGGCCGATCTGGTGGAAACCGCCGGCGTTGCCGCCGTGCGCATCCGCTCGGCCCTGACCTGTGAAGCGGAAGAGGGCGTCTGCGCCATGTGCTACGGGCGCGACCTTGCCCGCGGCACGCTGGTGAACCAGGGCGAGGCTGTCGGCATCATCGCCGCGCAGTCGATCGGCGAGCCGGGCACCCAGCTGACGATGCGGACCTTCCACATCGGCGGTATCGCACAGGGTGGCCAGCAGTCGTTCCAGGAAGCGAGCCAGGAAGGCACTGTCGAGTTCCGCAACCCGATCCTGCTGATCAACGCCGTTGGCGAGCAGATCGTGATGGGCCGGAACATGAAGATGGTGATCATCGACGATGTCGGTCAGGAACGGGCGAGCCACAAGGTCGCCTACGGTGCGAAGATCCACGTCAAGGACGGCGCGCAGGTGAAGCGCGGCGCCAAGCTCTACGAATGGGACCCCTATACCCTGCCGATCATCGCCGAGAAGGCGGGTGTGGCGAAGTTCGTGGACCTGATCTCGGGCATCGCCGTGCGCGAGGAAACCGATGATGCGACCGGCATGACGCAGAAGATCGTGATCGACTGGCGCACCGCGCCGCGCGGCAACGATCTGAAGCCGGAAATCATCATCATGGACCCCGCAACTGGCGAACCGGTGCGCAACGATGCCGGCAACCCGATCAGCTATGCGATGTCGGTCGACGCGATCCTGTCCATCGAGGACGGGCAGGACGTGAAGGCCGGTGACGTGGTGGCGCGGATCCCGCGCGAAGGTGCACGGACCAAGGACATCACCGGGGGTCTTCCCCGCGTGGCGGAACTGTTCGAGGCCCGTCGCCCGAAGGATCACGCGATCATCGCCGAAATCGATGGCTATGTGCGCTTCGGCAAGGACTACAAGAACAAGCGCCGCATCACCATCGAGCCGTCGCAGGAGGGCATGGATCCGGTCGAATACATGGTGCCGAAAGGCAAGCACATCCCGGTGCAGGAAGGCGACTTCGTGCAGAAGGGTGACTACATCATGGACGGCAACCCGGCCCCGCATGACATCCTGCGGATCATGGGGATCGAGGCGCTGGCCGACTACCTGACCGACGAAGTGCAGGACGTCTATCGACTGCAGGGTGTGAAGATCAACGACAAGCATATCGAGGTGATCGTTCGCCAGATGCTTCAGAAGATCGAGATCCTGGACTCGGGCGACTCCACGCTGCTCAAGGGCGAGAACGTGGACAAGGCCGAGTTCGAGGAGGAGAACACCAAGACCATCGCGCGTGGCGGGCGTCCCGCCACGGGCGAGCCGGTTCTGCTGGGCATCACCAAGGCGTCGCTGCAGACCCGCAGCTTCATCTCGGCGGCCTCGTTCCAGGAGACGACGCGGGTGCTGACCGAGGCGGCCGTGCAGGGCAAGCGCGACAAGCTGGTCGGGCTGAAGGAAAACGTCATCGTCGGCCGGCTGATCCCGGCCGGCACCGGCGGCGCGACCAGCCGTGTGCGCAAGCTCGCGGCCGACCGCGACCAGAAGGTGATCGACGCCCGCCGGGCCGAGGCCGAAACGGCCGCAGCGCTGGCAGCGCCGGTGGCAACGCCGGTCGATGACGTGATCGACGCCGCGGAAGAAGCCTTCGGCCTGGTCGAAACCCCGGAAAGCCGGGATTGATCAGCGTCTGACCTCAGGTCTGTGACCATTAACCGGCCCCGCAGCGATGCGGGGCCGGTTTCGGTTTGGGGGCAGGCGGGGGAAGCTTTCCGGAAGACGGGGCCTTCTGCCCCACATGAAACGAAGAGGCGGGGGGCCTTCTGCCCCCCGCGCCCCCCGAGGATATTTGGAAAAGGCAAAGGGGCAGGGCGCGTCCCCCGCGCCCGGGCAAGGATCAGCCTGCGGCGGCTGCGAGCTCCATCTGCAGCTGCCAGCGCGGGTCGCTGGCGGGCTCGCGCCCGGCGACGGCGGCGAGACGCAGGACATAGTCGGCGCAGCTGAGGTGATGCAGCTTGCGGATGCCGGGCAGGGCCATCGCCTCGGCATGCAGCGCGTCGAAGGCGGCGGCGTAGCGCAGGGCCGACAGATCCTCGACATCATTGCGGTTGAAGCGCTTGAAGAACACGTCCGTGTAGCGGTCCTTGTTGGCCGCGGGGCTGAGCGTGCCGCGCTTGAGCGAGAAGCTTTCTTCCGAGCGGATCATGTAATGGTTCATCTGCGCGGCGCTGTGGGTGGTCAGCTCTGCCTCTGTCTGGCGCCGATAGGGCGCGTCGGGGTGCCACTGCGGCACCGTGACCCGCTCGCTGTTCACCCAGCGAAGCCCGGCGCTGCCCCAGGGGCCGGGGGCAAGATCCGCGCGGTAGCCCCAGGGCCCATGGGCATCGAGCCGGCGGAACAGATCCGCCCGGCGCGAGACCGCCTTGTACCAGCGGTTGACGCCGACGCCCGGGGCCGCGGCTTGGGTGAACTGGCGGTGGATCAGCCCCTCGGACCAATCCTGATGCCCCGAGGTGCCGAAGACCTTCCAGTTGAGCGACATGCCCAGAAAGTCGGGTTCTGAGGGCAGCAGGTCTGTGATCCGGCCGGCGCCCGTGTGCACCACCAGAAACTCATCGACATCGCAGACGAGGATCCAGTCCGCCGCCTGCGCCAGTGGATGCCGCTTGGCCCGTCGCAGCTTGGGAAGCAGCGGGATCTCGCCCGGCTTCATCCTGTAGTCGATGCGGGTCAGCCAGCCGGCATCTTGCAGCGCATCCAGCAGTTGCGGGGAGTGGTCGGTGCAATCATTGGTCACCACCAGAATGTCGGTGAAGCCCAGCATCCGGTACCAGGTGACCCATTCGACAAGGAAGGCGCCCTCGTTCCGCATCGAGGAGATGACAAGGCTGCGCAAGGCGGGCTCCGGGTCAGGCAACGGGCGGAGCTTAGGGCGAAAGCGCCGCGGGGGTCCAGCCCTTGCCGGGCCGAACAGAGGGCAGGGCCTGTCCGCCGGGTGGGCGCAGCGACCTTGGTTCTAGGCGCTTTATGGTGCGGCCCACTTCCACCGGCGTTCTAGGCGCGACGGTGGAGAAGCGCCCGCCCGGGGGGGCGGACGGGCGCTGCCCGGCGGCGCTAAAGCGCCTTATTCCGGGCAAAGAGCGAGGGACCAGTCGGCCCGCGCTGGCATTGGCCGACACGCCGACAGCTTCCCTCCCACCAACCCCTCTGGCGCACCCCGGCGCCTCCTGCTATCCGGCCGGCATGATCCCGATGTCCGACAACCTGCGCGGCGCACTGCTGATGATGGCGGCGATGGCGGCCTTCACCGGCAATGACACGCTGCTGAAGGCGGTCACGGCCGAGGTGCCGCTGTTCCAGTCCATCGTGATCCGAGGCGCGGTGACGCTGGTGCTGCTGGCGGGGCTGGCCTGGGCGCGGGGCGGCGTGCAGCTGCGGCTGGGGCGGCGGGATACCAGGGTCCTCGGCCTGCGCTCGGCGGGCGAGATCGGGGCGACGCTGGCCTTCCTGTCGGCGTTGCAGCACATGCCACTGGCGAACCTCAGCGCGATCATGCAATCGCTGCCGCTGGTGGTGACCCTGCTGGCGGCGCTGCTGTTCCGTGAGAGGATCGGCTGGCGGCGGCTGACGGCCATTGGCGTCGGCTTCGCCGGGGTGCTGCTGATCATCAAGCCGGGCGGCGCGGCCTTCGATGGCTGGTCTGTGCTGGGAGTGGTGGCGATGGGCTGCGTGGCGCTGCGCGATCTGTCCACGCGCTCGCTGTCGCCCGGGGTGCCGTCGCTGGCGGTGACGATCTATGCCGCGCTGGCGGTGACGGCGTTGGGGGCGGTGGTGGCGCCGTTCCAGGGCTGGGTGGCGGTGACGCCCTCGCAACTGATCAGCCTGGCCGGGGCAGCGGTGTTCCTGATCGGCGGCTATCAGTTCATCATCATGGCGATGCGGGTGGGCGATGTCAGCGCGGTGACGCCGTTCCGCTATACTTCGCTGCTGTTTGCCATTGTGCTGGGGTGGATCACCTTCGGCCAGCTTCCCGATGCGCTGACGCTGGTGGGCGCGGGGGTCGTGATCGCCTCGGGCCTGTTCATGTTGCGGCGCGAGCGGCAGCTGGGGATTGCCTGATCCGCGGGGCCGGAACGGCCCGCCCCGGCGCCGGGTGCTGTTGACAACCCCTGCGACTCCCCATATACGGCGCGCACTCGTGTGGCGGGGAAGGCTCTGCCCGTGGGTATCAGAAATGGATGTGGTCACGATCCGGGCATCACTGTCCCGATCCTCTGGAATTCCACCGCGTCGTCCCTGCGCAGGGGACGAATGCGGTTTTGGTGTTTTGTGGACGCGCAAGGCACAAGAACTGTGAATGCCCCCGGAAGTCGCGTTGACGAGCGTGATTGAACGGGCCGCAAACAAAAAGGCGAGATGAATGCCGACGATCCAACAGCTGATCCGCAAGCCGCGGCAGCCCAAGGTGCAGCGCTCGAAGTCGCAACACCTTCAATCCTGCCCGCAAAAGCGCGGTGTCTGCACGCGCGTCTACACCACGACGCCGAAGAAACCGAACTCGGCCATGCGGAAAGTCGCCAAGGTGCGTCTGACCAACGGCTTTGAGGTGATCAGCTACATCCCCGGCGAGAAGCACAACCTTCAGGAGCACTCGGTGGTCCTGATCCGCGGCGGCCGGGTAAAAGACCTTCCGGGCGTTCGCTACCACATCCTGCGCGGTGTGCTCGATACGCAAGGCGTCAAAGATCGTCGCCAGCGTCGTTCGAAATACGGCGCGAAGCGTCCGAAGTAAGGAGAGACAGAGATGTCCCGTCGTCACGCCGCCGAAAAGCGCGAAGTCCTGCCTGATGCCAAGTTTGGCGATCGGGTCGTCACGAAATTCATGAACAACCTGATGGTCGACGGCAAGAAGTCGACCGCAGAGCGTATCGTGTACAATGCGCTGGAGCGGGTTCAGACCCGGCTCAAGCGCGAACCGATCGAAGTCTTCCACGAGGCCCTCGACAACGTGAAGCCCTCGGTCGAGGTGCGCTCGCGCCGGGTCGGCGGCGCCACCTATCAGGTGCCGGTCGAAGTGCGGATGGAGCGCCGCGAGGCGCTGGCGATCCGCTGGCTGATCACCGCCGCGAAGAACCGCAACGAGCACACGATGGAAGAGCGCCTCGCCGGCGAGCTTCTGGATGCCGTGAACTCGCGCGGGACTGCCGTGAAGAAGCGTGAAGACACGCACAAGATGGCCGACGCGAACAAAGCGTTCAGCCATTACCGCTGGTAACCTTTCAGCCTGAGGACCACCCCAATGGCACGCGAATACCCCCTCGAGCTCTACCGCAACTTCGGGATCATGGCCCACATCGACGCGGGCAAGACCACCACGACCGAGCGGATCCTTTTCTACACCGGAAAGTCCCACAAGATCGGCGAGGTGCATGATGGCGCCGCGACGATGGACTGGATGGAACAGGAGCAGGAGCGGGGCATCACGATCACGTCCGCTGCGACCACCACCATGTGGGAACGCACTTCGGATGGCGTGACCGCCGAAACGCCGAAGCACCGCTTCAACATCATCGACACCCCCGGCCACGTCGACTTCACCATCGAAGTCGAACGCTCGCTGGCGGTGCTGGATGGCGCGGTGTGCCTGCTGGACGCGAATGCCGGGGTGGAGCCCCAGACGGAAACGGTGTGGCGTCAGGCCGACCGTTACAAGGTGCCGCGGATCGTGTTCGTCAACAAGATGGACAAGATCGGCGCCGACTTCTTCAACTGCGTGAAGATGATCAAGGACCGTACCGGCGCGACCCCGTGCCCGGTGGCCCTGCCGATCGGCGCGGAAGACCAGCTTGAAGGCATCATCGACCTGATCACCATGGAAGAATGGGTGTGGCAGGGCGAGGATCTCGGCGCGAGCTGGATCCGCCAGCCGATCCGCGAGAGCCTGCTGGACCTTGCCACCGAATGGCGCGGCAAGATGATCGAGCTTGCGGTCGACATGGACGACACGGCGATGGAGGCCTATCTCGAAGGCGTCGAGCCGGACGTTCCGACCCTGCGCGCGCTGATCCGCAAGGGCACGCTGTCGATGGCCTTCGTGCCGGTGACCGCGGGTTCGGCCTTCAAGAACAAGGGCGTTCAGCCGATGCTGAACTGCGTTGTGGACTTCCTGCCCTCGCCGCTGGACGTGCCTGCCTATATGGGCTTCGCGCCGGGCGACGAGACGGAAACCCGGAACATCCCGCGCTCTGCCGATGACAGCCAGCCCTTCGCGGGCCTGGCGTTCAAGATCATGAACGACCCCTTCGTGGGCTCGCTCACCTTCACCCGGATCTACTCTGGCGGCCTGAAGAAGGGCGACCAGATGATCAACTCGACCAAGGAGCGCCGCGAGCGCGTTGGCCGGATGATGATGATGCACGCCATCAACCGCGTGGAAATCGACGAAGCCTTCGCGGGTGACATCATCGCGCTGGCCGGCCTGAAAGAGACGACGACGGGCGACACGCTCTGCGATCCGTCGAATCAGGTCGTGCTGGAAACGATGACCTTCCCGCAGCCGGTGATCGAGATTGCCGTGGAACCGAAGTCGAAGGCCGACCAGGAGAAGATGGGCATCGCGCTCGCCCGCCTGGCTGCCGAAGACCCGTCCTTCCGCGTCGAGACCGATCTGGAATCGGGCCAGACGATCATGAAGGGGATGGGCGAACTTCACCTCGACATCCTCGTCGACCGGATGCGCCGCGAGTTCAAGGTCGAGGCAAATATCGGTGCGCCGCAGGTGGCCTACCGCGAGACCATCTCGCGTGAAGCCGAGATTGACTACACGCACAAGAAACAGACCGGCGGTACCGGTCAGTTCGCGCGGATCAAGCTGGTGATCACCCCGACGGAACCGGGCGAGGGCTACTCGTTCGAATCCAAGGTCGTCGGCGGCACGGTGCCCAAGGAATACATCCCGGGCGTCGAAAAAGGCATCAAGTCCGTGATGG
>Ga0209024_1002193_pt1 | contig 12214 bp, 10 predicted proteins | sample AutmiccommunBRH5_FD_187380 | JGI IMG/M metagenome (GOLD analysis project Ga0209024, IMG submission 187380) | Deep subsurface microbial communities from Mt. Terri, Switzerland - Autotrophic microbial communities BRH/5 (SPAdes) (version 2) | ecosystem: Environmental > Aquatic > Deep subsurface >...
GTCTTCATCCACACCGCTTTTATAGCGAAGCCACTGCAAATCGCCGTCTGCAGTTTGTTGAACGCTTAGCACACGGCCAGCACGCAAGTTGACCAGGTTTTTGGCCACTTTGTCTTGAGCCAAAAATGGGCCAAGGCCCAAGGTATTCACGCCCATTCGTTCCAGCAAGCCCACCAAGGTGTCGCCGCGGCGAATTCGCTCCTCGGCAACCAGCGGATCAAAGGTATAAACGCCTTGATCAGCAAGGTTCAGCTCAACAGCTTCAACCACCACCTCGGGATTCAGCAGGGCTGAATCAACAGCGGAATTTTGAACAGAGCCTGCAATTGCTACCACTGCACCCAAAACAGGGAATGAAAAAAACCCTACAATGACCCACTTTCTGTGGTTGTGCGATTCAGGTAGCGCAGCGTCTGCGTATTGCAAACTTGTTTGAACCAGGCGCGTGGCGAATGAAACACCCTGCACGCATGCGGCGATTGCTCGCTCTAAGAAATTCTGAAGCATCATTTTTTAGTTTTAAATGTGTGAAATTTCACGTTGCCGACAGCCCACAATCAGCATTATTTTCAAAAATACAACACGTAACCTGCCAGAGTGTAACAAAGGATTGCCAAATGAAACAGTCACCTGATAGAAGGCCCCCCAATATTACGGAAATTACTGAGAATTTGTCTGAATCCGTTCGCCATGCCCTTGAAGTGACCAAACGCGGCTGCGAAGAACTGTTGATCGAATCCGAATGGATTCAGAAACTGGTTCAAAGTGAAAAAACAGGCAAACCGCTCCGTATTAAATTGGGCCTGGACCCCACGGCACCCGACATTCATTTGGGTCACACAGTGGTGCTCAACAAGCTGCGCCAGCTGCAAGACCTGGGCCATCAAGTTATTTTCCTGATCGGCGACTTCACATCCATGATCGGTGACCCATCGGGCCGCAACAGCACCCGCCCGCCATTGACCCGCGAGCAAATTCAGGAAAACGCCAAAACATACCATCAGCAGGCCGTGAAAATTCTGGATGCCGACAAAACTGAAATTCGCTTCAACAGCGAATGGTGCATGCCCCTGGGTGCGGACGGCATGATCAAACTGGCTTCCAGCTACACAGTGGCCAGAATGCTGGAAAGGGAAGACTTTACAAAGCGGTATCAAGGGGGCGTTCCCATTGCTATTCACGAATTTCTGTACCCGCTGATGCAGGGCTACGATTCCGTGGCGCTGCAATCAGACCTGGAAATGGGTGGCACCGACCAGAAATTCAACCTACTGGTGGGCCGTGAACTGCAGAAGCAGCACGGGCAGGCCCAGCAATGTGTTTTGACCATGCCGTTGCTGGTTGGCACAGACGGCGTCGACAAAATGTCGAAGTCCAAGAACAACTATGTGGGCGTGACTGAAACCCCGTCGAACATGTTTGGCAAAGTGATGTCCATTTCCGATGTGTTGATGTGGAACTGGTACACCCTGCTCAGCTTCAAATCGATTGAAGAAATCGAAGCCCTTAAAACCGCTTGTGCCAACGGTGAAAACCCGCGCAATGCCAAAGTGGCGCTGGCCCAGGAACTGGTGACACGCTTTCACAGCCAGCAAGCTGCGGTAGATGCACTGGCTGAATTTGAAGCCCGTTTCAAGCAAGGCGTTCTTCCCGACGACATGCCTGAAGTGGTGTTGGAACTGCCAGAGGGTGAAACCGATGCGGGCTTGGCCTGGGTGCTGAAATCCGCCGGGCTGTGTGAAAGCAGCAGTGACGCCAACCGGAACATTCAACAGGGCGGTGTAAAAATTGAAGGCGAAAAAGTGTCGGACAAAGCAACCCGCCTGCCCAAAGGCAGCCATGTGATTCAGGTAGGCAAACGCCGGTTTGCAAGGGTGCAGTTGAATTGAGTCCACAAACCCTGAATTTCAAAGCCGCAGTCAACAAAAAGCCCAACGGCACCCGCTTCATTCTGGTACGCCATGGCGAGACAGACTGGAACAAGGAAAAACGTTTCCAGGGGCACACCGACATTGCCCTGAACGCACACGGGGTGCAGCAGGCGCAACTTGTCCGGCGTTATTTTGACCGGCTTGAAGAGGCAGGCGTACCGCTTTACCAATATTGCGTCAGCAGCGACCTGGGCCGTGCCCACGCCACCGCCAAAACAATTCACGGCAACAAAACCCCCGCGGTTGTGCTGAACAACGGCCTGCGCGAACGGAACTACGGGCACCTGTCCGGGCTGACCGGCGATGAAATGCACGAGAAAAGTCCGCAAGAATTCGCCAGCCTTCGCAACCGCGTACCCGATGCACCGTTGCTGGGTGGCGAAAGCCTGGCGCAATTTTACCAGCGCGTGGTGTCTGCATTTCAGCAAATTGCCCTTGAGCAACAGGGCCACACCACACTGTTGGTTGCCCACGGCGGTGTACTGGATTGTATTTACCGGCACTGCACGGGCGAACCCCTTGAAAAACAACGTGACTGGCAACTGCCCAATTGCGCCTTGAACGTGGTCAATATTGAACCTTCAGGCCATAAAAGTGTGCCAGTGTGGGCATGGCTGGGCCATTTGCGCAACGACGAAACGGGCCAAAACATGGACGAAGTCGATGGTCGAATCGCTTGAAATCATTTAGAATGTTGGGCTTGTCTTGAACCCAATCCTTTCCGGAAATTGTTATGTTTGACCGCCAAAAAAGCATCGCCCAAACCGACCCTGAACTGTGGACCGCCATTCAGCAGGAAACCACCCGCCAGGAAGACCACATTGAGCTGATCGCGTCTGAAAACTACGCCAGCCCGGCCGTGATGGAAGCGCAGGGTTCACAACTGACCAACAAATACGCCGAAGGCTACCCCGGCAAGCGCTACTACGGTGGCTGCGAACACGTGGACGTGGTGGAAGACCTGGCCATTGATCGCCTGAAAAAGCTTTTTGGCGCGGAAGCCGCCAACGTGCAGCCCAATTCAGGCTCACAGGCCAACCAGGCCGTATTTTTTGCATTGCTGCAACCCGGCGACACCATCATGGGCCTGTCATTGGCTGAAGGTGGCCACCTTACACACGGCATGCCACTGAACATGTCTGGCAAGTGGTTCAACGTGGTTTCCTACGGTTTGAACAAGGAAGAAGCGATTGATTACGAGCAGGTTGAAGCCCTGGCCCGTGAACACAAGCCAAAAATCATCATCGCCGGTGCATCGGCCTATGCCCTGCGCATCGACTTCGAACGTTTTGCCAAAATCGCCAAGGAGGTAGGTGCCTACTTCATGGTGGACATGGCCCACTACGCCGGCTTGATTGCTGCAGGTGTGTACCCCAACCCCGTGCCACACGCCGACGTGTGTACATCGACCACGCACAAATCGCTGCGCGGTCCACGTGGCGGCATCATCCTGATGAAAGAAGAGCTGGCCAAGAAAATCAACAGCGCAATTTTCCCCGGTATTCAAGGCGGCCCCTTGATGCACGTGATCGCAGCGAAGGCCGTGGCCTTCAACGAGGCGCTGCAACCATCATTCAAAGAGTACCAGCAACAAGTGGTACTGAATGCCAAAGCATTGGCTGAAACACTGGTTGAGCGTGGCCTGCGCATTGTGTCTGGCCGCACCGAAAGCCACGTGATGCTGGTTGACCTGCGTGCCAAGGGCATTACCGGCAAGGCGGCTGAAGCTGCCTTGGGCAATGCGCACATTACCGTGAACAAGAACGCGATTCCAAACGACCCTGAAAAGCCATTTGTAACCAGTGGTGTTCGCTTGGGCAGCCCCGCAATGACCACACGCGGCTTTAAGGAAGAACAAGCCCGTGCCGTTGGCCATCTGATCGCCGATGTGCTGGAAAACCCAGAGGACGAAGCCACACTGGCCACGGTTCGAGCCAAGGTCAAGGAATTGACCAGCCAGTTCCCTGTTTACAAGTAAACCAGGGGCGACGGCGTCATGAAATGCCCCTTCTGCGGCAACGCCGACACCCAGGTAGTTGATTCGCGCACGTCTGAAGAAGGCGACGCGATTCGACGCCGCAGGCAATGCAGCAGTTGTGGCAAACGCTTCACCACCTACGAACGGGCAGAACTGTTTCTGCCCGCCATCGTAAAAAAAGATGGCTCGCGGGTTGAGTTCTCGCGCGACAAACTGCGCGGCAGCTTGATGCTGGCGCTGCGCAAACGCCCTGTCCGCGCAGAAGCCATTGACGACGCCATTTCCAGCATTGAAGAAAAACTGCTGGTGAGTGCTGCACGGGAAGTGGACACCAAATTTTTGGGTGAGTTGGTCATGCAACAACTCAAACAACTCGACACGGTGGCCTACATTCGCTTTGCTTCGGTTTACAAAAGCTTCGAAGACCTGCAAAGTTTCTCGGAAGAAATTGCACACTTGACCGCCCCCACCAAAAAAGGCGTTTAAGCCATGGTGACAAACCACCCAAGCGATGAACACTGGATGCAATATGCGCTGAACCTGGCCTGGAAGGGCCAATACAGCACCACGCCCAATCCGCGCGTGGGTTGCGTGTTTGTGCGCGGTGGCGCTGCAATTGCGGAAGGCTTCCACGCCAAGGCTGGCGAAGGCCATGCCGAAGTGCAAGCAATTGCCGATGCGAAAACACGTGGTGTTTCCCTGCAAGGCAGCACAGCCTATGTAACCCTGGAACCCTGCGCCCACCATGGCCGCACAGGCCCATGTGCTGAAGCTTTGGTGGCCACAGGCGTTGCCCGGGTTGTAGCAGCAGTGCTTGACCCCAACCCACTGGTTGCGGGCAAAGGCATGGCCATTTTGCAAACGGCTGGCATTGAAACTGCAAACGGCGTGCTGGTTGAGAAAGCCCGCTGGATCAACCGTGGTTTTTTCAGCCGCATGGAACGCCAGCGCCCCTGGGTGCGCCTGAAAGTGGCCAGCAGTGCAGATGGCATTAGCGCCCTGAACAACGGGGTAAGCCAATGGATTACCGGCGAGGAAGCCCGGCTGGATGGCCACCATCTGCGTGCCCAAGCCTGCGCTGTGCTCAGCGGTATTGGCACTGTAAAAGCAGACAACCCGCAATTGAATGTTCGCGGCATCGACACCGATCGCCAGCCCCTGAAAGTGATTGTCGACAGCAAACTGGAAATATCGCCCGATGCGCTGTTGCTGCAAACCGGGCGCGTACTCATTGCACACACTGAACCTGATGCACCGGCTTGGTTGAGTACCCACCCCAACGCCGCAAACATTGAAGCACTGAACGTGGCACCAATTGCCGCAGGCTTGCACGCAGGGAAAGTAAAAACAGACCTGCTGCGCCTGCTGCAGGAATTGGCGCAACGTGGTGTCAATGAACTGCACCTTGAGGCTGGCTTTGGCTTGAATGGATCGTTCCTGCAAGCCGGCTTGGTGGATGAAATTGTGCAGTACATTGCCCCCCGCTTCCTGGGGCCAGGCCAAGGCCTGTTCCGCCTGCCTGAACTGGACACCCTGCCCGCTTATGTAAGCTGGGCCATTCATTCATTTGAACAAATTGGACAGGACCTGCGAATTACGTGGGTTCAAAATAATCAGGAGTAGTAGCACCCATGTTCACCGGAATTATTGAATCGATCGGTCAAATTAAAACTGTTGAACCCCTTCAAAACTCGGCCTACGCAGGCGTTCGCCTTGCCGTGCATGCCCCCACGCTTGATTTCTCGGACATCAAACTTGGCGACAGCATTGCCATTCAGGGCGCCTGCATGACCGTGGTGGCCATGGCCGACCACACCTTTCACGTGGATGTATCACAGGAAAGTTTGTCGAAAACCGTGGGCCTAAGCCAGCCCGGTGAAGTGAACCTGGAAAAAGCCATGCGCTTGTCCGACCGCGTGGGTGGCCACTTGGTAAGTGGCCACGTCGATGGCTTGGGCAATGTTGCCGAATTCGAACCCGTGGGTGAAAGCTGGCACCTGCAAATTCGCGCACCGAAAACCCTGTCGCCCTTCTTCGCCTACAAGGGCTCGGTGACCGTGAACGGCGTCAGCCTGACTGTGAACAAAGTGGACGATCATGCAAGCGGTGAATGCGATATTCACATCAACCTGATTCCGCACACCGTGCAAATGACCACGTTGAAACACCTGAAAGCGGGCAGCCCGGTGAATCTGGAAATCGACCAGATTGCGCGGTACTGCGAGCGGATTGTGAAGACGATGAATTTGAATCACTAAAACGCCAGATTACTGCACACTAACCTTTCCAAACAAGGCCTTCGCCTTCGACTTGGTGTTGTCTGAATCTGCACCCAAGGCAATGCCGGTGAACATCACCGGCCCTTCCGGCAATTCGGCACCGAAGGCTTTGCGCGCATCGGCTTGCAGGTCACGGTTTTCAGCAATCAGCTCGCTGCTTGTTGCTGTATCCCGCACCACAATATTCTTCACCCGCTCGGTGAACGGGTTATCAAACACCTGCCCAACTTTTTCACCGGGTGTGCCCCACACATAACACAAGGTGGCTGCGGGCAAACGTTCGCCCGACACAGTGCGCGCGGCGGCCAGGGCCAGTCGGGTTCCAATCCCCAACTTTCTTTCGTCAATCTGTATGAATGCGCACAACTTCGCACCTGCGTCGTCGCCAGCCTTCGTTTGCAAATTGGCCTTGGTGGGTTGGGTCAGCATTTGCCATTCCCAGCTTAATGTTTTTAATACGGTGGATTTGGAAAATGGGTGTATCAGCGTGCCATAGGCCATGTCAGCATCGGCCTGCAGCACGGTTTTATCGCCTTGCTTGATCAGATTGAACTGTGTGTGCGCCGCAATGTCCGGGTGGTATTGCGCCTTCCAAGGTGCGGGAATGCCGGCAGCCACATCCGCAGGCCAAGGCTTCAAAGGCTCCCCAGCTTGGGCAGGTGCAAGAATGGCGCCAAACAGCGGGAATACACACACCCCGAAAAAAAACCGATGTTTGTAGCTTGTCGTTTTCATTTGATTTCCATTCTCGCCCATCGTTTGTCCTTCGCTACCGGTTCGGCTTAAGGCTGTTCGTTCTTATAACGTTCAGCCCAATCAGCAGGTACACAACCCGCATCAATCGCTTTTTCCAAATCCCCGGGCTCGTCGATGTCGATCTGGGGGCGCAACCACTTTGCCTGCTGATTGTGTTGACTCAAAATCATTCGGGTTTGTTCCGCCACCCGGGGTGTTCCCCAGTCAATTGATTCAGAAAACACAGCAGGCAAACAGCGTGTGCAGGCCAGCGCCACATATCCACCGTCATGCGCAGGCACAAATGCAATGGCGTATGTCTTCGCCGCCAGTCTCAATTCACCCAAATCGGCAGGTGTAAACTGCACGGCATCGGGCCCCAGCAACACCACCATCTCGCTTTGCTTCAGGTGCGTTTCCACTGCTGTTTGCATGCGCAGGCCCAAATGGCCCTGGGGCTGAACATGGCGCGCCACGGGCCTACCACCCAACAATGCATCCCATTGCTCATCGGTACCCCCATCGGTCCACAAGGCCACATTCACGCACTGCAATTTATCAAGGGTGCTTAGCAACAGGTAGCGCGCAAAGGCTGCGCATTGCTGTGCGCCCAACAGCGGCTCCAGTCGGGTTTTTACGCGGCCTGCCAGCGGGTACTTTGCAAACACGGCAACAGTTATCGGCAATTTCCCGCGCGTATCGGCATACCGCCGGGCCAGTTCGGCGGCTGGCACACCGCGCCAATATTGAAATCGAAAAAGCCACATCAGCACGATGGTTGACCACGCGCCATGGGTATCCCAGCGCCGCCCAGAGGTAAGCACGTGCGAACGAATCGCCAGAAAACATTCAGGTGCCGTGCGCTTCAAACGTTTGCACAGCTCGATATCTTCCATCAGGGGCTGTTCGGGAAAACCGCCAACACCCTGAAACAAATTGCGGCCCACAAACAAGGCCTGATCGCCCGTGCCAATTTTGCTCAAACGCGACCGGTGGTTCATGAACCAGGCAACCACAGGCAGCCACCTGCTTTGGCCTTCAATTTGCACATCGAAACGTCCCCATGTACAGGTACTAGCTCGGGTCAACAACGCATTCCAGGCCGCCAAACCCAACACTGTGTCTGCATGCAAAAAAAGCAACACATCACCCTTGGCCTGCGCTGCACCGGCATTCATTTGCCGTGCGCGGCCTTTGGTACTTTGAATGGCAGTAATCTGCGGGTGCTGTGCAAGGGCCAGCAAGGCCGGCCAGCTTGAATCGCTGGACCCGCCGTCGACCAGCACAATTTCATCCCCCGCACGAAGCAATGCAAGCAAGGCGCGAATGCGGGGAGAAAATGAATCTGTTTGATGGCCCGGCACTTCGTTGTACACGGGCACTACGATAGAAATGGCGGGCGCGGCGGGCAGCACTGGGTGCATGCCCTAGAAGAAAATCGAGGCCAGGCCCAGAAAGATGAAGAAGCCCATGCTGTCGGTGGTGAAAGTAAGCAACACCGACGAACCCATTGCCGGGTCGCGGCCCATTTTCTCGAGGCCCAAGGGCACCATAACGCCAACCAGGGAACCCACCAACAGGTTCAGCATCACGGCCAGTGTCATCAACAAACCCAACATCACGGCGTTCGGGGTGCCGTAATACAGGCCCCACGCTGCCAAGCCAGCCAGGCTGCCCCACACTAGGCCATTCAGGCCGGCAATGGCCAGTTCCTTTTTCAGCAACAGTTTGAAGTTGGCCGCTGTAACCTGGCCCAAAGCCAGCGAACGAATCATCAGGGTCATGGTTTGATTGCCGGAATTGCCGGCAATGCCCGCCACAATCGGCATGAGTGTTGCCAGGGCCACCACTTTGGCAATGGTGCCTTCAAAGGTGTCGATCACTCGGCTGGCAAAAAATGCGGTACACAAATTCAAGCCCAGCCACAGCCAGCGGTTTTTTGCCGACTCCCACACCGAGGCGAACAGGTCTTCCTCTTCACGCAAACCCGCGCTGGAAAGCAAATCCGCTTCGCTTTCTTCACGGATCACGTCCACCACCTCGTTCACGGTGAGGCGGCCAATCAGCTTGCCCGAAGGATCCAGCACGGGTGCAGAAACCAGGTCATAACGCTCGAAGGCCTGTGCGGCCTCGTAGGCGTCGTCGAGTGCCGACAGCATCAGCACTTCACGGCTCATCACCTCGCTTACCAGTGTTTCGGGCTCGTTCACCAGCAAACGGTCCAAAGGCAAGCTGCCTTTGAAATGATCAACGCGATCGACCACAAACACTTGGTCAGTTTGTTCAGGCAATTCATCGAAGCGGCGCAGGTAACGCAACACCACTTCCAGGGTCACGTCATCGCGAATGGTCACCATGTCGAAGTCCATGCGCGCACCCACGGTGTCTTCGGGGTAGCTCATGGCGGCACGCAGTTGTTCGCGCTCCTCAAGGCTCAAGCCACTGGCCAGCTTTTCCACCACGTCGCGTGGCAGGTCGGGGGCCAGTTCTGCAATTTCATCGGCATCAAGAGATTCCGTGGCAGCGAACAATTCCTCGCTGTCCATGGACTTGATCAGGGCTTCGCGAACCGCGTCGCTCAATTCAAGCAGAATGTCGCCATCGCGGTCCGAGCGCACCAAGCCCCACACCAACATGCGGTCTTCTTGCGGCAGACTTTCCAGCACATAGGCCACGTCGGCGGGGTGAAGCAGGTACAGCTTGTTGCCAAGTTCGGTCAGGTGCTGGCGGTGCACCAGCTCCTCCACCAAACTTTGCCGTTCAGGATTAACCGTGGTTTGCTGGTTGTGAACAACACTCTCGATTACTTTTTGTTTGCGCAACAAGGCCTGCACTTCGGCCAATGCCCGCTGTGCATCATCGAGATCGTGAGGCAGCTCAACCGCTGGCTCCTGACCGTGATAATCGGTGTCTTGTTCGCTCAAAACAAAGTCCTGAAAAGTTGTGTTTTACAACAATTGAAACGCAGCAACCGCCACCAAAGTTGGCCCCAAAGCGGCGACAAACAATTTGCCAGCGTTAATTGAACCATCATTGAAATACTTTTGCAGAATTGCAAAGCCTGCCGGGTTGGGTGCGTTCGCAATCACGGTCAAACCACCCCCCGTTACAGCGCCAGCCACCAAGGCGTATTTAAACTGATCGTCCACACCTTCGACCAGAGAACCCAAATAAGTCAATGCTGCGTTGTCGGTAATTGCTGTCAATGCCGTGGCGCCGTAGTACAGCGCGGTGGGGCTCATGCCCTTCAATACATCTTGCAACCACCAAGCCTGCATGCCACCCAACACCACCAAACCAGCCAGAAAGAATGCCACCATCAGGCCTTCTTTCAAAATCAGTTTGTCCTGGTACTGGCTGTAAGCACTGGTGTAACCCAGAAAGAACAAGAACAACCCCATAAATACTGCGGGGTGGTGCGCAAACACCACCACGCCCACCAAAAACAGCAAGTGGGTGACAATTACCCACACCGGCATGTTTTCTTTGGGCCCATTTTCGGAAGGCTTTTGCATGGCAGTCAATTCTTTGGCGAACAGGAAGGTCAGCACCGACGCATTCACAAACACCGCAATAGCCGCTTTCCAGCCAAACATGGTCAACATGTATTGAATGTCAAAGCCCCACTTTGCAGCCACCATCAACACAGGCGGCGCGGCAAACGGGGTCAGCGTTCCACCAATTGAAATATTCACAAACAACACGCCGAGTGTGCCGTACATCAGTTTGTTGCTGATGCCCTGGGTATAAAAACGGTCACGCAGCAGGAAAGCCGCCAGGGTCATTGCGGCGGGTTCGGTAATAAAGGAACCCAACAGCGGCACAATCGACAGGGTGGTAAAGAAATACGCCACTTGCCGGTCAATTGGAATCAGCGATGCCACCAAACGCACAATGCGCCCAGCCAACACCAGAATTGGCTTGCTGGCTGCAATCACCATAATGGCAAATACAAACAGGGGTTCGGTGTAATTTCGCGTGTCAACATATTCAATGGCACCACTTTGGCCAACCACGAAAAACATGAACACCACCAGCACCATGGCCCAAAAGCCGAACACAGCCTCTACTTCACCCAACAAGTGCCACAGGCCGGAATGATTCGGCTGCGAGTGGGCCAAACGTTCAAAGTACTTGGTCGAAAATGTATGGATGACGGCAATGGCGAACAAACTGGCGCCAATCATTTCAATGGTGGTCGGGTTCATGTCACGTCCCTTTGATTCTTGTTTATTGTTAATTGTTGGAAAACAGCACTTCGTCTTCAGTACCCAGCACCTTGGACACTGGCACCCAGCCGCGCAGGCTGTTGATCACCCACACTTGCTCGGCGCGTTGCAAGTCTTGCACATTCAGCCTTGCTTGCCGAATCGTATTTTCCCTTAAAAGGCGTGCACGCAACACCCCGGGCAACAAATAAGTACTTGTGCTTGAACAAATTTGTGGCGTTAACAACTCGCCTTGAATTTTAACGATCAAATTGCAACGGCACGTCTCTGTAATATCTCCCGCTTCGTTGAACAACAACACATCAAACGCACCCTGTGCCTGATCCAGAAAACGATCGTACTCAGGCCTGTGCGTGGTTTTGTGCAGAATAAATTCCGGGTGAGCATTCATGGGGGTGTTCGCCAGACGAAGCTGAACGGGTTCATCGCTGCTTTCAAAGGGATGCAATTCAACATTGAATTCACCATCGGCATTGAGCAAACATCGCGCCCGAAAAATACCCTGCGCATGTTGGCATGCAAGCTTGTCAAGAACGCCCAAGGCACATGCCTGGTCAAACACGTACGAAAAATAATCTGCGGCTTGCGCCATGCGCGCGATGTGGCCATCAAGATTCAGCCACTGCCCATGCTCCAGGCGCAAGGTTTCCAGCAGTTGAAAATCGCGCGTGGCCTGACGCAGAAAAGTGGTTTTCTGCCACCATTCTTTTTTCTCATCCACCTGCGTTGAATACCAGGTAATGCCACTGCCCACGCCATACTCAAGTTCATGACGACTGGCGATCACCGTGCGAATGGGCACATTGAAATGCGCGGTACCGCCCGGACTCAGCACGCCCAGGGCACCACAGTAAAACTTGCGGGGCATTTTTTCCCATTGGGCAATTCGCAACATGGCTTGTGCCTTGGGCGCACCGGTCACGCTGCCACATGGGAACAGGGCTGCAAAAATATCGCGCAGCGTGGTGCCTGAGGCGGTTGTTCCGGAAATGCTGGATGTCATTTGATCGACAGTGGGCAGATGCATCACATCAAACAGGGAACGAACCTGCACCGACCGGG
>Ga0209024_1002196_pt1 | contig 12172 bp, 10 predicted proteins | sample AutmiccommunBRH5_FD_187380 | JGI IMG/M metagenome (GOLD analysis project Ga0209024, IMG submission 187380) | Deep subsurface microbial communities from Mt. Terri, Switzerland - Autotrophic microbial communities BRH/5 (SPAdes) (version 2) | ecosystem: Environmental > Aquatic > Deep subsurface >...
GATCGGGGCGGTGCAGCCAGGGGCCGCTGGTTTCGATGCTGCCGGCGGCCAGTGCCTGCTCCAGCAGGGCGATGAACACCGGCCGTTCCAGTTGCGGCAGCGCATAGCGGCGCAGGCGGTCGCGGTCAGGGCCGAGTTCGTCGGGTTGTTCTTCGTGAAAACGCTGCAGGGCGGCGAGCAGGGTGGCGTCGAGTTCGCTCCAGAGGGCCCTATCGAACAGTCGTGGGCCGAGTCGGGTGCCGACCTCCAGTACGCCTTGCGGCAGCCGCCAGCCTTCGCGCGGGTGGTTGAACTGGCGTTCTAGGCCTTGCGGGTCGATGCCGTTGGCGGCGCTGGCGAGCAGCGGCGGCAATGCCTGCTCGAGGCTCGGCTGGTCGAGGGCGCGAAGTTGTTCCAGCCGTGCGGCGCGGCGGCGATTGCGCGGTGGTGCGTACGGGTCGAGCACGCGACCGCCGCCGAGGGTGCGCTGGGCGGACTGATCGCGCAGGACGATGCGGTCGCTATGCACGGCGTGGCTCGGTGCATTCAGCAGTAATTGAGCAAAGGCGCGTTCGCCCGGTGCCAGGCTCGCATCTTCGAGCAGGGCGACGCGCGCGGTGACGTCCTGGGCGCCGAGGTGCACGTGTACCGGCGTCCAGTGCTTGAGTTCGTGGGCCTCGCCGGGCAGCAGCTGGAAGTCGATATCGATGCGTTGCGTCGGTGCATGCAGCAAGGGGTGCAGCAGCCAGTCGCCGCGATGAATCTGCTCGACGGCCAAACGCTCGCCGGCAAGATTCAGCGCCACCCGCTGGCCGGCATGGGCATCGTTGGCTTCACGGTTCTGCGCGTGCAGACCGCGGACGCGCACGCGTTTGCCGGTGGGGCCGAGCAGCAGTTCATCGCCGATTCGCACGCGCCCGGCAAAGGCTGTACCGGTGACCACCACGCCGGTGCCGGTGACGCTGAAGGCGCGGTCGATGGCCAGGCGGAAGTGGCCGCTGTCGCTGCGGGCGGCGGTGCGCGCGGCTTCTTCGATCAGTGCGGTGCGCAGAGCGTCGATGCCATCGCCGCGGATGCTGGAAACCGGAAAGATCGGTGCGCCGGCCAGTGGCCCGGTGGCCAGCAGGTCTTCGATCTGCTGCTCAACCTCGGCGATGCGCTCCGGCTCGACGCGGTCGATCTTGGTCAGCGCTACCAGCGCGCGACGGATGCCGAGCAGCTCGACGATGGCCAGGTGTTCGCGGGTCTGCGGCATCACGCCGTCGTCAGCGGCGACCACCAGCAGCACGCAGTCGATGCCGCTGGCGCCGGCCAGCATGTTGTGTACGAAACGCTCGTGGCCCGGCACGTCGATGAAGCCGGTGAGGCTGCCTTCACCGAGGTCGGCGTAGACGTAGCCGAGGTCGATGGTGATGCCGCGTTCGCGCTCTTCGCGGCGGCGGTCGCCCTGTTGCCCGGTGAGGGCTTGCAGTAGCGCGGTCTTGCCATGGTCGATATGGCCGGCGGTACCGACGATCAACGGGCCAGCTCCTCTTGCAGGTGCGTCAGTTGCTGGAGGAAGGCCGGTTCGTCGTCGAGTTGGCGCAGGTCGAGCCAGAGGGCGTCGTCATCGATGCGCCCGAGCACCGGAATCGGCAGGCAGCGCAGCGCTTCTTCCAGCTGGCGCAGACTGCGGCCGCGCAGACGCTTGGGTTGCTGCGGGCGGATGCACAGCGCTGCGCTGGGTAGGCGTGCCACCGGCTGCGCGCCGCTGCCGATCATGCCCAGGGCATCGGTTACGGCGACTTGCCAGGTTTCACCGAGCACGGCGGTCAGCGCCGGGGCGATGCGTTCGGCCTGGGTGCGGATCTCGGCCTGTGGGCGGCTGAGCAGGCGCAGGCTGGTGAGGCGTTCGGCCAGGCGGTCGGGATCGCGATAGAGGTTGAGCACCGCTTCCAGCGCGGCAAGGGTCAGCTTGTCGACGCGCAGGGCGCGCTTGAGCGGGTTCTTCTTGATCTTCTGGATCAGTGCCTTGCTGCCGACGATCAGCCCGGCCTGCGGGCCGCCGAGCAGCTTGTCGCCGCTGAAAGTGACGATATCGGCGCCGTCGCGTAGCGCTTCCTGCACCGTGGGTTCCTTTGGCAGGCCCCAGCGCGAGAGGTCGAGCAGGCTGCCGCTGCCGAGGTCTTCCAGCAACGGCAGGCCGTGGGCATGGGCGATGCGCGCCAGTTCGGCGGTGGCGACGCTGGCGGTGAAGCCCAGAACGCTGTAATTGCTGGTGTGCACGCGCATCAACAGGCCCGAGCGCGGGTTGATCGCCGCTTCGTAATCCTTGGCGTGGGTGCGGTTGGTGGTGCCGACTTCATGCAGCTTCACGCCGGCGCGGGCCATGATGTCGGGGATGCGAAAGGCGCCGCCGATCTCGATCAGCTCGCCGCGGGAAATGATGCCTTCCTTGCGTGCGCCGAGACTGTTCAAGGCCAGCAGCACGGCGGCGGCGTTGTTGTTGACCACGGTGACGGCCTCGGCGCCGGTCAGCTCGCGGATCAGCCCTTCGATGAGGTCGTCGCGGTCGCCGCGCTTGCCAGTGGCGAGATCGAATTCCAGATTGAGCGGGTAACGTGCGGCGAGGGTGATCGCCTCGATGGCTTCATCCGGCAGTAAGGCGCGGCCGAGGTTGGTGTGCAGCACCGTGCCCGTGAGGTTGAACACCCGGCGCACGCGGCTGCGGTGCTGGCTGGCCAGGCGTTCGCCGGCGCGCCCGGCGAGTACCGCTTCGGACAATTCCAGTGCAGCCAGCTGGCCGTGGCGGGCCGGTTCTCGCAGTTCATCGAGCAGGTCGCGCAGGGTGTTCAGCAATGCCTGACGGCCGTAGCGCTGCTGCAGCGGCTGACAGGCTGGGTCGCGCAGCAGCTTGTCGACCGAGGGTAGGTGGCTGCTGCTCATGCATCGCCTCCCGGCGCCAGCAGCAGGTTGGGGGCTTTGCGCTGAAAGCCCTGCTCGGACAGCAGCATGTCCAGGTCGAGGGTGGCGAGGTCGGCGGAGAGGCTTTCGCCATCCGGCGCCAGGTCCAGGTAGAGCTGCTTGAGGTAGCCATTGCACTCAGGGCAGACCTCGGCCTTGACGCCTTGCGGCGAGCCTTCGAAGTGCAGGTAGTCGAGTTTCTTGGTGCTGCGGCAGAGGCTGCATTTGACGCGCACGTAATGCCACTCGCAGGCGCACAGCGAGCAGACCAGATAACGCAAGCCGTTGAGCTGGCCGCGATGGCGGATGATGCCTGCCATCGGTGGCGCACCGCAGCAGGGGCAGTGGGTCTGGTCTTCGCGCTCGCGCATGTCGGAGAGGTCGAGCTGCAGCAGCCAGTGGCTCCAGGCCAGCTGCAGGGCGGCGCCGAGGAAGGGCACCAGTGCTGGCGGCAGGCTGTCGTACTGGCCACTGACCAGTGCCACGGCCCATGCCTTGCGCTGGCCGCTTTCGGCCTCACGCAGTTGCTCGATGGCAGCCACTACCGCGGGGCTTTCCGGCGCCACGAAGGCATCCAGCCAGGCATCCAGCATCGTCAGCCAGGCATCGTCGCGCACCAGAGTATCGGCAGCCAGCGGCGGCAGGTTGTGGCTGAGACTTTCGCGGGTGCGGTGTTCGTCCAGCGGCGCGATTGTCGGCGGGTTGTCCAGCACCTGCTGTTGCGCCTGGCACACCGCTGCCAGCAGGCGCAGGTAGTCGGCGAACGGATGGCCTTCGGCGAGCCTGGTCAGGCGCTCGCTGCGCAGGGCGAACAGGTTGCGCGGTGGCAGGTTGAGAAAGGGTGGTTTGCTGGCAGCGGCTTCGATCTGCCCTGGTTCGAGAATGGTGCCTGCCACGCAGGACTCCTTATTCTTGGGGTTGTGCCGAACAGCATAGTCCGTCACCGGCTGCCGCTCGGCTTCGATGATGCACGAGGTCGAAGATTCCCGCGCGTGTGCTGGGAATCTTCGGCTTACAGTGGAGTGCTTATTTGCGCTCGGTGATCTCCCGATACCAGGCCGGATGGTGCTTGCGCGCCCAGGCGCGGCTGACAGTGCCGTAGAGCATGGCGCCCATCGAGCCCTTGAGCCAGATGGCGGCGTAGATGTGCACGATGATGCTGACGATCAGCACAAAGGCGGCGATGGCATGCAGCAGGCTCGCCCAGCGCAGCGAGACGATGCCGAAGAAGCTGCTGAAGTACTCGCGCCAGATGACGATGCCGCTGAGCAGCAACACCAGCATGCTGACGATCAGCACCCAGAACAGCACCTTTTGCCCGGCGTTGTAGCGGCCGACTTCCGGCAGTTTTTCCTCACGGTTATGCACCACGTCGTTGATCTGCCTGAGCCACTGGCGGTCGCGTGCTTCGATGCGGTTATGCCCGGCGAAGCGGATCGCCAGCCAGAGGAAGAAGACGAACATCGCGACCCCGATGAAGGGGTGCAGGATGCGCGTCCAGGTGCCGCCGCCGAACAGCCCGGAGAGGCCGAACAGCGCCGGATGGAACAGCGCCAGGCCGGACAGCGCGGCGAGTACGAAGAGGATGGCAACGATCCAGTGATTGGTCCGCTGCGAGGGGTTGTAGCGTTCGATGTCGTTGTTATTCATCGTTGGCTCCTTGAGCGATCGACTCCGAGGATGGCCCCGCGAACGGGGCCGCCGGATTCAGGGTCGCGGCTCCTTGGGGTCGACCACATGCACCGAAGGATCGACCTGGTGCACCACGGGCTCGCTGAGTTCGGCCTTCTCGTCCTCTTCCTCGACGCGAACAGGACCCACCCGCGTGTAGTGGAAGAACCCGGCCAGCACCGCCGCGCCCATGCCCAGCAGAGCGAGGGGCTTGGTCACGCCCTTCCACAGGCCGACCAGTGGACTGATGGTCGGCTCGTTCGGCAGGTCGTTGTACAGCGAGGGCTGATCGGCATGGTGCAGCACGTACATCACGTGCGTACCGCCGACGCCATCGGGGTCGTACAGGCCGGCCTGGTCGAAACCGCGTTCCTTCAGATCGGCGATACGCCCGGCCGCGTGCTCCTTCATATCGTCCTTGCTACCGAAGACAATTGCCCCGGTGGGGCAGGTCTTCACGCAGGCCGGTTCAAGCCCGACCGACACGCGGTCGGAACAGAGCGTGCACTTGTAGGCCTTCTTGTCCTTCTCGGAGATACGCGGGATGTCGAACGGGCAGCCGGTGATGCAGTAACCGCAGCCGATGCAGTGGTCCTGGTTGAAGTCGACGATGCCGTTGGCGTACTTCACGATGGCCCCCGGCGCCGGGCAGGCCTTGAGGCAGCCAGGGTCCGCGCAGTGCATGCAGCCGTCCTTGCGGATCAGCCACTCGAGGTTGCCGCTGCCGGGGTTCTCGTACTCGGCGAACTTCATCACCGTCCAGGATTCGGCGGTGAGGTCGATCGGGTTGTCGTAGGTCCCGTTGCTGGTGCCGACTTCATCACGCAGGTCGTTCCATTCCGAACACGCCACCTGGCAGGCCTTGCAGCCGATGCACTTGGAGACGTCGATCAGTTTCGCCACCTCGCCGATCTCGCGGATCGACGGCCGCTCGGTGGTCGTGGCGGAGCGGGCAATCACGTCTTGAGTAGCCATCATGCCTTCTCCACGTTGACCAGGAACGACTTGAACTCCGGCGTCTGGGTGTTGGCGTCACCGACGAACGGCGTCAGCGTGTTGGTCAGGTAACCGTTGCGCGCCACCCCGGCGAAGCCCCAGTGCAGCGGGATGCCGATGTGATGAACGGTCTGGCCGTCCACCGTCAGCGGCTTGATGCGCTTGGTCACCACCGCCACCGCCTTGATATAGCCGCGATTGGAGGACACCTTGACTCGCTCGCCAGCGGCGATGCCGAGTTCCTTGGCCAGCACTTCGCCGATCTCGACGAACTGCTCGGGCTGGGTGATCGCGTTGAGCCGGCAATGTTTGGTCCAGAAGTGGAAGTGCTCCGTCAGCCGGTAGGTGGTGGCCGCGTAGGGGAAGTCCTCCGCGGTGCCGAACAGCTCCATGTCGTTCTTGAACACCCGCGCGGCCGGATTGCTGATGGCCTGGACGTTATCCGGGTGCATGGGATTGCGCCCGATGGGCGTCTCGAACGGCTCGTAGTGCTCGGGGAATGGCCCCTCGTTCATCTTGTCCACGGCGAACAGCCGCGCCACCCCTTCGGGGTTCATGATGAACGGGTTCATGCCTTCCTCTGGGCGCGAGTCGACCTTGAAGTCGGGCACGTCGGTGCCGCCCCACTTGGTGCCGTCCCACCAGACCAGGCGTTTCTTCTGCGGGTCCCACGGGTCGCCGGCCGGGTCGGCCGAAGCGCGGTTGTAGAGGATGCGGCGGTTGGCTGGCCAGGCCCATGCCCAGCCCAGCGTCTGGCCCATGCCGTAGGGGTCGGCATTGTCGCGTCGGGCCATCTGGTTGCCGGCCTGGGTCCAGGAGCCACACCAGATCCAGCAGCCGCTGGAGGTGGTGCCGTCGGCACGCAGCAGACCGAAGCCTGGCAGCAGCTCGCCGGCCTTGGCCACCTGGGCGCCGGTCTGCAGGTCGAACACATCGCTCAGGGCCTTTCCGTTGTACTCCTGGGCGATTTCCTCGGCGGTCGGTTCTTCCGGCTGGCGATAGCCCCAGTCGATGTTGAGCAACGGCTCGGCGTAGGCGCCGCCTTCCTTGCGATACAGCTCGCGCAGGCGATGGAACAGCCCGCCCATGATCACCACGTCGGTCTGCGCCTGGCCCGGCGGCTCGGCGGCCTTCCAGTGCCATTGCAGCCAGCGGCCGCTGTTGACCAGCGAGCCGTCCTCCTCGGCGAAGCAGGTGGTCGGCAGGCGGAACACCGTGGTCTGGATGCTGGCGGTGTCGACGTCGTTGTACTCGCCGGCGTTGCGCCAGAACTCCGAGGTCTCGGTGGCCAGCGGGTCCATGATCACCAGGTACTTGAGCTTGGCCAGCGCGGCGCTGACCTTGGCCTTGTTGGGGAACGAGGCGATGGGGTTGAAGCCCTGGCAGAAATAGCCGTTGACCTGCCCCTGGTACATCATGTCGAACACCTTGAGCACGTCGTAGCCGGGGATATCCAGCTTCGGCAGCCAGTCGTAGCCCCAGTTGTTCTCCGCGGTGGCGTTCTTGCCGTACCAGGCCTTCATCAGGCTGACGTGGAATTTCTCGTAGTGCTGCCAGTAGGACAGCTGCCCCGGGCGCAGCGGCTTGGCGGTGCGCTTGGCGATGTAGGCCGCGTAGTCCTGCTCGGCTTCCAGCGGCAGGGTCATGTAGCCTGGCAGCAGGTTGGAGAGCAGGCCGAGATCGGTCAGGCCCTGGATGTTGGAGTGCCCGCGCAGCGCGTTCATCCCGCCGCCGGGCATGCCGATGTTGCCGAGCAGCAGCTGCACCATGGCGCCGGTGCGGATCATCTGCGAACCGGTCGAATGCTGCGTCCAGCCCAGGGCGTACATGATGGTCATGACCTTGCCCGGGGCCGAGGTTTCGGCGATGGTCTCCCACACCTGCAGCATCTTGTCCTGCGGTGTGCCGCAGATGTTGCTGACCACTTCCGGCGTGTAACGGCTGTAGTGCTGCTTGAGCAGATTGAACACGCAGCGTGGGTGGGTCAGGCTCTTGTCGACGCGGGCGAAGCCGTCTTCGTCCAGCTCGTAGCTCCAACTAGCCTTGTCCGTATAGGTACGCCGATCGCCGTCGTAGCCGTTGAACAGACCATTCTCGAAGCCGAAGCCTTCCTTCACGATGAACGAGACGTCAGTGTAGTTGACCACGTACTCGTGCTGGATCCTGTCGTTTTCCAGCAGGTAGTTGATCAGCCCGCCGAGGAAGGCGATGTCGGTGCCGGTGCGGATCGGCGCATACATGTCGGCCACCGAGGCCGAACGGGTGAAGCGCGGATCGACCACCACCAGCCGCGCCTTGTTGCGCGCCTTGGCCTCGGTGACCCATTTGAAGCCGCACGGGTGCGCTTCGGCGGCGTTACCGCCCATGATCAGGATCAGGTCAGCGTTCTGGATATCGGACCAGTGATTGGTCATGGCTCCACGGCCAAACGTCGGGGCAAGACTTGCCACCGTCGGGCCATGTCAGACACGTGCCTGGTTATCGAATCCCAGAATGCCGAGTGAACGAACCACCTTGTGGGTGATGTAACCCGCCTCGTTGGAGGATGCCGAGGCGGCGAGGAAACCTGTGCTTAGCCAGCGGTTGACCGTCTGACCCTGTTCGTTGCGTTCGATGAAATTGGCATCGCGGTCGTCCTTCATAAGCCGGGCGATGCGGTCGAGGGCGTCGCTCCACTCGATGCGCTTCCACTCGTTGGTGCCGGCTTCGCGGACCTCCGGATGGGTCAGGCGGTTGGGGCTATGGACGAAGTCGAGCAAGCCCGCGCCCTTCGGGCAGAGGGTGCCGCGGTTGACCGGGTGATCGGAGTCGCCTTCGATGTGGATGATGTTCTGCGCGACGTTCTTGCCGCCGCTGCCCTGGCTGTAGATGATCAGCCCGCAACCGACGGAGCAGTAGGGGCAGGTGTTGCGGGTTTCGCGCGTGTTGGTCAGTTTGAAATGCCGGATCGACTCGGCATACGCCGTCGGTGGGGCCATACCCAATGCCGCCATGCTCGACGCCCCAAGGCCCACACCGCAGACCTTGAAGAACTGTCGACGGTTCATATCCATCGGAGGTTCTCCTTCTTATCAGGCTGGAACGCCGATGCTTTGCCGGCGTCTGCTAAGCAGCTTAGTCAACAATCGGCAAAGTGAAGGACTAATTCCACGTTCCGCTGTGTCTGGCTGCACCGATGAAGGCGCCAGGGTCGAGGCAGGCATTCAGGCATCGGCGGCCATGGCCAGCTGCTTTTTCCACTCCCGAGGCGAATGCCCGGCGTGCGCCTTGAACGCCCGGGAGAACGCGGCTTCGCTGCCGTAGCCCACTTCGAACGCGATCATTTTGATCGGCCGTCCGCGACGCAGGGCCTTCTGCGCCAGGCGTACGCGCCAGCCCTGCAGATACTGGCCCGGCGTGGTGCCGACGGTCTCGCGGAAGGCCGTGGCGAACACGCTGCGCGACATCCCGGCAACGCTGGCCAGCTCCTCGAGCGTCCAGTCCTGCGCCGGCGCCTCGTGCATTGCCACCAGAGCATTGCGCAGGCGCGGGTGCGCAAGCCCGGAGAGCAGCCCGCCATTCAACTCGTCGCTTTCCATCAGCTGGCGCAGAACCTGGATCATCACCACTTCGAGCAACCGCTCGACCAATGCCACGCGCCCGCAGCGTTGCTCGAAGGCCTCCTCGAACAGCAGCGAGAGGATCGGCTCGGCGCCCCAGACCTGATCCAGCGGCAGGCAGACGACATCGGCCAGCGCCGAGGCGATCGGGTTGCTGGTGCCGCCTTCGAACGACAGGTTTGCGCAGACCATATCGGCGTTCTGCCCAGGGGCGATGATGAAACGGTGCGTCAGCGGGCGCGGAAACAGCAGCAGGCTCGGTCGCTCGACGTGGAGCGTTTCCCTGCCATAGCGCACCTCGAGCGTGCCGCTGCGCACCAGGTGCAGCTGTCCGTGCACGCCATCGCTTTGCAGCGTGTTGATGCCGCACAGGGGGCCGGTATTGAACACCTGTGCGCTCATCGGGAAGTGGGTCATCAGCGCAGCGAGCCGGTCGGCCATCTTCGTACTCCTGATCATGTTTTACGGATTCTACGTCACCAATAGTTTTTTCTGGCGAGCAGAATAGCTCTCACCGGGCAACAACGCCCTGGCCTACCAGCAGAACAGGAACCGTAGCCATGACCATCGAAAAGATTCTCTACACCGCCACTGCAAACGCCACCGGCGGACGTGAAGGTCGCGCCAGCTCCTCCGATCAGGCGCTCGACGTGCAACTGTCCACTCCGCGTGAACTGGGCGGCGCCGGCGGCCCCGGCACCAACCCCGAGCAGCTGTTCGCTGCCGGCTACTCGGCCTGCTTTCTCGGCGCGCTGAAATTCGTCGCCGGCAAGCAGAAGGTCGCCCTACCGGCCGACACCCGCATCACCGGCAAGGTCGGCATCGGCCAGATCCCCACCGGCTTCGGCATCGAAGCCGAGCTGACCATCAGCGCGCCCGGCATTGCCCGCGACGTGTTGCAGGAGCTGGTCAACCAGGCCCACGTGGTCTGCCCGTACTCCAATGCCACCCGCGGCAACATCGACGTAACCCTGATCCTCGCCGACTGATCCAGCCCACCGCACCTACTAACAGGAGACACACGCCATGAATGCCATCATCCGCACCTTCACCCTCCCGCTGCTGGCCATCGCGATGCAGCCAGTTTTCGCCGCGCAGCCGGAGCAGACCACGCAACCGACATCCAGTATCGCCAGCGCTCGCACCGCCAGCACCATCACCACGGCCGATGGCGTGCAGCTGTACTACAAGGACTGGGGCCCGAAGGACGGTCCGGTGGTCACCTTCAGCCATGGCTGGCCGCTCAACTCGGACAGCTGGGAATCGCAGATGCTGTTCCTCGCATCCGAGGGCTACCGAGTGGTCGCTCACGACCGCCGCGGCCATGGCCGCTCCAGCCAGCCGTGGGAAGGCAACGACATGGATCACTACGCCGACGACCTGGCCGCGGTGATCGAGGCGCTGGACCTGAAGGATGTCACCCTGGTGGGCTTCTCCACCGGTGGCGGCGAGGTGGCGCGCTACATCGGCCGCCACGGCACCGAACGGGTGAAGAAGGCCGTGCTGGTCAGCGCCGTGCCGCCGATGATGCTGAAAACCGCGGATAACCCGGGTGGGCTGCCGCTGGAAGTGTTCGACGGCATCCGCAAGGCATCGCTGGAGGATCGCGCGCAGCTGTACCTCGACCTCGCCTCCGGCCCGTTCTATGGCTTCAATCGTCCGGGGGCCAAGGTTTCCCAGGGGTTGATCGACAACTGGCGTGCCCAGGGTCTCCAGGCCGGGCACAAGAACACCTACGACTCCATTGCCGCCTTCTCGGCCACCGATTTTCGCGGCGACCTGAAGAAGTTCGATGTGCCGACGCTGGTGATCCACGGCGACGATGACCAGATCGTGCCGCTGGACAGCTCGGGCAAGGCATCCGCAGCGCTGATCAAGGATGCGAAGCTGATCGTCTATCCCGGCGCGCCGCACGGCCTGACCGACACCCACAAGGAGCGCTTCAACAACGATCTGCTGGCCTTTCTCAAGGAGTGATGCGCAGCGGCTTTATCGAGCGGCTCGCAGCACCGCGTCACTTGCCGCTCAGAAACGACAAACCCCGCCAGATGGCGGGGTTTGTCTGTGGATTGCGCTCAGGCAGACCAGATTTTCTACACGACGCCGATCAGGCGTTCTGGCGGATACCAGCGACCAGCCAAGGCTGGTTCTCGCCCTGGGCACGTTCCATGCGCCAGCTTTCGCTGAACGGCTCGCCCTGGTCGAAGCGCGAAGTCTTCGCGGTGCCGGTGAAGGTCAGGGTCGCGGTGGTCTTCTCGGCATCGTCGTCGACGCCGTCGAGCTGGATTTGCAGATCGTCGATGTAGGTCGATTGATAGGCATCACCGATCTCGGCGCGTTCCTGCTTGAGGAAGCCCAGCAGCTGCGGGGTGACGAACTCGGAGATCTTGTCCATCTCGTTGGCGTCCCAGTGCTGCTGCAGCGAGAGGAAGTGCTCGCGGGCTGCGGCGACGAAGCTCTGCTCGTTGAACCAGGCCGGGGCGTTGATCACCGGAGCGGCGGCGACCGGAGCGGCGCTGCCACCGAAGATGGAGGTCGACGGCTGCTGCGGCATGTCACGCTGCATCGGCGCATGGCCGGCCATGGCAGGCTGCTGCTGGCGACGGCGGGCGGCGAGGAAGCGGAACAGCAGGAACGCGATCAGGCCGAAGATCAGGATATCCATGAACTGGATGCCCTCGAAGCCGTCGCCCATGAACATCGAGGCGAGCAGGCCACCGGCGGCCAGACCGGCCAGCGGGCCGAGCCAGCGCGAGGCACCGCTGGCGGCAGCGGGCGTCTGACGGCCAGCCTGATTCGGTGCGGCCTGGGTCTGCTGGGGCGCCTGGCGGGTCTGGTGGCTGGGCGCCGAGCCGAAGCTCTTGCCGCCGCCGAAACGCTTGGCGTGGGCGTCGAGCGCGAAGGTCAGGCTGATACACAGCGCCATGAAGATGCTAAGCACACGTTGCATTGAGTGTTCCCGCTAAAAAGAGTGGAGTACGCGC
>Ga0209024_1002199_pt1 | contig 12157 bp, 11 predicted proteins | sample AutmiccommunBRH5_FD_187380 | JGI IMG/M metagenome (GOLD analysis project Ga0209024, IMG submission 187380) | Deep subsurface microbial communities from Mt. Terri, Switzerland - Autotrophic microbial communities BRH/5 (SPAdes) (version 2) | ecosystem: Environmental > Aquatic > Deep subsurface >...
TGCGCACCGCGCCCCGTTGCGGTCATGATCGACATCGGCGTGGCGAGGCCCAATGCGCAGGGGCAGGCAATGATCAGGACCGAGACGGCCGCGATCAGGGCATAGGCGAGCGCCGGAGCAGGTCCCCAGATTGCCCAAGCGATAAAGGCCAGCACGGCAATGCCGATCACCGCTGGAACGAACCAGCCTGCAACTTTGTCGGCATATTTCTGGATCGGCGCGCGCGAGCGTTGAGCGTTCGCGACCATCTGGACGATTTGCGCCAGCATCGTGTCCGAACCGACACGGGTCGCCTCCATCACCAGACTCCCGGTGCCGTTGATGGTCGCACCGGTAATTTGATCGCCAGCGACTTTTTCAATTGGCACAGGTTCGCCCGACACCATGCTCTCATCAATGGAAGACCGTCCTTCCAGTACAGTGCCATCGACCGGAACCTTGTCACCGGGCCGGACGCGTAGGTGGTCGCCCACCTGGACGTCCTCCAGCTCGATTTCTTCTTCAGTACCATCGGGCCGGATGACATGTGCGGTCTTCGCTGCAAGGTCGAGCAGGGCGCGGATGGCCTTGCCGGTGCCTTCGCGGGCGCGCAGCTCCATAACCTGTCCCAGCAGGACCAGAGTGACGATCACTGCGGCAGCTTCGAAATAGACCGCGACATTACCTTCTGCATCGCGAAAACCGTCAGGGAAGATGCCCGGGACAAGCACAGCGACAATGCTGAACAGCCACGCCGCCATAACCCCCATTGCGATGAGCGAGAACATATTGAGGTTCATTGTCCGGAAGGAATTCCAGCCGCGGACAAGGAACGGCCAGCCGCACCACAGGACTACCGGCGTTCCGAGCGCAAATTCGATCCACAGCGTTGTTCGCTCACCTAACGCCTCGCGGATACCGCCAAGACCAACGAATGGCCCCATGGTCAGAATTAGCAACGGTATAGTGAGAATGGCGCCGACCCAGAAACGCCTGGTAAAATCGACCAGCTCCGGATTGGGGCCGTCCTCCACCATGCTGGCGGATTCCAGCTCCAGCCCCATACCGCAGATCGGGCATGATCCCATTTTGGTTTGGCGCACCTGTGGATGCATCGGGCAGGTATAGACAGTGCCGGTGTATCCCTCTGGCACCTGATCATAGCTGCCATCGCTCGGTTGGTGTTCCTTCTGGCCATGCGAAGCGTGGCATTCGGAATGCGTGCTGCTTTGCTGGCCGTCGTCCGGTACGAGATGCATTCCGCATTTCGGACAGTCGCCCGGCTCGTCCTGCCGGACTTCAGGGTGCATGGGACAAATATAGCCGCTCATGACGGCTGCCCGCGCCCGAAGAAGCGATAAAGCGGAACGATCAATACGGCGATATACCAGCCATAGAGAAAGCTACCGACCGCGCCTGCGATAAAGCCGGGCCATGTCAGCCACTCAAACCCCGGCAGCAGCGGCGCCCACGCCTCATGCATGTGGAAGCGTCCGGGCATCAGCAGGCCGAACGCAATATAGACTAGAAAGCTCAGCAGAATGAAAACGCTAAGCGTCCATCCCCAGCGGATAATCTGGCGGCCCATTGTTGGATTTTGCATGTCTATCTCCCTTGGTGAAGCTGGTGTCTGGGTGCGACCACGCGGCTGTTCCTTCCGGGATAAGCGCAGGCTTTGCGGTGTCAGCCCGTGCGAAAGCGGTCTGCGCGTCCAACCAGATCAGTGATGTGATCGGCTGCATGAATGGTCAGCGGATGCTGGGTGTATCCTGGCCGAGGTGTAATGAGAGCGGCCATATCGCGCGCCATCTGGCGCTGCTGCTCCGATCCCTCTGCCAGAACAGCGATCATTAGATTTTCAAGCGCGATGACCCGGATACGCAGATGAACCAGCTCAGTGTTGGTCATTTCAGGGACAGCATCCGCAGCAATCTCAGCGATAGAGGCAATCGCGCCCCCCTCATTGTCCCACCTTGCGAGCGAACGCTGACGAATTTCGGACATTTCATCAGGCGTATCGCTGTGCGGAACAGCCTCGGCTTGGCTTTTGCTGCCTTTTGCCATCAATTTCCCGTTTCCGTGCTTTGCACTGGCACCGCCGGCAAAATGGGGGCATCCGAGGGAAGTGGCTGAGCCTCCAGATCGGCGATCAGCCGCTTCATCTCGGCAATTTCCCTGACTTGTGCCTCGATGATGTCATCCGCCAAAGCACGAACGCGTGGATCGCGGATTTTCGCGCGCTCGCTGGTCATGATTGCGATTGAATGGTGCGGGATCATCGCCCGCATATAGCTCACATCATCGACCGTCTCCTGACTGCGGACGAGATAGAGCGAGCCTGCAAAAACAAGCAGTGATGCCCCGACAATTGTCAGCTTCTTGGATGTTCCGTCATACATCTTCCACATGAAGGCGAGCATGATGATCGCCATGACAGCGCCCATATAGACAGCCATCCAGGTACGCGTCTGACTGTAGAAGATATGGTCGAGCGCGTAGGTGTTCAGATACATCAGGCCGAACATCACAACAGTCGAGGTTGCGATCATCGCGAGAAAACGGGTGTAGGTCATTGCGTATCTCCCATGGGCGCTAGCGGCATCCGCAGGGCCATCACCATGCGGTAAAGGGTGACGGTCTTGGCTTCGGTCTTGGCTGCGGTCATCGTTTGACCTTCTCGAACAGGTCGATCAGCTCGTTGAACTTCACGCGCTGCTCGGCCGTATCGCCCGATGCGATCGCTTCGGAAACGCAGCATGCCGCGTGATCTTTCAGAATTTCACTCTCTGCCTTTGAAAGGGCAGCTTTCACGGCCTGCACCTGATGCAGGATATCGATGCAATAGCGCTCGTCCGCGACCATCTGGCCCACGCCGCGCACCTGGCCCTCAATCCGGCTGAGCCGATTGAGAATGGCTGTCTTGTCTTTCGTCATCGATTCCTCTTATCCCTTGCAATACCATAGGGGGGTATAGTATCAGCTTACTAAAGGATGAGCAAGACAATGACGAATCAAGTTTCGCGAAGGACTCTTTTGGGCGGTTTGGGTGTCGGTGCATCCATGCTCGCGATCCCTGCTTGGGCGCAGGGCCATAGTGTCCACGGCGGCAGCCACGGACGTGGTGGACCGCAAATCCCGGCGGGATTTGGCGAACTGCGCGGTGATGTCATCGACCTAACTGTCGGCAGCGGCCACCGCATTGTCGAGGGTCGGCGAGGCCCCGGCATTGCCGTGAACGGCAGCGTGCCGGGTCCGCTTATCCGCCTGCGCGAGGGTCAGAATGTCCGCCTGAACGTTACCAACCACCTCGATGCGGATACCTCGATCCACTGGCATGGTCTGCTCTTGCCGTTCCAGATGGATGGTGTGCCGGGCATCAGCTTTCCCGGCATCAAGCCGCATGAAACTTTCGCTTACCAGTTCCCAGTCCGCCAGGCGGGCACCTATTGGTATCACAGCCATTCGGGTCTTCAGGAGCAGTCGGGTCACTATGGTCCCATGATCATCGACCCTGCAGGCGCGGAGCCGGTCGCTTATGACCGCGACTATATCCTGCTTCTGAGCGACTTCACCACACACGATCCGCATTTCATCATGAACCGCCTCCGCACTGGCGAAGGTTATTTCAACCGCCAGCAAAACACCTGGACCGACGACTATCCGATGTCCAGTGAAGAGCGCCGGATGTGGGCGCAAATGCGAATGATGCCGACCGATATCATGGATATCGGTTCGCCGACCTACACCTTCCTTGCCAATGGACGCGGGCCGACCGAGGGCATGGAATATCTTTTCCGCGCCGGTGAACGCATCCGGTTGCGGATCATAAACGGGTCAGCGCAGAGCTTCTTCAACGTCCGAATTCCTGGCCTGCCGATGACAGTGATCGCCGCAGACGGGCAAAATGTCCGGCCCGTCGAGGTTGACGAGTTCCAGATCGGCACCGCCGAGACCTATGATGTAATTGTCACGGCGGGCAGCGCCGAGGCCTATTCGATCGTGGCCGAGTCGATGGACCGATCGGGCATGGCGCTCGCCACGCTGGCGAGCCGTCCGGGCGCGCGTGCGGCTGTGCCAGCGCTGCGCGATCCGCCGCTGCTGACGATGGGCGACATGGGCATGAACCACGGTTCCGAGGGTATGGACCACAGCGGCATGGACCATAGCGCACCTGCCGATAGTGCTGCGCCAGTCGGCGCTGCCGGTGCGGGAGCGGCGGCCATGGATCACTCGGCCATGGGCCATTCTGCGCCAGCAGCTGCGGCCGATGACGCAATGGCCGGGATGGCGATGGGCGGCATGAGCATGGAGGGCATGAACATGCGAGATACGTCGCTGTTGCCGCCCGATGTCGCGATCGGCCCTGGCATCGACATGGTATCGATGGCACCGGTCGACAAAATGGGCGATCCGGGCCTTGGGCTGCGCGATGTGCCGCACCGGGTGCTAAACTACCGTATGCTTTCCGCCCTCGAGCCCAATATCGTCTCGCGCGAGCCGTCACGGCTGCTTGAGCTGCACCTCACCGGCAATATGGAACGCTATATGTGGTCGTTCGACGGTCGGATGTATTCGGCCGTCAGCGATGTGCCGATCCGTTTTGCCTGGAACGAACGCGTTCGGGTGAAACTCATCAACAACACGATGATGGCGCACCCCATCCATTTGCACGGCATGTTCTTCGAGCTGGTGAATGGCGAAAGCGCTGCGCATCAACCGCGCAAGAATGTCGTCATCGTTCAACCGGGCGCAAGCGCGCAGTTTGACCTGACCGCCAATGAGCCCGGAGACTGGGCCTTCCACTGCCATTTGATGTATCACATGCATGGCGGAATGATGCAGACCGTGACCGTGGTCGGCCCTGAGGCAGCGTCGTGAACCGGATCGCTACTTTCGCGCTGGCGATGCTTGCCGCGTCTGCGCTCATTGCCCCGGCATTCGCGCAAAGCCAGGACGAGCATGCCGGACATGATGGTCATGCTATGCCTGCTCCCGAGCCTTCGCCCGTCACCCCGCCACCCGTCACCCCGCCACCCGTCCATCCGCATGCGGGCCACGACATGCCTGCGGCGGCTGAGACTGCGCCAGCCCAACAAGACGCGATGGATGGTATGGACCATTCGGCTATGGACCATGGCGCAATGGATCATGGTGCAATGGCCGATGGCGATGGCACGGCCTCGGTTTCACCCGGCCCCACAATGGAAACCCCGCCGCCGCCCGAGGCGGGGAGCGGTCCGCCACGCGCTGCCGATGCGATCTGGGGCGCTGATGCCATGCGGGCATCACGGCGCGAATTGCAGCAAACCCACGGCGATTTCCCGGTTTTCTGGTTTCAGGCCGACCGCGCCGAGGTTCAATTCCGCGATGGGGCTGACGGCTATCTGTGGGATGTGCAGGGCTATTACGGCGGCACGACCGAGAGGTTCTGGTTTAAGACTGAAGGCGAAGGCAGTTTTGGTGAAGCGATTGAGGATGCCGAGTTTCAGGCGCTCTATTCGCGTGCCATTGCGCCCTTCTGGGATGTGCAGGCAGGCGTGCGGCAGGATGTAGCTGGACCCGACACGACCTACGCGGTTGTCGGCGTGCAGGGCCTCGCGCCCTATATGTTCGAGGTCGATGCCGCGCTGTTCGCCTCGCATCGCGGCGACATCACTGCGCGTATCGAAGCCGAACTCGATCAGCGTATTACACAGCGGCTGATCCTCCAGCCTCGCGGTGAAATCAGTCTGTCGGCGCAGGATGTGGCTGAACTCGGCATTGGAGCAGGTATCGACAAGGTCGAGGCGGGCCTGCGTCTGCGCTACGAAATCATTCGCGAATTCGCGCCCTATGTCGGCATCGAGCAGAGCTGGCGCGTCGGCGGAAGTGCCGATTTCGCGCGGTTGCGGGGCGAAGATCCAAGCGTGACAAATTACGTCGTCGGCATTCGCTTCTGGTTCTGAAATATTCACTCCATCCCCCAAAGGACACCACTATGAATTTCCGCAAAATACTCCCGATTGGCGCTATGAGCCTCGCCCTGTTATCGGCTGCCGTGCCAACTGCCGCATACGCTCACGCGCGCGTCACGGCATCGACGCCCGGCGAGGGCACAACGGTCGCGCGCCCGCGCACTATAACAATTACCTATAGCGAGGCTCTTTTGCCTCCGACGGCCGCCGCCAGCATCGTCATGACCGCAATGCCCGGCATGCCGAACCATGGTGAAATGACGATCCGTAATTTCACCACCGCTTGGTCGAATAGCAACCGGACCATGACGCTCAACCTGCGCCAAGCCTTGCGTGCTGGCACCTATGAAGTGCGCTGGCAGGCCGCCGGCGCCGACGGGCACCGGATGACAGGCACCGTGAACTTCACGGTCAGCTGACCACTTTATGGAGGACTGGCTCGAGCCGGGATTGCGGTTTCTGCATTATGCACTGCTGCTTGGCTTGTTCGGGTGGACAGCGTTCCGCGTGATTGGCCTGCGCGAGCTGAATTTGCAGCAGTGGGGAAACGGTTTTGCCGTGGCGATGGTGGGTGCGGTGTTGGCACCGTTGGTGTCGCTCGTCCTGATGCTGACTTCGATCGCTGCGATGATGGGCCAGCCACTCGCCGCGCTCGAAAGGCCGATGGTCGAAGCGATGATCTTTGGCACCGATCTGGGTTGGGCTTTCCTTTTTCGCGCGGCACTGCTCGGAGGAGGCCTGATTGCATTTTTGCTGCGCAACCGTCTGGCGTCAGCGTTGCCCATCGCTGCCCTGTGGTACGCTTCCGCACTCATCACGCTCGCATGGAGCGGACATGCCGCCGCGACGGAGGGCGGATTGGGGCTGTTTCATCGCCTCAATGATGGGCTGCACTTGCTTGCAGCCGGGTTGTGGCTGGGGGCCATCGGCTGGTTTCTCCATCTTGTCATCAGGGCGCATCGGCGAGTTGATGACGCCCAGGCGCGGAACCTGCTGGACGCGATGCACCGATTTGCGCCGCTGGGGGTCACGCTGGTATCGGTCGTTGCCATTACCGGCCTGATCAATGCCCAACTGATCTTCGGGATCACGAACAGTGCTGCAGTCCTGACGACCGATTATGGCATTTTGCTGGCAGGAAAGCTGGTGCTGGTCTGCGGCATGCTCGCCTTCGCGGCGCACAATGCCCGGATCGGGCGGCGCGAAGCTTCGACAAATAATAGCCAAGCCAATGATAGCCCCGCTTCGCTGGCAGCTTTGCGCCGCAGTCTTGCCGGCGAGTTTGGACTGGCGGTTGGCGTGGTTGGGCTGGTCGCGGTTCTTGGGATGATGTCACCGATGGCGATGGAATAGTGTGTGACCAGACCGCTCTGGAAGTCATGCCGTCGTTACATGTTTTGGGTAGATTGACAGGCCTCGCTCTCGGACATGCAACCAGTTCGAAGACACGCTTCGATGGTTGCGTGTTCGATATGAAAACGCTCTTCCAGCACGGCGCGAGCCTTGGCTTTCAGTGTCTCAAACTCCTCGAGCGAGCCGCCGACCGGGACGACATGTGCCTCCAATGCGCGATGATGTTCGCTGATGGACCAGACATGGACGTGGTGAATATCATCGATGCCGTCGAGCTCTTGCAGCGCAGTGACGATGCGGTCGAATTCGAGCTCGTCGGGAACGGCTCCCATCAATAGTCTCACGGTGCGAGGCATGATCGAAAAGCCCTGGTAGATGACATAGGCGGCAATCACCAAAGTCATGATCAGATCGGCTACGTAGAGATCGAACAGGATGATCAGCGTGCCCGCGATAATCACACCGACAGAGGCGAGTGCGTCCGAAACATTGTGCAAGAAGGCGGCCTTGATGTTCAGGCTGCTCTTGGAACCGGAATACACCATCACGGCGGTTATGACATCTACGACCAAGGCAACGCCCGCGACGATGACCACCGTCCAGCCTTCGACCGGCTGCGGTGATATGAATCGGTTCACCGCCTCAACAATGAGATAGAAGCCGACGATAATCAGTGTGGTGAGATTGATAAGGGCGGCGACAAGCTCCGCACGAGCATAGCCAAAGGTCATCAGTTTGTCGGCCGGCCTTCGTCCGATCCGCCGCGCAAACAGCGCAAGACCAAGCGCCGCCGCATCGCTGAAATTGTGCAGGGCGTCCGCAATGAGAGAGAGCGAACCTGAGATTATCCCACCGACGATCTGAACAATAGTCAGGCCGACATTGACGATGACCGCCCAGACAAGCCGGGCATCGCTCATATTCTCGCTATCGTGATCGTGTCCCGCGCTCATTGGGCCTCTCCTTCACTGCTTTTCTCGCGCCGATGCACCAGAAGATAAAGGGCGGGCAGCACCAGCAAAGTCAGGATGGTGGAGGTCAGAACACCTCCGATCACCACAGTGGCGAGCGGGCGCTGAACTTCCGATCCGGCGCCGACGTTCAAGGCCATGGGAACAAAGCCAAGCGAAGCGACGAGTGCGGTCATCAGCACTGGCCGCAGGCGCGTAAGGGCTCCGTGACGGATTGCTTCGAACAAAGCTTCGCCGCGCTGGCGAAGATCGCTAATGAAGGACAGCATCACCACGCCATTGAGAACCGCTACGCCGGACAGCGCGATGAATCCGACACCTGCCGAAATGGAGAACGGAATATCCCTCAGGGCAAGCGCAGCTACGCCTCCGGTCAGCGCGAGGGGTACGCCTGTGAAAACGATACCCGCATCGCGCCATGACCTGAACAATGTGTATAGCAGGCCGAAGATCAGCAGCAGCACCAGCGGTACTACGATGGATAATCGGGTCGTGGCAGACTGTAGCTGTTCAAACGTTCCGCCATATTCGACGTAATATCCGCTTGGCAGTTCAACTTCGCTGTCCACACGGGCTTGCAAATCATCAATGAAGCTCCCGAGATCGCGGTCGCGGACATTCGCAGTGATCACTGCGCGCCGCTTGCCGTTTTCGCGGCTGATCTGGTTCGGTCCGGCAGCCAGCGTGATATCCGCAAGTTCTCCCAACGGTACGGATGCGCCGTTCGCCAGTGGCACCGGCAGATTGCTCAGCCGGTCAAGATCGGTGCGCAGGTCTTCGGGCAGACGCACGACTACCGGGAAGCGCCGGTCGCCATCGAATATCTGGCCAGCCTGCTGTCCGCCCGTGGCGGTTGCAACGATATCCTGCACGGTGACCATGTTCACGCCGTAGCTGGCAAGCATGTCACGGCGCGGAACGATCGACAGCACCGGCAGTCCGGTAACCTGCTCAAGCTTCACATCGGCGGCACCAGGAATGCTTCCAACGATTTCCTCGAGGTCCTGCCCGCTGGCAATAAGCTGATCGAGATCGTCGCCGAACAGTTTGACCGCGACATCAGCGCGAACGCCCGCAATCAATTCATTCATCCGCATCTGGACGGGCTGTGTAAACTCATAATTGTTGCCCGGGATCAGCTCGACCGCCTCGTTGAGTTCATCCACGAGCTGTTCGCGCGGTTTTCGCGGATCGGGCCATTCTGCGCGGGGTTTGAGCATGATGAAATTGTCAGCCACCGATGGCGGCATCGGATCAGTCGCCACATCGGGCGTGCCGATCTTGGCGAAGACGCGTTCCACCTCGGGGAATTGCCGGATACGCTCTTCCAGCGCTTCTTGCATCTGGATCGATTGCGACAGGCTGGTGCCAGGTATGCGCAAGGCATGCATGGCGATATCGCCTTCGTCGAGCTCGGGAATAAACTCCGAGCCCAGACGCGTTGCGCCGAAGCCCGCGATTACGACAAGCAGAACCGCACCTGCGAGAACGGGCTTGGGCCGAGAGAGTACTTTGCCAAGCAGCGGCGCATAACCATTTGAGATCCAGCGCATCAGCCGGTTCTCTTTTTCCTCAACCTTGCCGGTCACGAACATGGCCACAGCGGCCGGAACGAGGGTCAGCGACAGGATCATCGCGGCTGTCAGCGCCAGCACGACGGTGATCGCCATGGGATGGAAGGTCTTGCCTTCAATCCCTTCGAGCGCAAAGATCGGCAGATAGACCACAGTGATAATGATGACGCCGAAAATACTCGGCCTGATGACTTCAGCACTGGCCGAGGCCACGAGACCGAAGCGTTCATCGCGATCGAGCAGCCGCCCGAGACGTTTTTGCTGTTCGCCAAGTCGTCGCAGGCAGTTTTCGACGATGATCACGGCGCCATCGACGATCAATCCAAAATCGAGCGCGCCCAGGCTCATCAAATTGGCAGAAGTCCGGGTGGCCAGCATGCCTGACAGGGTCATCAGCATTGCCACGGGGATGACGGCAGCGGTGATCAGCGCAGCGCGAAAATTGCCCAGCAACAAGAACAGCACGACGATGACGAGCAACGCGCCCTCGGCAAGATTCTTTTCGACCGTGACGATCGTGCGATCGACCAGTTCGGTGCGGTCATAGAGCGGATGCGCGATAATGCCTTGGGGAAGCGTGGCGGTAATTTGCTCAAGCCGATCCGCAGAAGCTTGCGCCACAACTCTGGGGTTCTCGCCGGTCAGCATCAGCACCGTACCGAGCACGATTTCGCGGCCGTTTTCGGTTGCTGCACCTGACCTGAGTTCGGCGCCGATGGAAATGTCCGCCACATCCGCCACGCGGATCGGAACGCCGCCGCGCGTCGCCACGATGATGCTGCCGAGATCGGCTTCGTTTGACGCCTGACCCGGCACGCGGATCAGGATCTGTTCGCCGCCGCGCTCGACATAGCCAGCGCCTCTGTTGGCGTTGTTGCGTTCGAGCGCTTCGACGACATCGGACAGCGACAGACCCAATGCGGCAAGTTGCATCGGGTCCGGGGTAACGTGATACTGCCGTTCGTAGCCGCCGACCGTATTGACCTCTGCGACACCGGGAATGGTCCTTAGCTGCGGCCGCACGACCCAATCGGACAACGTCCGCAAATCGGTCGGCGTCCACTCGCTGCCATCGGGTTTACGCGCACCGGGCTCCGGCTCGATTGCGTACATGAAAATTTCACCCAGACCGGTGGCAATCGGCCCCATCTGCGGCTCAATGCCTTCGGGAAGCTGGTTTTTGACTTGCTGGATGCGTTCGTTGACGAGTTGCCGGGCGAAATAGATGTCGGTCCCGTCTTCAAACACGACGGTAACCTGACTCAGGCCATAGCGAGAGATCGAGCGAGTATACTCCAGGTTCGGAATACCCGCGATGGCGGTCTCGACGGGAAATGTGATGCGCTGTTCGGATTCGAGCGGCGAATAGCCCTCCGCTTCGGTGTTGATCTGCACCTGGACATTGGTGATGTCCGGCACAGCATCAATCGGCAGGCGGAAAGCGCTCCACACGCCAAGCGCGGAGAGTAGCAGTACGATAGCGAGGACAAACCAGCGCTGGCGGATCGATAGTCCGACGATATTTTCAAGCATGAGCTGTCCCTCCCTTAATGATCATGGCTCGCGCCGGACTTTTCGACGTCCGCACGCACAAGGAAGGAGCCTTCGGTGACATAGGGCGTCCCGGGTTCAATGCCCGAGAGGACCTCGGTATACTCGGCACCCCGGCGCCCCAATTGGAGCATCCGCACTTCATATTCATCGCCATATCTGGCGTAGACCACCTGGAAGTCCCTGAAGGGCTGGATCGCCTCGGTGCGAACCGCCAGCGGTACAGTTTCCGCATTGACGATGACGCGCCCGCGCATGGTCATGCCGGGCCTGATCCACCCCCCGCGATTGGGGATGGCCGCGCGCACCAGAGCCGTTCCGGCCTGAGGATTGCCCTCGGCCAGATACTGGCCAAGCGTGGTTGCACCGACTGCCCGCCCGTCCTGCGACTGGACCTCGACCCGCATGCCGGGCCGGATGATCCCAAGATCGCGCGGGAAGATATTGAAGACCACCGTTGTCGCTGCCGGATTGGTAATGACATAAAGCGGGGCGTCATGCGTCATGTCGCCAGGGTTTCCGCCCCGTTCGGCCACGACCCCGCTTACCGTCGAATAGACCGGATAGGTTTGTAGGCTCTCGGAGGACTCGATCCGGGCGAGCAGCTCGCCGCTGCGCACGGTGTCACCGACTTGTTTGGTTACCGAGATCACGCGTCCAGGAAACTGGCCGCGGATTTCGGATCGTGCTGACGGGTTGAGTTCGACCGTTCCGAAGAGCTCGCGCGTATCACCAATCGTTGCTGGCCCGGCAGTGGCGATTGCGATTCCGCCCT
>Ga0209024_1002202_pt1 | contig 12151 bp, 12 predicted proteins | sample AutmiccommunBRH5_FD_187380 | JGI IMG/M metagenome (GOLD analysis project Ga0209024, IMG submission 187380) | Deep subsurface microbial communities from Mt. Terri, Switzerland - Autotrophic microbial communities BRH/5 (SPAdes) (version 2) | ecosystem: Environmental > Aquatic > Deep subsurface >...
GACGAGGAGTCCGCGGCCAAGATGGTCGTCAACGGCTTCGTCGAGCCGATCGTGAAGGAACTCCCGATGGAGTACGCGATCGAGCTGAACCGGCTGATCGAGCTTCAGATGGAAGGTTCGGTGGGCTAGTGGCTGAGACCACTCTGACTCAGACCTACGGCGAGGCGGCGGTCGTCGCTGCCTCGCAGGGCCGAGGCGAACCGGGCTGGCTGACGGAGAAGCGTGCGGAGTCCGCACGCGCCTTCGAGGCCCTCCCGATGCCGACGCCGAAGTTGCGCCCGTGGAAGTACACGGACGTGACGAGCATGTCGATCGACGGGCACGCGCCGGACGCCTCGTTCGCGCCGGCCGTCAGCGGTGCGGTGCCACAGGGCGCCTTCGCGGGCTCGCTCGTCGAGGCTGCGGCGGACGCGACGCTCGGGCCGATCGTGGAGACCCACCTCGGCTCGCTCGTCCCGCCGACCGAAGGCAAGTTCATCGCGGCGAACTCCGCGCAGTGGCAGCACGGCACGTTCGTGTACGCCCCGCGCGGCAAGGCGTTCGAGGAGCCGGTCACGGTCGCCCTCGACGCGACGAGCGTTCCCGCGAACGGCGCGATTTTCCCGCGCCTGCTCGTGGTCGCCGAGGCGGCCAGCGAGGTCATCGTGCTCATCCGCTGCCAGTCAGGCGCGGAGGAGCTCCTCGCCTCGCAGGTCGTCGAGGTGGTCGCGGGCAACGACTCCAACGTGCGCCTGGTGTTCCACGTCGACTGGGGCCTCGCCACGCGCGAGTTCACGACCGTCCGTGCGCGCACGGGCAACGGCGCTGACGTCCGCGTCGCCACGCTCGCGATCGGCGGCGCTCTGGTGAAGCAGAGCCTGGAATGCATCCTCGACGGCGAGGGTTCACGGGGCCGCATCCGCGGTGTCGCCCTCGGTGACGGCACCCAGCAGTTCGACTTCGTGACCCTGCAGGACCACGTGGCCCCGAAGACGCAGTCTGACGTGCAGATCAAGACCGCCCTCGCGGGTGCGTCGCGCTCGATCTACTACGGCGTGACGCGTGTCGAGGAGACCGGCCTCGGTGCTGCTGCGGAGCAGGCGAACCGCAACCTCCTGCTCTCCGCACACGCGAAGGCGGACTCGGACCCGGTGCTGGAGATCCTCACGAACGACGTGGTCCGCTGCGGCCACGGCGCGACCGTGGGACCGGTGGACCAGGAAGCGTTCTTCTACCTCCAGAGCCGCGGGCTCGACCGGCGGCAGGCGCTGAAGTTGCTGGTGGCCGGGTTCTTCAACTCGATCATCGACGACATCGGCGACGAAGAACTGCGCGAGCAGATCGCCGAGCAGGTGGAGCGGAAGCTGGCGGTCGCCGACGTTTAGTCGGCGGCCCGCCTCAGGTCTAGGGACGAGGACGGTGTGAGCCAGGAACGAGTCGCAGCCATGACGGACGTGCCCGAGGGCGAAGTCCGCGTGGTGGAGTGCGACGGGCGCTCACTCGCCCTCAGCAACGTCGACGGCGACCTGTACGCCATCGACAACATCTGCACTCACGACGGCGGGCCGCTGGGCGAGGGGAAGTTGCGCCGAGGGCGCATCCTCTGCCCTCGCCACGGCGCCGCCTTTGACGCGAAGACGGGCAAGGTGCTGACCCTGCCCGCCGTGAAGAGCGTGAACGCCTACCGCGTGATCGTCGACGGCGACGATGTCTACGTGGAGTGCGACGACCCTCAGGGTCAGGAATAGGACGGGGCTGTAGTGACTCTCACGACGCCCGAGATTGCACACCAGCCGTTCGACATCGAACGGATCCGGCGCGACTTCCCGATCCTCAAGCGAGAGATCGGCGACAGCCAGCTCGTGTACCTGGACAACGCGGCCACGAGCCAGCGCCCGGTGCAGGTGCTGGCGGAGATGACGCGCTTCTACCGCGACCACAACGCCAACATCCACCGCGGTGTGCACACGCTCTCCGTGGAGGCGACCGACCTGTACGAGGAGGCTCGCGGCAAGGTCGCGCGCTTCATCAATGCCCCGCGCCCCGAGGAGCTCGTGTTCACCCGGAACACGACCGAGTCGATCAACCTCGTCGCGCACGGTTGGGGACGGAAGTTCCTGCAGGCCGGCGACGAGGTGGTGATCTCCGAGATCGAGCACCACTCCAACATCGTCCCGTGGCAGATGCTCCGCGACGAGCGCGGCATCGTCCTGAAGTACATCCCGATGCTGCCCGACGGCACGCTCGACCTCGAGGCGGCCCGGCAGATCATCGGCCCGAAGACGAGGTTGCTCGCGATCACCGCGATGTCGAACGCCCTCGGCACGATCGTGCCGCTGGACGTGCTCATCCCGATGGCGCGCGAGCACGGCGCGAAGGTGCTGATCGACGGCGCGCAGTCCGTGCCGCACATGCCCGTGGACGTGCAGACGCTGGACGCGGACTTCCTGGCGTTCTCGGCGCACAAGATGCTCGGCCCGACCGGCATGGGTGCGCTCTGGGCGCGCTACGAGCTGCTCGATTCCATGAACCCCTTCATGGGTGGCGGCGACATGATCCTCACCGTCACCATGGAACGATCGACGTGGGCTGACGTCCCCGCGAAGTTCGAGGCAGGCACGCCCAACGTCGGCGGTGCGGTCGGCTTCGGTGCAGCGGCGGACTACCTCAGCGCCCTCGGCATGGACGCTGTCCGAGCGCACGAGGTGGAAGTGACCGACTACGCGCTCCGTCGCCTGGGCGACGTGCCCGGCGTGACGATCTTCGGCCCACCGAACGCCGAGGACCGCGGCGGCGTGGTCTCGTTCGAACTCGAAGGCGTGCACCCGCACGACGTCGGGCAGGTGCTCGACACACATGGCGTCGCCGTGCGTACCGGCCACCACTGCGCGCAGCCTGTGATGGCCGCGCTCACGGTTCCGGCGACGGCGCGTGCTTCGTTCTACATCTACAACACCACCGAAGAGGTCGACCGCCTCGCGGTCGCCCTCGAAGAGGTGGCCCGATTCTTTGGGGGCGCCTGATGGCTAGCGACCCACTCAAGACGGGCGGCGGACTCCTCGATGACCTCTATCGCGAGATCATCCTGGACCACTACCGCCGGCCGAGAAACCACGACCCACTGAACACGCCGACCTGCTCGGCTGACGGTGCCAACCCATTGTGTGGCGACACCGTCCACCTCGAGGTGGGCCTCGATGGCGACACGATCGACGAGATCGCGTTCGCCGGGATGGGCTGCTCCATCTCGCAGGCGTCGACCAGCATGATGACCGAGTACGTGAAGGGCCGGACCGTCGAGGAAGCCCGCAAGGGCGCCCAGGCGTTCCAGCAGATGATGACCTCGGGCGAGACGCAATCGATCGAGGGGTTCGACGACATCGACGCGCTGCAGGGCGTAGCGAAGTTCCCCGCCCGCGTGAAGTGCGCCTCGCTGGGCTGGAAGACGCTGGAGCAGGCACTCGAAGGCGGCGGTGTGATCACGACCGAAGAAGGGCATGAGTCCAATGACTGACGCGAACACCGAAACCGTGACACCCCCCACGGATGAGGAGCTCCGCGAGGCGCTCCGTGGCGTCGAGGACCCTGAGCTCCACATGAGCATCGTGGACCTCGGGCTGGTCTACGGCGTCGAGATCGACGAGGACCAGCGCGTCACCGTCGACATGACGCTCACCTCGCCGGCCTGTCCGGTGGGCCCAATGCTCCAGGGCCTGATCTTCCACAAGCTCCAGCAAATGGAGGGCGTCGAAGACGTCGAGGTCAACCTGGTCTGGAACCCGCCCTGGGACCCGCGCACGATGGCGTCCGACGACATCAAGATCGCGCTGGGTATCTGGTAGATCGCCGAGGCCAGACGGCGCCTGCTAGTCCCCGAAGTCGGCGGGCAGGAAGCCCTTCGGCACGGGCCTGCGAACCGCCTCGCCGGCCGGCGAGCAGCCCTCGGTGGCGCCATTCTGGCACGCGCCGAGGATGATCTCCTCGAAGCTCACGACGTACCCCGTGACCTCGCGCGACGCGTCGAGTTGGTGCAGGTTGCTCGTCGCGCCCGCGTGCAGCGCGTTTCCCTCGAACGAGTAGCGGGCCTCGGAACAGGGGTCAGCGTACACGCCGCGGCGGCCGTCGCCGGAGTCTGCGAGGGCCTCCCACAGCACGTTGCAGCCGGAGTCCGGGTCGCGCGAGAGCAGGGCGACCGCCTGGCCGCCGTCCACGGGGACCGCGAGGAATGCGCCGAAGGTGCGGTTCTGGCCGTCGAACCCCATCGATGTCGCTGGGAGGAACTTCGGCAGTCCCTCCTCGTACTCCGAGTGACGCACGCGGATCTCACGGTCGGGCGTGTTCGCGAAGGACATGAGGCAGAGGCCGCCGAGGAACAGCATCGCGAGCACGAAGCCGCCGAACGCCAGCAGACGCGGCCAGGGGTTCGACGGGCGCGAGGAGTCCGCTGGGCCGGAGAGGGTGTCTCCGCCTCGGTCACCCCCTCGGGGGCCGCGCTCACGAGGGGTACGGCTGGGTACGCCGGGGTTGGATGCCACCGTTCGATGTTACCCGGGCCCGCCGTTGGCCGCCGCTGGCCGATGCTCGTCCGGGCATAGGTTCGCGCGATCTGAAGCGATGACCATCCATCTGCTTGCTCCCCGGCGTTCGGTGGTTACGATGAGACACCGCTTCACTCAGACGCCGAGATGCGACGCCATCACGAGTCCCCAGCCCTCGAGGATGTCCATGATCGCGCGCTCACCGATGCGCACCGCTCCGTACCGCACTTCGCAGCAGCGCAACGGCCTGTGCCGGGCGCTGCTGCGCCGCGGCGTCCTGGGCGAGTCGTCGCACCGGTGAACGACCGTGCTCGGTACTCGAGGCGGCGCTTCCTCGGCCTGAGCGCCGGGGTGGCCGGCGGTGTCGCCGCTGCGGCCCTGATGGGTTGTACGTCGGACGAAGCTGCGGGCACCTCGACCCCGTCGGTCTCGCCGACCGAGGATGTCGATCGCATCCGCGTCCGGGTCGCCTCCAGCACCACGCGCCGGCCAGTGACACCCACGGAACTCGCCCTCGGGGGGCTCCAGGGGGAGGTCGGCGAAGATGGTCTCGAGCCCCTTGCCCGTGCGCTGACGTACTCCCGGCTCGTCGAGTTCGATCCGCGGACTGCCTCGATCTACGGCGACCTTGCTGCGGAGATCGAGATCCCTGAGCCCCTCGTCGTGCGGATGCGACTCCACGAGGGCGTCTACTTCCATCCGGATGCATCCGCGACGGCCGAGCCCGTGACCGCCGAAGCCGTGCGACGTGACTTTGAGGCGCGACGTGACGAGGGCACCTTCCTCTTCACCGAGGTGATCGACGCCATCGAAGCGCCGAGCGCGACCGACCTGGTCCTGCGCCTCCGCGCTCCGTTCAGCCTGCTGTTCGAGTACCTCGCCAGGCCGGACGCCTCGGTCAGAGGCACGGGCGACTACGGCGGCATCCCCGCGCCACTGGGGAGCGGGCCGTTCCTGCCGTCGACGATCGACGGTGCGGACCTGGTGCTACGACCGAATCCGCTACTCGCTTCATCCGACGCGGCGCGTGTCTCGCAACTGCGCATCCGGCGCGCGGAGCAGCCTGGGGACCTCGACGCGTTGTTCCTGCAGGGGCAGCTCGATGTCCGCGAGCATCCCGACCAGCGAAGCCGTGAGATCGCCGGGGGCCGCGACGACCGGGTCGAGGTCTCCCGCCCTCGACAGCGGATGCGCGGCCTTGCGCTCTCGCTCCTCGCCCCGCGCGACCAGGCCTCGCTCCAGGCCGTCGAGGCCTTCCGCGACGACCGTGTGCGACGTGCCGTCTCCGCGGCGCTCGACCGCACCGCACTTCTCGAGGCGGACCCCGCACTCCTCTCGGGGCCCGTCGGGCCAGCCTTCGCGGGCGATGCCCTCCCGCCGGTCGAGCTGGAGGCGCACGCGCTCTACCAGCACTCGATCGAGGAGGCGACGGGGCTGCTTGAGGCCGCGGGATACAGCGGCCTCCAGTTGCGTCTCTCCCACTCAGATTCGCCGCTGATGCTGTCGCTCTCCCAGCGCGTTGCCGAGCAACTCGGGCAGGCCGGCATCCAGGTGCGGCTCGTTGGGCGACCCCAGGCGGAGTTCCAGAGCTCCTTCCTTGCGGGTGACTTCGAGGCGACGTTCTTTGAGCTCGACCGGCTCGGGTCACCGGACATCGGGCTGCGGTTGCACACCTCCGGCGGTCTCGAGGGTGACCGATCGCCGTGGGGCTACTCGAACCCGGTGTACGACGCGAAGGTGCGGGATGCCCTCTCGCAGATCGACCCCGCGATGCGGACGCGCCACTCGCGCGAGGCTCAGCGGATGCTGCTGGAGGACGTGCCGGCGATGCTCCCGCTGACCGCGCCGCTGGAGTACGCCTCGGTGGCGCGGCACGTGACCGGGTATGCGTTCGACGCGTACGACTTCAACGCGGGGATGCTGGCGCGCTTCTGGCAGGGTGCTGACGTTGGCAGCGGCGGCGACGTCTAGTTAGCGGACTCGCCCCGCCTCGATCGACTCGGCGAGTACCTCGATGACGTGTCGCACCTCGGCGTCCACGTCGTGGCGACGGGCGCCGTTCTCGATCTGCAGCGTACAGCCGGGGTTCGACGTGCAGACCGTCGTCGCGCCGGTCGCGGCGATCGTCGCCATCTTCGGTTCGAGGACGCGCGCGGACATCTCCGGCTGGACGGCGGAGTAGAGGCCTGCCGAGCCACAGCAGCGGTCCGGGTTCACCATCTCGCGGAAGTCGACGCCCGGGATCGCGCCCAGGATCGTGCGCGGCGCGCTTCTCACCCCCTGCGCGTGGGCCAGGTGGCAGGCGTCCTGCAGTGTCACGGTGCGGTCGACCTGACCGAGGTCGTGCGCGAAGTCCTGCTCCGAGACGAACTCGAGGGCGTCCTTCACCTTCGCGGAAAACGCCTCGGCGCGCTCGTCCCAGCGGGGGTCGTTCCGTAGGAGTCGCCCGTACTCCTTCATCGCCGCGCCGCAGCCGGCGGCGTTCACGATCACGGCGTCCACGCCGGCACGCTCGAAGGCGTCGATGTTGCGGCGTGCGAGGGCGCGCGCGGTCTCGGCATCGCCGGCGTGCGCGTGGAGCGCGCCGCAGCAGACCTGCGCCGGCGGTGCCACGACCTCGCAGCCGGAGTGTTCGAGGGCGGTGACGGTTGCCTCGTGCATGTTCGGGTACATCTCGCCGTGCAGGCACCCGAGCAGCATCGCCACACGCTGCGTGGCGCCCTCGGGCGATGCGAGCGTGCCGGTGCGGCGGAACGGCGCGGCCTTGATCGTCGGCGCCGACGCTTCGAGGCGGCGGAGCGATGCCGGCAGGAAGCGGGCGAGCCGCTGACGGACGAGTTGCTGCAGGCCTGAGAGGTGGTAGAGGCGCGCGCCAGTCATCGCGAGCCGCAGCACGCGAGGGCGCGCGAGCACATTGCGGAGCGCAAAGGTACGCAGCCGCCACGCGCGAGGCTGCTCGGTGGGCTCGTTCGCCATGATCGAGGCGCGGGCGTCCTCCATGATTCGTCCGTACGGCACGGCGGACGGGCACGCGGTCTCGCAGGCTCTGCACTGGAGGCAGAGGTCGAGGTGCTCGAGCGTGCGGGGCGTGGTCTCGATGCGCCCGTCGCGGATGCCGCTGATCAAGTGCAGCCGCCCTCGAGGCGACTCGAGCTCCAGCCCAGTGGCGACGTACGTGGGGCACGAGGGCAGGCAGAACCCGCAATGAATGCAGTTCGCGAGGTCCTCCGCGCTTGGGATGTCGGGGCCAACGAAGCGAAGTCCGGTCATACGAGTCTGCTCACAGGATCGCCCCCCAGCGGCCGCGGTTGATGGTGCGTTCCGGATCGAAGCGGTCGCGTAGCGCCTCGGCGAGGACGGCGTCGCCCGGCGTCGAGGGCACTTCGTGACGCAGTGGTGCGGGCGCGGACTCAATCTGCAGAAAGCCGCCGAGCCGCTCGCTGGCCTCGCGGAGCGCGATGACCGTCACGGAGGCCGGGGCCACCTCGAACGTCCCGATGACAGCGCCAGCCGCGAGGTGCGACCAGGCGACGGCACCGGCGCGCTCGTACTCGTCGAGGATGGCGCGGGTCGCGGTCGGCGGGACGCCGGCACGCAGGACCGTGCGCTCCGAGTCGCCGTGCGTTGCGCGGAGTGTCGTCCACGCTTCGCTCGACGCCTCGGTCAGTGGTGCTACGGCGCGCAGGTCAGCGGCCGAGCGCGCGACCGTGCGGGTGGTACCGGCGAGTTCGAGAATGACGGTGGGCTGCTCGGTGAGCCCGACGAGCGCCGCTGCTGACGGCGTGAGCACGGTCAGTGCTCGCAGCGCCGGGCTTGCGTCCCAGAGGCGCAGCGCAAGGGCGGTCGCGGCCTCGAGGTTCGGCGTCGTCGCCGCGAGCGTTCGCGACGCCTCGGGGAGGGGGGCGATCTTGAAGGAGGCTTCGACGATCACCCCGAACGCTCCGAGGGCACCCGTGTGCATGCGGTGCATGTCGTAGCCGGTCACGTTCTTCACGACGCGGCCACCCGAGCGGATGCGCTCACCCGAGGGCAGGGCGACCTCCATCCCGAGGATGAGGTCGCGGGCGGCTGGGACGTAACCGCGCCACGCGCCCGGCCGCGCGGTCGCGAGGAGGCCGCCAATGGTCACGTCGTCGCTCGGTGGTGGGTCGATCGGGAGGTACTGGCCGTGCTCGGCGAGTTCGGCCTGGAGAGCGCCGAGCCGGCGTCCAGCCTCGACGGTCACGGTGAGGTCATCGGGCACGTACTCGACCGTCCGGCGGAGACCGCCCAAGTCGACGGCGAGGTCATACGCGGCGAGCGGACGGCCGAGCGCGAGGGCAGTGCGGCTGCCCTGCGGCACCACAGCGAGCCGCTGCTCGCTGGCGATCCGAAGCAGCGTCGCGAGATCCTCGCGTGTCGCGGGCTCAAACGCGCCCGCGGGCTCGACGCCGTCGATGGGGTAGAGCGCGACGTCACGCTCGGAACCGGGGGCGATGGCCGCGCGGATCGCGTCGAGGTCGGTCGAGGGAGCGATGGTCATACGTACGCCCCCGCGCCGAGGTGCGCGGTGACCTCGGAGGCGTGTCCGGAGGCGCAGCCGTGGCCGCCCGGCAGCATCTTGCAAGGGTTGAATCGGTCGGACGGCCCGAAGGCCTCGCGCACGGCGCGCATCGCCTCCAGGTCGACTTCCGAGAACACCCACTCCATGTAGGAGCGCTTCTCGAGGCCGATGCCATGCTCGCCCGTGATCGAGCCGCCGGCGTCGACGCACGCGCGCATGATCGCGCCCCCGAGGTCGAGGACGCGCTCGGTCGCACCGGGGATGGTCGGGTCGAACATGATGTTGGGGTGCAGGTTGCCGTCGCCCGCGTGGAAGACGTTGGCGCACGCGAAGCCGTACTCGCGGCAGAGCTCGAGGACGCGCGTCATCACTTCCGGCAGCTTTGTGCGCGGCACGACCCCGTCGAGGAGGTAGAACGCGGGGGCGGCCCCGCCGATGGCGCCGATGGCAGCCTTGCGGCCCTCCCACAGTCGTTCGCGCTCGGCGGCCTCGTCGGCGGAACGCACCTCGCGTGCGCCCGCGTCGCGGCAGGCCTCCTCGACGATCGCTGAGTCGGCGGCGACACCGTCCGAGACGCCCTCGACCTCGATGAGGAGCACAGCGCCCGCGTCGAGGGGATACCCGGCGTGGATGCGCGGCTCGACGATGCGGATGATCTCCTGGTCCAGCATCTCCATGGCGACGGGGATCACCCCTCGGCGGATCACGGCGGAGACGGCCTCCGAGGCGTCGGCGACGCTCTCGAAGATCGCGAGCAGCGTGCGCACGGCGGGGGGCTGTCGCACGAGGCGGAGCGTCGCTTCCGTGACGATGCCGAGGGTGCCCTCAGAGCCCACGAGCAGCCCTCGGAGGTCGATGCCGGGCGCGTCCGGTACGCGGCTCCCGAGGCGTACGAGCCGCCCATCGGGCAGCACGACCTCGAGCGCGAGGATGTGGTTCACAGTGGAGCCGTGGGCGAGCGTGTGCGGCCCACCGGAGTTGTTGGCGACGTTGCCGCCGATGGTGCAGACACGCTGCGAAGACGGGTCCGGCGCGTAGAGCAGGCCGTACTCGGCGAGGGCCGTCTGGAGGTGGAGGTTGATGACGCCCGGCTGGACCACCGCGACGCGGTTGTCCGGGTCGATCTCGAGAATCGCGTTCATCCTCGTGAGGACGATGAGCACGCCACCACGGATCGGGACTGCGCCCCCGGAGAGGCCGGTCCCGGAGCCCCGAGGCACCACGGGGACGTCATGCTTGATCGCGATGCGGACAGCGGCCGCGACATCCTCGGACGTCGCGGGGAACACCACGACATCGGGCAGCGCGCGCTCGATCGTCGCGTCGTACTCATAGACCGAGAGGTCTTCCGGCTCGTGGATCACGTTGGACGAGCCCAGCGCGCTCTGGAGGTCTCGGATCAGCGCGTTCGTCGGCATCGTGTGCCCGAGTGTAGCATCGGTGGCTGGAGGCCTCTTGAGCCCGACCGACGACACTCCCAGCAACGACACCCAGGTCTACGACCTCGATGCGATCCGCATCGGCGTCGAACAGGCCGTCGAGGAGGCCTGCGAGGCGATCCGCGTCGTGCTGCGACAGCAGACGGTGAAGGTCGGCCACAAGCCCGGCGAGGGCCCCGTCACCGAGGCGGACTACGCCGCCGACGACGTGCTGCGAAAGCACCTGATGGCGCTCATCCCTGAGGCGCACTGGCTCTCCGAGGAATCCGACTCGATCGCGCCGCTGATCCACGGTGAGCCGACCTGGGTGGTCGATCCCCTCGACGGGACGCGCGAGTTCCTCCGAGGCCTCCCCGAGTTCGGCGTCTCTGTCGGGCTGTTCATCGAGGACACACTCGTCCTCGGCTGCGTCGGGCTGCCGATCCAGCGCGAGGTCTACCTCGGCATCTGCGATGGCGACCGTCGCGAGGCGTGGAAGGACGGGGAACCGCTGCCGCACCTGCCCGACGATGGCATCGTGGGCCGCGTCGTCGTCTCACGGCACGACTTCGAGTGGCGACGCATCCAACTGCACCTCCCATGGGACACGTATCCGCTCGGGTCGGCCGTCCTCAAGCTGGTCCACGCGGCGACCGAGGACCGCACGGTCTACTTCTCGACCGGCCCTCGCTCGGTCTGGGACGTCGCGGGCGGGGCTGCTGTGCTCCAGGGCGTGGGCGGCCTGCTGATGATGTTCGACGGCAAGCCGCTGGTGCTGTCGCCGCAGGAGGTCTCCGTCCCCCCGTACGCCGCCGGCGCACCCCGCCGACTGCCTGACGCTCCTCAGAGAGCTCGGCGCACCCCTCGAGGACTAGCGGTGGCGGAGTACCGCGTCGAGCGCCTCGGGCCGGACGACGAGTCGCGCGTGCTTGCGGCTGCCGAGCTCTTCGACGAACCGCCGACCGAGGCGTACACGCGGCGCTTCCTGAGCGAGCCGACTAACCACCTCCTCGTCGCGTACGAAGGCGACGAGCCTGTCGGGTTCGTGAGCGGGATCGAGGTGGCGCACCCCGACAAGCCCGTCGAGATGCTGCTGTACGAGCTTGGCGTGCGGGAGGCCTCGCAGCGTCGCGGCATCGGACGGGCACTCGTCGAGGCGCTCCGCGACCTGGCTCGGGAGCGAGGGTGTGCCGGCATGTGGGTGCTCACCGACGACGACAACGAGGCGGCGCTGCGGACGTACCGAGGAGCCGGGGCGGGAGCGCCCTCGGCCCAGGTGATGCTCGAGTGGGTGTGGGGGACGAGCGAGCTCGATCCCTCAGTGGAACCCGCCTAGAGCAGGATTACCAGAATCACGACGATCAGGATGATGGTGACCAGGCTCGGGAGCGCGATACGCATAGTGGTTCCTTTACTGAGCCACTTCAGGCTAGGCGTGCCTCCGGTCTCTTCTCGTCGCGGGCCGACGGGAAGTCGTGACAGTCTCGGGACACCTATGAGACACAACGCTCCAGGCAATTCGATGCAGAATGTGAAGAACCCCGGGCGTCCCCGGGGTTCTCGTTTGGTCTCTCGCTGAAAGAACTACTTCTTCTTCGCGGGCGACTTGGAAGCCGGCTTCGCAGCCGGTGCAGCCTTCGGCTTCGCCGCAGGCTTCTTCGTAGCAGCCAAGG
>Ga0209024_1002203_pt1 | contig 12147 bp, 10 predicted proteins | sample AutmiccommunBRH5_FD_187380 | JGI IMG/M metagenome (GOLD analysis project Ga0209024, IMG submission 187380) | Deep subsurface microbial communities from Mt. Terri, Switzerland - Autotrophic microbial communities BRH/5 (SPAdes) (version 2) | ecosystem: Environmental > Aquatic > Deep subsurface >...
AAACAGTCGCCTGCATAGGAATGTAGGTATATTTCCAGAGTTCCGATTCTTGCCTATGGATGATATCAGCACATTCCAATGCATGGAGCTGGATCGCTTGGTCCTATCAGGAGGAAACTGCGGGCCATATGCTAAACTGAAAATTATTGATGACGATGAAACGGTCGGCCGCGGCAGAATTCGGCAAACCCGATGCATGGTCCATTACCAGTGAAAAGAATTGATCCATGAATGCAACTGAAACCCGCGATCGCTATTCCTCCCTTTCCATTTTCCTCCATTGGGGCATGCTGCTGCTGATCACAGCGGTTTACACCTGCATATTGCTGCGGGAATATTATCCCAAGGGCAGTGACCTGCGCGAGGGCTTGAAGATGTGGCATTTCATGCTTGGCCTGTCAGTGCTGCTACTCGTGATCATCCGGATCATCGCGCGGCTTCTGACTACCAGGCCACCGATCAAGCCCGAACCGCCCGCATGGCAGTTGATGCTAGCCAGGGTGATCCATTTCGCACTCTATGCGTTCATGCTGGCAATGCCGATCGCGGGCTGGCTGATCCTGAGCAGCGCGGATCAAACCATTCCCTTCTTCGGGCTGGAACTGTTTCCGCTGGTCGGCCCAGACGAAGCGCTGTCGGAGCAAATCGAGGAACTGCACGAGACGGTCGGCACGGTCGGCTATTATCTGATCGGCCTGCACGCGTTCGCGGCCCTGTTCCATCACTATGTCGTCAAGGACAACACACTCCGGCGCATGCTTGGCGGAAAACGTTAGACCCTGTTTCAGTGAAGTGGAAGCATCGGCACGGAGCCGAGTTTGGTTCAGCACGAGGCGCGAGGAGGGAGCAATGCCAAAGCATTGTGACCGACGAGCAACGCTGCGCTGGGCCAAACTCGGCCCGCCCCTGCGGGGTCGCATTCACTCAAGTCATCGCCGCCCAAGACCCATTGGACGACTGGAACGGAACGCTGGTGATATCCGCCACGTTTATCACGCATGTTCCAGAAATCGCTTGACAATGAGAACAGATATGGAACATTAGGAGTTCATTGATAGAACGATTGGAATTTCAACATGCTCGGTATCGCTGTCTCTGTGTTTTTCGTTCTCGCCTTTCTTGGCTCGACCGCCGTCATCGCGATGATGTTTTTTCAATATCGCGACAGAATCGCAAGCATCGTTCAAAACGAGCTGCGGGCTGATCAAGCCAGCACCTCTTATCCATCATCCGCCCATCGTCGCCGGTCGGCCAAGTCCGCTCTGGCTATGACCCAGCATCGCTCGCTGCAACCCGTTCCGCTGCGCGCTGCCGCTTGACCCTGGCATAGCTTCGGATGCTGAACGGTATCAATATCAGATAGCCGATACTGATGGCCGAAAGCATGATCCACGGGGAATTGATCAGCGCTACGCCGGTCAGGGCGATGACCGCAATCGCTTCCAGCCTGATATTCTTGCGCAAGCGGAGGGAAGACCAGCTGAAGGTCGCGGTGTTCGAGAGCATCAGAAACGCGATGAGCACGATCCAGGGCGCGACGATCGCATAATGGCGAAAGACTTCCTGGCCGGTGATCATCCACAGATAGAGCGGCAGCATGGCCAGTCCGGCACCGACCGGAGCCGGGATGCCAGTCAAAAATCCGGCTGACTTGTGCGGCTGGTCATCAGCGTCGATCAGGGCGTTGAACCGGGCCAGCCTGAGCGCACAGGCCACCACCATGGTCAGCGCGAGAACCCAGCCGAATTGCGGCATATATTGAGTCGACCACAGAAACATGACCAGTGCCGGCGACACGCCGAAGGCAATCACGTCCGACAGCGAGTCGAGCTCGGCACCAAAGCGACTCTGCGCATTCAGCAGGCGGGCGATGCGCCCATCCAGCCCATCGAGGATCCCGGCCAGCACTATAGAGGCGGCGGCCAGCACCCAATTGTCCATATAGGCAAAGCGGACGCTGCTCAGGCCAACGCAAAGAGCCAGCGCGGTCACCGCGTTGGGCACGAAGGCGCGTAGCGGGATGCCGCGCTCTGGCCGTTTCAGCGAACCCTTCGCCATCAGCCTTGCCGCCATCCGCTATCGGGCCGACCGGTGATCATTGACCCACACCTTCAATCTCTTTCGTCTCGCCGACCACCGCAAGCACGGTTTCACCGGCAACTGACCGTTGCCCGAGCACGACATTGGGCGTGGTTCCCTTGGGCAGATAGACATCGACCCGGCTTCCGAAGCGAATCAGTCCGATTCGCTGGCCGGCTGCAACAAAATCGCCTTCCTTGACAAAGGTCATGATCCGCCGCGCCACCAGGCCGGCAATCTGGGTAAAGCCAATCTTGAGGCCATCATTGCGTTCGACCAGAAAATGCTGCCGTTCATTTTCCTCGCTCGCCTTGTCGAGGTCGGCGCTCAGAAATTTTCCGGAGATATAGGCCTGGCGCCTGACCGTGCCTTCGATCGGGGTGCGATTGATGTGCACGTCGAACACGCTCATGAAAATCGAGACCCGGATCAGTTCTTCGTCGCCCAGTCCGCCCTCGCCCCGCAATTCTACCGGCGGCTTTACCGGCATGATCAGATTTACCAGGCCATCTGCAGGCGCGATGATATATTTCTCGCCCAGCGGGGTGACCCGTTTGGGGTCGCGAAAAAATGCCAGCACCCAGGCGGTGATCGCCGCCATCGGCCAAGCCAGGGTCTCCCACGCCATCAGCGCGAAGAACAAGGTGATTGCTGCCGCGATTACCGCAAATTTGCGGCCTTCGGGATGCACGGGCGGGAAAGACCATTTGACCTCTCCCAATCCCTTGTTTGAATATTTTTCGATTGCCATAAATGCTACTTAGGGGCGGCTCATTGTTCTGACAACACTCCCGTTGATATATAGAGAAATGGGCGATGCTATTCGGTGTCGCAACCGACAAACCATGCGCACAACTCTAGGTTGAACAAATGACAATCTTTGCTAAGAGGCTCGCAACATCATTCCTCCCTTTGGTTCACGTTTCAGGAAAGAATAAAACGATATGTCGAAAATCAAGGTCAAAAACCCGGTCGTCGAAATTGACGGCGACGAAATGACGCGGATCATCTGGCAATGGATTCGCGAACGGTTGATTGAACCTTATCTCGACATCGATCTGCATTATTATGATCTGTCGATCGAAGTCCGCGACGATACCAATGACAAGATCACCGTCGATGCTGCCAATGCCATCAAGAAGCATGGTGTGGGCGTGAAATGCGCGACGATCACGCCGGATGAAGACCGGGTCGAGGAATTTGGCCTGAAACGGATGTGGAAATCACCCAATGGCACGATCCGCAACATCCTGGGCGGCGTCGTGTTCCGCGAGCCGATCGTGATCGACAATGTGCCGCGTCTCGTGCCAGGCTGGACCGATCCGATCGTTGTCGGCCGTCACGCCTTTGGCGACCAGTATCGCTGCACCGACTTCAAGGTCCCCGGCCCCGGCAAGCTTCGGCTGATCTGGGAAGGGGACAATGGCGACACGATCGACGAGGAAGTCTTCCAGTTTCCTTCTCCGGGCATTGCCATGGCGATGTACAATCTGGACGATTCGATCCGCGATTTTGCCCGCGCCTCGATGAACTACGGCCTGAACCGCGAATGGCCGGTCTATCTGTCGACCAAGAACACGATCATGAAAGCCTATGACGGGCGGTTCAAGGACCTGTTCGAGGAAATCTTCCAGGCCGAATTCAAGGACAAGTTCGACAAGGCCGGAATCACCTACGAACATCGTCTGATCGACGACATGGTGGCCTCGGCGCTGAAATGGAGCGGCAAATTCGTCTGGGCCTGCAAGAATTATGATGGCGACGTGCAGTCGGACACGGTCGCACAGGGCTTTGGTTCGCTTGGCCTGATGACCTCGGTATTGATGACGCCAACCGGCGACTGCGTCGAAGCGGAAGCCGCGCATGGCACCGTGACCCGTCACTATCGCCAGCACCAGCAAGGCAAGGCGACTTCAACCAATCCGATCGCCTCGATCTTTGCCTGGACCCGCGGCCTCATTTATCGCGGCAAGTTCGACGACACGCCCGATGTGACGCGCTTTGCCGAAACCCTGGAACGGGTCTGCATCCAGACCGTTGAAAATGGCGACATGACCAAGGATCTCGCGATCCTGATCGGTCCCGATCAGTCCTGGATGACGACCGAGCAGTTTTTCGAAGCGGTTCGTTCCAATCTGGAAACGGAAATGCAGAACTGGAAATGATCATTCGGGTCTAGAGGCAGCGTCGGGCGACTGGATATCCTCTCGCCCGAAGCCCAGCCCTACAATGTGCCCCGGAATACGCCGCAACAGCGGCACCCGGTTCAGCAACCGCAGCATGAAAAAAGGTTTTTCGATGGGCCTGGTGCGCCGCAGCAAGGGCGCGATCACTCTGTCCTGAGCCAGTTTCTGAAAGGCCTGCATCCGCCGGACCGGTTTGATCCGGCGGCGACGAACCTGTTCCAGCAACGGATCCGGATGATCTCCCCTGGCGATCGGCGCCGCCAGAACATTGGCAGCGGTTACCGCGTCCTGGACCGCCATATTTATCCCCACTCCGGCGATCGGCGACATCGCGTGGGCCGCATCGCCAATCACCAGCAGCCCCGGACCATGCCAGCGTTCCAGCCTGTCCAGCACCACTTCCAGCATCTTGACCTGATCCCAGCTGGTGATCTGGTCGAACGCCGGGCCAAGATCAGGCACGAGCGAACGCAGTCTGGCGCGAAACGCCTCCAGTCCGGCTTCCCTTACCCTGCCAGCCTGGCCCTTGTTGAACAGGAAGGCGCACTGATAATAGTCCCGGCGATCAATCATTACCATGAACCGGCCCGCCTGCACGGTGCCGAAGACATCGCCATCATGGTGTTCCGGCTTGTCGATGCGGAACCAGAACACGTCCATCGGCGCGCCAATATCGCGCAGCGGCAAAGCCGCCTTTTCGCGCAATAGCGATCGCCTGCCGTCGGCAGCAATCACCAGACCGGCATGAAACTCTCGACCGCCTCGGGCCTTGACACCGCAGACGCGTCCGTCCTCATCCCGGAGGAGATCAACCACTTCGCTGCCCATGTGCAGATCAAAACCGGAATATCGCTTCGCCTTGGCGGCGATGAAGTTCAGCAGATCCCATTGCGGCATCATTGCTATATAGGGTGCCTTGACCGGCAAGTGCCGGAAATCGATGACGTTCATTTCGCGACCGGCGATATGGATCGACGCCTGATCCACCCTGCTATGGGGCAAGCTTAGCAACTCATCGAGCAGGCCGAGCTGATGGAAAAGCTCGAGCGTCGACGGGTGCACCGTATCGCCCCGGAAATCCCTTAGGAAATCACCATGCTTTTCGAGCACGGTCACGCTCAAGCCGGCACGAGCGAACAGCAGTCCTGCCATCATCCCGGCCGGGCCGCCGCCGACGACCAGAATCTCGCGTTCATTGTCCTTCATTGACCAGCTCCCAATGTAAGCTGCTGACAAATAGCATGCTTGGTATATAGAGTCCTCCCATGCACAGTCCGCTCGACAATCCCGCCTTCATTGACGCCATCGTGATACTGGGCGCAGCGGGCCTCGTGATTCCAGCCTTTACACGATTCCGGATCACACCAATCATCGGCTTCATTCTCGTCGGACTGCTGCTCGGTCCGTCAGGTCTCGGGTCCCTGCAAAGTCAGTATGAATGGCTGCAATTTGTCACGATCAGCGATCGCGAGTCCATCGAGCCATTTGCCGAGATGGGAATCATATTGCTGCTGTTTTCCATCGGCCTGGAACTTTCGTTCAAGCGGCTGTGGTCCCTGCGTCGGCTGGTCTTCGGCGTCGGTGCGGCCGAGTTGCTGGCATCGGGGCTGATCATCGGTTCCGTTCTCTATATGCTCGGCCAGAATGCACCGGGAGCCCTGGGCCTTGGTCTCGCCCTTGCCCTGTCCTCGACCGCTCTGGTTCTGCCGATGTCGGGTACTAAGAGCCCCGTGGGACGCGCAGCCCTGGCCATGCTTCTGTTCGAGGATGTCGCCATCGTCCCGATCATCTTTCTTCTCGGTGCCATTTCGCCCGCGATAACCGCCGACGGCGGCTGGGATGATCTGGGCCAGACCCTGCTGCTGGGCGGAGCCGTGATCGTCGGGATGCTGGTGCTCGGGCGCCTGTTCCTTCCCCGAATTTTTGCCCAGGCGGCTCGAACCAAAAGCCCCGAACTGTTCCTCGCTGTCAGCCTTCTGGTCATCATTCTGGCCAGCCTGGCGACGGCTGCTACGGGCCTGTCGCCGATCGTGGGCGCTCTGCTCGCCGGACTGCTGATCGCCGAAACGGAATATCATGGCGAAGTTGAAGTCATCACCCAGCCGTTCACCGGCCTCGCGCTCGGCGTTTTCCTGATCACCGTCGGCATGCAGGTCGACATTCGCGTTGTCCTTGAAAACTGGGGCAGTCTGATTATTGCCGTGATTGGCGTGGTTGTGGTCAAAGCCGCGGTCACCGGCGCGCTGCTGCGCTTTGCCGGGGCCCGTCCCGGTACCGCTACCGAAGCTGGCGTGCTGATGGCCAGTCCTTCGGAAACCACCCTGATCGTGCTGGCTGCGGCAACGCAGGCCCAGCTGATCCAGCCGCAAACCGCAGCCTTCTGGCAGATCGTCACTGCAATCGGATTGACCATCACACCTTTGCTTGCCCGCTTTGGCCATGACATAGCCCGCCGGATGGAGATGCGCAGCGATGGCGGACCCGCGCCGGGTGAGCAGCCGATGGAAGCCCAGCAAACGATCATCATCGGCTTTGGCCGGGTTGGGAAACTGGTCGCCGAACTGCTGAAAACCCACAACCAGAAATTTCTGGCGGTGGAATCGAATATCGATGTAGTCGCCAAGGCGCGTCGCGAAGGCTATCCCGTCATTTTCGGCAATGTATCGCGCAACGAGATGCTCGACCGGCTGCGGCTCGGTCATGCAAAGGCATTGGTTCTAACGATGGACGAGCCGGTCCTGTCGGTGCAGATCGTCAAAAGGGTTCGCGCATGGGTTCCGGACCTGCCGATTATCGCGCGAGCGCGCGACATAGAACATGCGGCAGAACTCTATCAGGCCGGCGCGACCAATGCCGTGCCCGAGGCGCTGGAGGGCTCGCTGCAACTTTCGGAGGCGGTGCTGGTCGAAAATGGTGTCGCGATGGGCCCGGTGATCGCCTCGATCCACGAACTGCGCGACATCTACCGCAAGCAGATTCAGGAGGAAGGGGATCTGGAAGAGGAACCCAAGCTCAAGTCGTTGAGCACCTCGACCGGCCAGGCGACCGCGGACGATCTGGTGCCCGACGGGCTCAGCCCGCAAGAACAGACCTGATCGCCGCGATTGCGTCCTCTGCCCTGGCACCATCGGGCCCACCGCCCTGGGCCATGTCCGGACGGCCGCCGCCGCCCTTGCCGCCAACCGCAGCAACCCCGGCCTGAACCAGGTCAACCGCACTAAGCCGCTCGGTCAGATCATCGGTAACTCCCACGGCGACGGTGGCGCGGCCATCATTGACCGCCACCAGCGCGCTGACGCCACTCGATAGCTGCTTCTTCGCCTGATCCACCAGTCCGCGCAATTCCTTGGGATTGAGACCCTGAATAACCTGTCCGGCAAAGGCGATGTCGCCGATGCTCTCGGTCTCGGCCGTTTTTGCGCTACCGCCATCCCCGGCCAAGGCCAGGGCCTTTTTAGCTTCGGTCAGTTCGCGTTCCAGCTTCTTGCGTTCCTCGACCAGAATGGCAACGCGATCGGCCGCTTCTTCGGGCGAGGCTTTCAGTGTCGCCGCGATTGTCTTGAGCTTCGTATCGCGGCCAGTGAGCCACAAGCGAGCGGCTTCTCCGGTCAGCGCCTCGATTCTGCGGACACCACTGGCTACTGCCGATTCCCCGACGACCACCATCACACCTATATCGCCGAGCGCGTGGACATGGGTGCCGCCGCACAATTCGACCGAATAATCGAGTTCGTCGTCTTGGCCCATAGATAGGACCCGGACCTCGTCGCCATATTTTTCGCCAAACAGCGCCAGTGCGCCTGCGGCAACCGCGTCATCGGGACTCATCAACCGTGTCGTGACCGGGCTGTTGCCGCGAATCTGCGCATTCACGTCGGCTTCGACGGCCTGTATTTCCGTCTCGGTCAACGCGGTCGGATGCGAGAAATCGAAGCGCAGACGATCCGGGGCCACCAGGCTGCCCTTCTGGGTCACATGGTCGCCAAGATGGTGTCGCAGGGCCTTGTGCAGCAAATGGGTGGCACTGTGATTGGCACGCAGCGCAGTGCGCCGATCACCATCGACGGCAAGATGAACGCTGTCACCTACCGATACCGAACCGGACCGGATTTCTATCTGGTGAGCATGCAAGCGCCCCAGCGGTTTGCGGGTGTCGGTAACCGTGGCGTGAAAGCCGTCCGCGCCGGATATCCTGCCGGCATCCCCCATCTGCCCGCCGCTTTCGCCGTAGAAGGGCGTCTGATTGGTCAGCAGCGTGACAGCATCGCCGCTTTCGGCTGTTTCGATTTCCGCTCCATCCCTGACCAGCGCGACGACAACGCCCTCGCCCTCTTCCGATGTATAGCCGGTGAATTCGGTGCTGCCCTCGCGCTCAGCAATGTCAAACCACACCGCATCGGAGGCCTGGTCTCCCGAGCCCTTCCAGGCGGCGCGGGCAGCGGCTTTCTGTTCCGCCATCGCCTTGTCGAAGCCTTCGCGGTCGACGCCCAGGGAACGCGCGCGCAATGCGTCCTCGGTCAGATCATAGGGAAAACCAAACGTGTCATAAAGCTTGAACGCCGTCTCGCCTGGCAAGACATCGCCTTCACCCATTTCGGCGATCTCTGCATCGAGCAATTTCAGACCATTGGCCAACGTCTGCCGAAAATTGGTTTCCTCGCGGAGCAGGGTTTCCTCGATCAGCGGCTTGGCCCGGATCAGTTCGGGAAAGGCGTTGCCCATTTCGCCGGTCAGCGCGCCGACCATCCGGTGCATCAGCGGATCCGCAGCGCCCAGCAGATGGGCATGGCGCATTGCTCGCCGCATGATCCGTCGCAGCACATAGCCGCGGCCTTCATTGGATGGCAGTACGCCGTCGGCGACGAGAAAGGAGGATGCGCGCAGATGATCGGCAATCACCCGGTGACTGGCCTGATTGTCGCCCGTAGTGGCGGTACCGGTGAGCGAGCCAGATTCGGCGATCAGCGCCCTGAACAGGTCGATGTCATAATTGTCGTGCACACCCTGCATGACCGCTGCAACCCGTTCCAGGCCCATGCCGGTGTCGATCGACGGCTTCGGCAGATCGACGCGGTCGCCTTCGCCGCGCTGGTCATATTGCATGAACACCAGATTCCAGATTTCGACAAAGCGGTCGCCGTCCTCGTCCGGACTGCCGGGAGGGCCGCCGGCGATATGCGCGCCGTGATCGTAGAATATCTCGCTGCACGGGCCGCAGGGACCGGTATCGCCCATCGACCAGAAATTGTCGCTGGTTGCGATCCGGATGATCCGCTCTTCCGGCAGGCCGGAAATTTTCTTCCACAGGTCAAAGGCTTCGTCGTCGGTATGATAGACGGTAACGGTCAGTCGGTCCGGAGAAATACCCCAGACTTTCGTGATGAGGTTCCAGGCATGGAGGATTGCCTGTTCCTTGAAATAGTCGCCGAAGGAAAAATTTCCCAACATTTCGAAAAAGGTGTGATGGCGCGCGGTATAGCCGACATTGTCCAGGTCATTGTGCTTGCCGCCCGCGCGCACGCATTTCTGGCTGGATGTCGCGGTGGAATAGCGGCTTTGCTCGGCCCCGGTGAAGATATTCTTGAACGGCACCATCCCCGCGTTGATGAACATCAACGTCGGATCATTATACGGAATGAGGGGCGCCGACGGGACGATCTCGTGACCCTGTTCGGCGAAATAGTCGAGGAAAGACCGTCTTATATCATTGGTTGTTTGCATGGCATCGACTTAGGCGAGCGATCTGCCGTTGACAATCCTGTCATTGCACGAGCCGGAAAAATCGCCAGCCGGATCAGGCATAGGCATAGGGCCCGCCCTTTTCGAGCGCTGTCTGATATTGGGGACGGGCATGGATCCGCTCCAGCCAGGCCAACAGATTGGGATAGCGTTTATCGAGTCCGGCGCGCGACTGGCAGGCTTCGAGCGGGAAGCTCATCATGATGTCGGCGGCTGTCAGTTCGTCGCCGGCGAAATAGTCGCGGTCGGCCAGTTCGGTTTCGAGCCAGACCAGCAGGTCGGTGACCATCTGGCCAACCGGTTTGCGCGCCGGCAGGCCGAGGAGGCCCAGGCGACCAACCACCAGCAGGCCGTAGAGCGGCGGCATCATCGATCCCTCCGCGAAATGCAGATATTGGACATAGAGGCGGGCGCCCATCGGATAGGCTGGGGCGCCCAATTTGCCGCCAGCCTTGGCCACCAGATATTCAGCGATCGCGGCGGTCTCGATGATTACTTCGCCCGCATCCTCGATCATTGGTGATTTGCCGAGCGGGTGCACGGCCTTCAGGCTGTCGGGGGCTTTCTGGGTCTTGGGATGCCGCTCGTAACGCTTGATAACATAAGGCAGCGCGAGCTCCTCCAGCAACCAGATGATGCGTTGCGAACGGCTGTTCTCGAGATGATGAATGGTGATGGTCATTGGTATCCGGCCCTGTGCAATGCGGAATTCGGTTCGAATTCGGCTTCGACGAAGCCTTGCAACCGGTCGGATGTCAATCTTTTCGTGTGTTGAACATCGTTCGGCAACAGAAAACGGGCCGTCCTTGATGCCGGGGGACAGAAGGACGGCCCTATGCCAGGAATCGCCTCGGGGGAGAGTGATCCGGCAAAACCGAATTTTTCGATCATCTGATCGGCGAAGGAGGGAGACTCCCTCGCCCGAAGGCCAGCGGAGCGATAGGGGGCGCTATCTGATGAAGCCCTCTTCCATCGTCACGCCGACGTTCAAGTCCATTATACGTCTTCCTCGCCGTCGTCGGCCTTGCCAATCGGGCCGGTCATCATTTCCTCGGCGACGGCCTCCTGCTTGCCGCGGATCTGGTTTTCCAGCTTGGCCATCATTTCCGGATTTTCGAGCAGGAAGCGCTTCGAATTCTCGCGCCCCTGGCCGATGCGAACCGAGTCATAGGAGAACCAGGCACCCGATTTCTCGACCACGCCGGCCTTGACACCGAGATCGATAATCTCGCCGACCTTGGAAATGCCCTGACCGTACATGATGTCAAACTCGACCTGCTTGAACGGCGGTGCAACCTTGTTCTTGACGACCTTGACGCGGGTGGTGTTGCCGACGATATCGTCGCGTTCCTTGATCTGGCCGGTGCGGCGGATATCAAGACGGACCGAAGCATAGAATTTCAGCGCATTGCCGCCCGAGGTGGTTTCCGGATTGCCGTACATCACGCCGATTTTCATGCGAATCTGGTTGATGAAGATCACCATGCACTTGGAGCGGCTGATCGAGCCGGTCAGCTTGCGCAGCGCCTGGCTCATCAGGCGGGCCTGCAGACCGACATGGGTGTCACCCATTTCGCCTTCAATTTCTGCGCGCGGGACCAGGGCCGCAACCGAATCGACCACCAATATGTCGATCGCATTGGAGCGGACCAGGGTATCGGTAATCTCCAGCGCCTGCTCGCCGGTGTCGGGCTGGGAGATGATCAGTTCGTCCGTGTTGACGCCCAGCGCCTTGGCATAGATCGGGTCGAGCGCATGTTCCGCATCGACAAAGGCAGCGGTACCGCCCGCCTTCTGCGCTTCGGCGATGACGTGCAGGGCGAGCGTGGTCTTGCCCGAACTTTCCGGTCCGTAAACCTCGATCACGCGTCCCTTTGGCAGTCCCCCGATGCCCAGTGCGATATCCAGCCCAAGACTACCGGTAGAAATGGCTTCTATTTCCAGTGCCTTGCGCTGGCCCAGCTTCATCGCCGAGCCCTTGCCAAAGGCGCGATCGATCTGCGCCAGTGCGGCGTCCAGCGCCTTTTGCCTGTCTGATGAGTTCAATTGATTTTCCGATTCTACGACTTTTAAATTGCCGGCCATTTGCCTGTCCCCTTCGCTAAATGTTTAAGCAGCATCAATCAATGATTGTGATGATGTA
>Ga0209024_1002205_pt1 | contig 12133 bp, 7 predicted proteins | sample AutmiccommunBRH5_FD_187380 | JGI IMG/M metagenome (GOLD analysis project Ga0209024, IMG submission 187380) | Deep subsurface microbial communities from Mt. Terri, Switzerland - Autotrophic microbial communities BRH/5 (SPAdes) (version 2) | ecosystem: Environmental > Aquatic > Deep subsurface >...
TTGAGCCGGCGGACGGGCGCGAAATACCGTCTTCTGTCGGAGTCTGAGTGGGAGTACGCGGCGCGAGCCGGGACGACGACGCCGTTCCACACCGGTGAGCGGATCACGACTGATCAGGCGAATTTCGACGGCCGGTCCACCTACAACGGCTCGTCGAAGGGCGAGTACCGGGGGCAGACGTTGCCGGTCGGGAGCTTCGATGCGAACCGGTTCGGACTTCACGACATGCATGGAAATGTGTGGGAATGGGTGGAAGACTGCTGGAACGACAGCTATTCGGGAGCGCCGTCGGACGGCTCGGCGTGGAAAACGGGCGAGTGCGGCCGTCGTGTTACGCGCGGCGGCTCTTGGGACCGCCTTCCATGGGGCCAGCGCTCGGCGAACCGCTTCTCGGTGGGAACCAATATCCGGCACAACGCCACCAGCGGCTTCCGCGTGGCCAGGACCCTTTGACTGCCTGGATCATTACATCCTTACCCCTGGGGGTCTGGGGGCGTAGCGCCCAGCCGATTTTTTGAAGGCCGAACCCGCGACGAGCCGGACTCCGACGCCCAACGCGACGCCTGCCTTAGTGCCTGAGCTGCAACTCGCGCAAAACGCGTCCCTGCCGTCGGCATACCGGGGGCAGCGCTCAACCAGGAGGGCGAGCATGCGACAACGGTGGATCGGCCTGACCATCGCCACGATCGCGGTGGCGGTGCTCGCCGCGGCGGGACCTCGCCCGGCGATCGCCACTACGGACATCGAGATCGTGCGCGACTACCGCGACGGCCTTGCCCAGGGCGACCTGATCCGGACCGGCGGGCCGACCGCCGAGCGGCTGCGCGCGGCACCGCCCGAGAACAGGGCAGGCCGGTTCCGCACGACCGGCCTGCCTGTTGCAGACAAGGCGGTTCGGCCGGACTTTATAAGATGCGAGTCGTTCGCTCGTTGAGTCATCGCTCCGATGGAGGTGCCCTTGTATTGGAGCGGCCAGGGTGGAGCCGCGCTGCGCAACCTGTGGATTGACCAGTGCAGCGTGTCGTCCGCTTGTGAGCGGCTCCATTGCAGTTGATCGAGGGTTGCGCGTTTTGCTTGCGGACCACTAAGCTTTGCATTGACGGCGGCACGGGGGTGGGGCTGTGCTTGGAGCGTTTCGGCACTGGCTGATTTGCATTGTGGTGCTGGCGAGTGTGCTCGCGGCGGCGCCTGTGCATGCCGGCAAGCGTGTCGCACTGGTGATCGGCAACGACCGATACGCGACGCTGCCGGACCTTGCGAACGCCGGCAGGGACGCCACGGACATGGCGGCGAAGCTGAGAGATCTCGGCTTCGAGGTGATCCTGCGGCGCAATGCCAGTCGGCTCGACATCTACCGGGCGCTGGGAGAGTTCGAGCAGAAGCTGCGGGACGGCGATGCGGGCCTGATGTTCTACGCCGGGCACGGGATCGAGGCGGGCGGCCAGAACTGGCTGATCCCGGCGGATGCGCCGGTGGAGCAGGAGATCGACCTCGAGGCGTTCGGGGTACGGGTGGACGAAGTCCTGGACCGGATGGGCAATTCGGGGGTGCGGGTGAGCATCCTGGTTCTGGATGCGTGTCGGGACAATCCGCTGCCGCGGCGGACGCGGAGCGCGCGACGGGGCCTGGCTGTGGTGGCAGCACCGGCTGATGCGCAGGGCACCGCCATCCTGTACGCGGCCGCCCAAGGTCAGGCGGCGCAGGACGGGCCTCCGGGTGGCAACGGGGTGTTCACCGGGGCGCTGCTGTCGGTGCTGGACGAGCCCGGGCTGACATTGGAGCAGGCGTTCAAGCAGGTGAACAGGCTGGTCCAGGAGCGCACGCACGGCCGCCAGAGGCCCTGGAGCCTGGTGTCGTTGCGGGACGACTTCGTGCTCCGCGAGGCTGCCCCCGCGCCGCCCGAGCAAGCGAAGCCGGCGGGGGCGGAGGACGCGCTTGTGTGGTCGGCGATCCAGGGCAGCGACCGCGCGGCGGACTTCGAGCTGTTCCTGGAGCGCTATCCGTCGAGCCCGTTCGCACTGTTTGCGAAGAGCCGGCTCGATGAACTGAAGGGGATGGTGGTCGCTTCCCTGCCGCCAGCGGCGGCACCGGTTCCAGAAGAATCGACGGCGCCCATGTCAGCGGCCCCGTCCATCATCGGCATGAATGCCAACTACGTGACGGTGAAGACGTCGAACCTGCGGGCCGAGCCGACGACGGCATCGGCCAAGGTGGACACCCTGGCCGTCGATACGCTGGTCGAGGTGACGGGCAAGCTGGAGGACGGCAGCTGGCTCCGGTTGGCGCATGCCGGCGGCCCGGCCTGGGTGTGGGCGCCGCTGATCGAGCCGGTGAGCGCCGCCGAGCACGCGGCTTGGCGGACAGCGCAGGCCGGAGATGTAGTCGCCCTGGAGGCCTTCCTGCAGGCTCATCCCGACGGACGATACACTCAAAGGGCCAAGTTACGCCTTGCAACGATGCAGGCGTCAAATCAACCTAAATCAGTGACCGCACGTGAATTTCCGGTAGTTGCAAAGGCAGATTCGAGCACTTGTGATAGCACATCGATCAGTCGTTCATTTCAGTATGTACTCAGCGAACGTGCGAAATGTAAAGAAAAGTGTGGTAAGCACGATAAAGGTTGCTTTGGTTATTGTGACGCTACACATAATGGTCAGGTGCAGGATTTAACGATATTATATGGTGAAGAATGCTTCCACGCTTATTCCGGTGACAAATGGCGTTAGTGCATCGGAGGAGGTCAACGACATCGAGAGCTATCTCGTCGCGCTTGGCGGCTACCATCACCACCGCGCCCTGCAGCTCGACGCCCGTTGTGCCGAGTTCTGGTACGAGACCACCTCGATGCGAACCGGTTCGGACTTCACGACGTGCATGGAATTGCGTGGGAATGGGTGGAAGACTGCTGGAGCGACAGCTATTCGGGAGCGCCGTCGGACGGCTCGGCGTGGAGAACGGGCGAGTGCAGCCGTCGTGTTACGCGCGGCGGCTCTTGGGACCGTCTTCCATGGGGCCACCGCTCGGCGAACCGCAGCTGGGTGGGCACCAGTATCCGGCACAACGGCACCAGCGGCTTCCGCGTGGCCAGGACCCTTTGACTTCCTGGCTCTTGACTTCTTGACCTCTTGGGGTCTGGGGGCGAAGCCCGCAGATGATTTTTGAACGCCAAACCCACGACGAGCCGTCCGCCGACGCCGAACGCGATACCTGCCTGAAAGCTTGAGCTGCGGCACGCGCAAAATCCGCCCCTGCCGCCGGCATACCGGGGATGGAGCCTGACCAGGAGGGCGAGCATGCGACACCGGTGGATCGGCCTCACAATCGCTTCCATCGCGGCGGCGGTGCTCGCCATGGCGTCCCCTCGCCCGGCAACCGCGGCCTCTGACATCGAAATCGTGCGCGACTACCGCAGCGGCCTCGCCCATGGCGATCTGATCCGCATCGGCGGGCCGACCGCAGAGCGGCTGCGCGCGGCACCGCCCGAGAACCTCGCCGTCGCGGTGGCGCTGCTCGGCCTGTTCGACCCGGTCTACGCCCGGCTGCTGATGCACGCTGACCTCACCTCGCTGACCCCCGACCAGGCGCGCGACGCCGCGGCCGACGCCGCCGTCGACCATGTCGGGATCGATCCTGGGGCCGCCCGCGCGCTGCTCGACGCCTTCGCCGGCTACCGGATCGCCAGGCGGCTGCAGCAGACCAGCGGCGACATCTACGTGCTGCTCGGCCGCTACCCGGCGCCGGGCGACGGCAGCGCGCGCTACAGCGGCCGGGTGACGGTGGCCAACGACCTGGACGGCCTCGACAGCCTATCGATGCTGCACGTCACTTCGCTGGACGAGGCGGTGCGCAACCCCTGCGGCTGCTCGATCGGCGCGACGCAGAAGAGCGATCCCCGGCCGAACTGCTGGCGCGAATGGACCATGACGGGCGGCACCAAGGCTGCCTATAACGGCTGTCCGGAGCGCTGCGACCGCAGCGCCGTCAATCCAGTGTTCGGCCGCACCACGTGGCGCTGCCCGGCGGCGGAGCCGCCGGGCCCCCGGCTCGTCGACTTCCTGACCGAGGCGATCCAGGGCCCGGACACCGGGACACGCCGGGTGGTGCTGCTGATCGACACGTCGGAGAGCATGCGCCGGAGCGACCCCGACAATCTGCGGGCCGCGGCGGTCCGGCAGATCGCCGACCTGGCGGCCGCCGGCAGCGCGGTCGCGGTCGCCGGCTTCGCGTCGGAGGCGGCGCTGCTGGCGCCGATGACCCGGCTCGGCGACGGCGCCGGGCGGAACGGACTGCGGGCCGCCGCCGACCGCATCACCGCGAGTGGCGGGACCTCGATCGACGCCGCCCTGGCGCTCGCCGCCACGGTGCTGGCGCCGACGCGGCAAGGCGATACCGTCGTGCTGATGTCCGACGGCCACGCCAAGGGCGACTGGTCGGCGGCGCCGGACGCCGTGCCCCCGGAGGTGACGGTCCATGCCGTCGCCTTCGGCGCCAAGGCCGACCGGGCGGCGCTGGCCCGGCTGGCGGAGCGCACCGGCGGCACGCTCGAACTCGCCAACTCGCCGGCGGAGCTGGAGGCGGCACTGCTGCGGCAGTTCCGGTCCGCCGAAGGCAAGGAGTCCGTGCTGTCGGTCAGCGATGGCGTCATCCGCCAGGGCGAGCGCCAGGCCAGGACCTTCACGGTCGAGCCCGGCGCGACCGAGATGCAGGCCAGCCTGCAATGGCCGGGCAGCGACCTCGACCTCATCCTGGTGTCGCCAGACGGGGAGCAACTGACGCCGCGTCGCGCCGGCGCGGGCCGCAGCGGCGTCGCCGGCGCCCGCCTGGAAGCGCTCACGATCGCCGGTCCGAAGCCCGGAACCTGGCGCCTGCTGGTAGATGCTGTCGAGACGCCGGCGGGTGGATCGCGGTACCGGCTGGACGGCAGCGTCGGCGGGTCGCCAATCCGGGTCGCCTGGAGCCAGATCGCCCCCACGGCCGGCGGACCGGTCGACCTCGTGCTCACCGGCGTGCCGGTGCGCTGGACCGCGGCGCACGCCGTGGCGGCAGACCAGTCCGGCGGTGCGCGGTTCGAGGGCCCGCTAGCATTCGACGCGCGGAACCGGCCGCTGCTTCCGGCCGGGCTCGCCGGCGATCTCGACCTCACGGTGTCGCTCGAGGGCGTCGCACCGTCGGGCGCGGCGGTCGCGCGCAGCTTCCGCCGGCTGGTCCAGGTGCAGGCGCCCGCGGCGCCGGATGCCGCGAGCCCGCCGCCGGCGAGACCACCGGCACCGGCCGCCGCCGACGGGTCGCCGCAGCCGCCCGCCTTCCTCGATCCGAACGCGCTGGTCCGGGCCCTGGCGCCCGGCTACACGGAGAGCTTCCGCCCGGACGCGCCGCCGAGCGTCGAGCTAGACATCCGGTTCGAGACCGACTCCGCCACCCTCTCCGACGTCTCCACCGCTCAGCTCGAGGCGCTGGGCACCGCGCTGACGTCGCGGCAGCTCGAGGGCGCGCGGTTCCGGATCGCCGGCCACACCGACGCCCGCGGCACCGACGCCTACAACCAGGCGCTGTCGGAACGCCGTGCCGAGGCGGTCGCCGCCTACCTGGTGCGGCGGTTCGGCATGACGGCCGCCCATCTCGAGACCGCCGGCCACGGCGAGACCCGCCTCAGGGACCCGGATCGCCCCGACAGCAGCGTCAACCGCCGCGTCGAGGTGACGCTGATCGAGGCACCGCGGCGCGCGGACGGCGAGACGCCGGGTCAGGCCCCCTCGCCGGGCACCGGCACGCAGGGCGGCGGCACGATCCGCTGGTGAGCGACGGCTGGACGGGGACGAGGCAGGGGGCACGAGGCAGGACTGGCCATGGACGACGACATCTTCACCTTGAACCGCGCCGGCGCCAGCAGCGATCTCATCGGCCAGTTCCGCGCCGTGATCGAAAGCGAGCGGTTCGCCGGCACCGGGGTCGGCCGTCGGCTGGCCGCGATCATCGCCGGCATGGGCGGCAGGAACAAGGATTCCGCTGTCCTCGAGCTCTGCCACCTGGTGCACGGGCTCGCCGGCCTGGGGGTGCGCGACGGCAGGCGCCGCCTGCTGTTCTTCCTGTCGCAGCGGCGGGTCACGCCGGGTGCCGTGCACGCCGACCTCGAGCGCATCGCCGGCGAGCGGGCGGCGGCCCCGGCCAACGTCACCCTCGGCGAGCGTGGCCTCGTGATCGACTACGGCGGCGAGCGGTTCGAGATCTGGTACCGCCGGATGCCGGCGCTGATCGCGTTGTTCGAGTTCCTGATGGGGCTCGACGGCGGCGTCTACGCGACCGAGTTCGTCGACACCCTGGACACGATACCGGTTCCGCCCGCCGCGGTCGGCGAGGTCAAGCCCGCGGCCGGCAGGATTGCCAAGCGGCTCCGCGACTTCCGGCAGCACCACATCGCCTGGGCAAGGCACCAGGAGCATTTCGACCGCATAGCGATGTATTTCAAGAAACATGTCCCGGGCGGCGACTGGATCATCGACGACAACGTCATATTCGATTTCTGGACCCGGCATTCCCATGGCGTGAAGAAGCCGATCCGGGAGTACGAGACGGTGTTCCGCGCCTTCGTCGATCTTGCCGCGCTCGCGATGCCGCCCGACCAGGACGACCTGGCCGACTGGGAGGACCCGCTGGACGTCCTCGATCAGCCGGGCGCCCGGGAGATCGGCGTGCTCAAGGGAGCCTCCGAACGCAAGCCGATCGCCAGGCTGATGGAGCACGGGCCGAACGCCGGACGTTTCCCCCACGCATTCCTGCGGTTGGAGAGCTTCGCCCCGGTGCAGAGCACGGTCGCCAACGCCCGGCGCTTCGGCCGGGGCACCGAGGCGATCCGGCGGTCAGTCGCGTGCGAGGACGCGGTGCCGTACGGCGAGGCGATGGCGACCGTGGGCCGCGTCCGCGAGCACCTGCGCACAATGCAGAAGGCGGTCTACCACTGCCTCTACGGCGACGCCCGCAGCCGCGCCACGCCCGAGTTCCGCGCCGAGGCCGCGGCCGCGTTCCGCGGCATCCGCCGCAAGGGCTTCGAGTCCGCCGAGCCGGACGCGGACCGGCGCGAGGCGTTCGCGGAGTTCGCCGGCGCGCTGACGCGCATGACCGGGCTGATCGACGGTTTTCGGAAATCGGTTGAACGACGGGGCGCATCGGCCGGGGGGCTCGATGCGATGTTCACACGCGACCGCGACCTGTTCGCGGCGCAGTTTCGTCGACTTTATGGAGAACCCCAGTGACGCACAGAACCGCCCCCGGCTCCGAGGAGCTGGCGATGCTCCGCACCGATTTCGCGGCCCGGGCCGCAGCCCGCGAGCTGGTGGAGTCCATCGGCTCGCCGGAGCCGGTGACTCAGTTCTCGATGAGCCGCCTGTTCGCCCATGCCACCGGAGCGGCCGGCCGGCCGGACCGCGACGTCGAGGCAGCACTGGCCGCGAGCCCGGCGCTGCGGGCCGCGTACCGGCGCATGGTCGAGGCGACGGCCCTGGTCGCGTTCCCGAGGGCAGCCGCCGCCAGCGACCAGCCCATTCCGGCGCGTGAGACCGACACCGCCCGCATCTCCTTCAAGCGATCGCGGCAGCGGCCGGAGCTGGTCTACGCCGTCGTCGAGCTGAAGGACCCGCAGGCGTCGCCGCCGACCGAAATGGTGGTGTTCGGTGCCGAGGATGTGCCGCACGGGGTTGCACTTCCGGCGCCCGATGGTGGCATCATGCAACTGATTCTTGAATGGGGATCGGACACGGTCGAATGCCTGAGGGACCCGAACGCCACTCTGATCCTGCGCTAGGCCGGATCGCCGTCTACGTCGCCACGACCGCCGGACCGGTCCGGATCGAGCTGGTCGAGCAGGATCCGGACCTTGAGCAGTCGATGGTCGTCCTGACGCGCGACTGGGAGGCACTGCAGGAGATCAGCGGGCGCTACCGTTCCTTTGTCGCCGGCGGCGGGCCGGTCAGCCGCGCCTACGGTCCGGCCGGCGACGTGCCGTTCCGGCTGGAGGTGTCGGGGCGGATCACCTCGGGCGAAAGCTGGAATCTCGGCGTGCTGGTGGCCCACGGGCTGGCGCGCGCCAAGCGGCTGGCCGTCCCTGGCGAGCCGGTGGCACAGATTCTGCTGCTGACCGGCAACCTGGACAGCCAGCTCGGCATCAAGCCGGACATCGAGCATCTCCGGGACAAACTCGACTCCTCACGCGAGCTAGTGGCGTCAGCCCACCGGGACGCGACCCCGATCGTCTTCTGCCTGCCGAACGTCACGGTCCAGGGCGCCGTGCCGGACGGGCTGGAGCTGCTGCGCTTCGACCGCGCCGAGCCGCTGCTGGACCGGTTCGCGATCCCCCACATCACCTCCGGGCCGCCAGGCGGCGACGAGAGTCCACGTCCCCGGGCGGCCTCCCGGCCGGTGTTGAACGGGATGGCGGCGGTCGCGGTCGTGGCCAGCCTGGTCCTGGCCGCGAACGTCATCCCCTGGGATCCCGACCCGCCCCCGCCGCCGGCCCCGGATGCGCCGCGCATCGTCGTGTCGGAGCTCAGCGCCGGCGACGGAACCACATGCCACGCCCTGCAATACGCTGCCTTCGACTCCACGTTCGACCTCGGCGGCGGCGCGACCGCCGACGGCTTCCGGCGACGATTGCTGCAGCCGGGCGCGGACGGCGCCCTGCCGGCGAGCTCGGCGAGTGCCATCTGCGGCCTGAGCATCACCCTGTTTCCAGGAGCCGGGGCGACCCAGACCACTGGTTCGCTTGAGGTGCTGTCCGGTCGCTTGGTTGGCCAAGCCGCACCGATCCGTTCCGAAACGTTTACGGTGCGGACGGTGTGGACATACCATGTGCCAAGACGACCGCCCGAGCCGATCCGCTACACCGTGACCGCGCGATCGGAATCGGGGTCTGAGACCCGCATATCCCACCGTGTGGAGCCTTGAGCCGGCGGCGGCGGACAGGAGGGGGAACGGTGAGCTCGACCGGACGCGTGGACGTCCTGCGGCGTGCGATGGCGGCGCTCCCGGCCGCCGTCATTATTTTTGGGCTGGCCGGCGCCGCGCGCGCCTCGGACGATGTCGCCCGTTCGATCGAGCAGATGGCGCAGCACCTCGCCATCGACATCGACCGCCACCGCACCAACACCGCCGGTCCGTTCCCGGAAGGGCCGCGCGTCCGGGTGGCGATCCTGCCGTTCGACCCGTTGAAGATCCCGGTCCCCGGCTACGTGGCCGAGGAGTTCTCCAGCCTCCTGAAGTCGCACCTGATCCGGGCCGGGGGTGGCGGCATCACGCTGCTGGCGCGCGAGGAGCTCTCCGTCCTGATGCGCGACGCCAGAGACATGGGCGGCGGCGCGGCGTCCGGCGGCCGGTACTCCGCACTGGTGGAGCACGCCGCCGACGTCGACGTGCTGGTGTACGGCACGATCCGGCCGCGCCAGGAGGTCGAGGCGGTCGCCCTTTCCTACGAGGCCCTGGACCGCAAGGGCACCATCGTCTCGGCGGCTGGGCCGAAGATCATCCCAATCGCCGACTACGCGCCGGTTCGGCTGCTGTCGCTCGACCAGGCGGTGACGACGGCGGCCGGCCACTTCCGCAACCGGGCGCACGACATGGAGCGGCTGTTCCAGGGCGCCGTCGTCTACCAGGACACCGGCGCCCGGCCGGCGCTCGACCGGCTGCTGACCGGCCGGCTGGTGGCCCGCCTGACCGACGCGTTCAGCGACCCCCTCACCGGCCGCCACCTGATCCTGCACGACTTCAACGACGCGCCGGCATCGCGCGGGCTGGAGACGGATGCCCGGCCGCTGTTGCCGCCGAACGCGCCGCCGGAACCGCTGTCGGCGACCGATTACGTGCTGAGCGGGAGCTACTGGGAGTTCGAGGACTCCCTCGAGCTTCAGCTCCAGCTGCGCAACCCCGCCGGCGTGACCCATCTGTGGACCGGTCGCATGCGCAAGCGCGGGCTGGCGCCGGCGACCTACCGACCGGTCAACGCCCATACCGGCCGCTTCAACTTCGGCCACATGCGCGAGCGTGACGGCCTCGGTCCGATCGACTTCCGGCTGACCACCGACCGCGGCGAGACGCCGGTCTACCGGATCGGCGAGCTGCTCCGGCTCACCATCGAGCTGGACCGGGACGCCTGGGTGTACTGCTTCTACCACGGTGCCGACGGCAGCACGATCCAGGTGCTGCCCAACCCGTTCTTCCGGCAGAACCTCGGCTCGCCGCATTTCGCCGGCGGCGTGGCGCACCGGGTCCCCGACCCCGAGGCGCGGCAGTTCAACTTCGACCTGCGGTTCCGCCCGCCGACCGGAGAGGAATTGATGAAGTGCTTCGCTACCAGCGAGGACGTGACCGGACGGTTGCCGCCGACGCTGCGCGGGACGGCGCTGGAGGCGCTGCCGGTCGACCTGGCGTCGCGGCTATCGCATGTGTTCCGCACGCTGCCCGACGTCGGCGTCACCGAGGCCAGCGTCGCCGTGACGGTCGAAAAAGCCGAGTGAGGGGCATGGCGGCGCGACAATCGCTCTGTTGGATCCTGCCGGCGCTGCTCGCCGTGCTGCTGCTCGCCTCTGCCCCGGTTCTGGCCGAGCGCCGCGTCGCCCTGGTGATCGGCAATGACGCCTACACCCATCTGCCGGACCTGGCCAACGCCCGACGCGACGCCGAGGCGGTGGGCGCCCGGCTGGAGGCGCTGGGCTTCGAGGTGATCCTGCGCACCGACGCCGACCGGCGCGGCGTCTACCGGGCGCGGGAGGCGTTCGAGGGGGCGCTGCGGCCGGGCGACGTCGCCCTGGTGTTCTACGCCGGCCACGGCGTCCAAGCGCAGGGCCGCAACTGGCTGATCCCGGTCGATGCGCGGCTGGAGGGCGAGTGGGCGCTGGGCTCGGACGCGATCGAGACGGCGGCGCTGCAGGGCTCGATGGCGCGCAGCGGTGCGGCGGTGCAGATCCTGATCCTGGACGCCTGCCGCAACAACCCGCTGCCGGCGAAGTTCCGCGACGTCGCAGCGTCGCGCGGCCTGGAGATCGAGGCCGCTCCGGCCGGGACCGGCGGTTCGGCGGTGCTGTACGCCGCCGCCCCCGGCGAGGTCGCGAGCGACGGCACCCATGGCGGGCACGGCATCTTCACCGCCGCCCTGCTGGAGGCGCTGCAACGGCCGGCCCGTCCGCTCGAGGCGGTGTTCCGGGAGGTGAACGGCCGGGTGCGAAAGCTCACCGGCGACCGCCAGAAACCGTGGCTGAGCGTGTCGCTGCCGCGCGACTTCTATTTCGAACAACCAGAGTCGATGCCGGTGGCGCAGCCTCGACAGACGCCGCCGGCGGCCGGCGAGGACGCGCTGGTCTGGGGAACCATCCAGTTGAGCGAGCGGCAGGACGACTTCGTGCTGTTCCTGGAGCGCTACCCGGACAGCCCGTTCGCGCCGCTCGCAAAGCGCCGGCTGGCGGCGCTGGCGCCGGCGACGCCCCCGGCACCGCAACCTCCCGCACTGGAGGTGACCGCGCTGGAGCGGACCCTGGTGGTGACCGCGTCGCTGCTGAACGTGCGGGAGATGCCGGGCGGCAAGAAGACCGGCACGCTGGCGGGCGGCACCGAGGTGGTCGTGACCGGCGAGACCACGGCCGACGCCGCCCGCTGGTACCGGATCGCCCTGGCGGGCGGCGCTGCGGGCTGGGTGGCTGCGGGTTATCTCGGGGACAAGCCCGAAGCCGGCCCGGCGACGCCGGCGGTCGGCATGTATCCCGAGCGCCCCAGATACGAACCCGGCGACACGTTCCGGGACTGCCAGGAGTGCCCCGAGATGGTGGTGATCCCGCCGGGCGAGTTCTGGATGGGGTCGCCGGAGAGCGAGGTGGGCCGGGAACAGCGCGAAGGCCCGCGCCACCATGTGCGGATCGGGTCCGCACTGGCGGTCGGCAAATACGAGGTGACGTTCGCGGAGTGGGATGCGTGCGTGGCGGCGGGCGGCTGCTCGCATCGCCCGAAACCCGGCGTCTGGTGGCGCGACCGGAGCCCGGTGATCGGTGTGACCTGGGAGGATGCACAGGGCTACGTCGCGTGGTTGAGCCGGCGGACGGGCGCGAAATACCGTCTTCTGTCGGAGTCTGAGTGGGAGTACGCGGCGCGAGCCGGG
>Ga0209024_1002210_pt1 | contig 12082 bp, 12 predicted proteins | sample AutmiccommunBRH5_FD_187380 | JGI IMG/M metagenome (GOLD analysis project Ga0209024, IMG submission 187380) | Deep subsurface microbial communities from Mt. Terri, Switzerland - Autotrophic microbial communities BRH/5 (SPAdes) (version 2) | ecosystem: Environmental > Aquatic > Deep subsurface >...
CGCGTTCGGGTTTCAGGTTGATAATCGTCTCGAACATTTCCATCGGCGCCGGATCGGTCGCCGTATCGGCGCGGCCCGCCTTGCCCCAGACCGAAGCGACCTCGGGAAAGCCGGCGATGATCCGGTTCTGCGTCTGCAGCAGCTCGGCCGCCTTCGTCACCGAAAGACCCGGCAGCGTGGTCGGCATGTAGAAGAGCGTGCCCTCGTTGAGGTTCGGCATGAATTCCGAGCCGATGCGGCTGAGCGGCACCACCGTGACGGCAAGCACGAGAACGGCGGCGAGGATGGTGACGCCCCGGGCGCGCAGCACCAGCGCGATCACCGGCCGGTAAAGCCAGATCAGCGCCTTGTTGAGCGGATTGCGGGCCTCCGGCACGATCCGGCCGCGGATGAAGAGCGTCATCAGCACCGGCACCAGCGTGATCGAGAGAAGGGCGGCGGCCGCCATGGCGAAGGTCTTGGTGGCGGCAAGCGGCTTGAAGAGGCGGCCTTCCTGCGCCTCCAGCGTGAATATCGGCAGGAAGGAGACGGTGATGATCAGCAGGCTGAAAAAGAGCGCCGGCCCCACTTCTTGCGCCGCCTCGATGACGACGGCGGTGCGCGAGGCGCCGGGCGGCGCATGATCGAGCCGCTTGTGGGCGTTTTCGATCATCACAATCGCCGCATCGACCATGGCGCCGATCGCAATCGCGATGCCGCCGAGGCTCATGATGTTGGAGGGAATGCCGAGCGCATGGGTCGCGGCCAGCGCCATCAGAATACCGACCGGCAGCGTGACGACGGCGACAAGCGCGCTGCGCGCATGCCAGAGAAAGAGGAAGCAGACCAGCGCCACGACGATGCTTTCCTCGACCAGCGTGCGCACCAGCGTGTCGATGGCGCGGCGAATGAGTTCGGAGCGGTCATAGACCTCGACGATTTCGGTGTTGCCAGGCAGGCTCGGCGCAACGGCCGCAAGCTCGCGCTTGACGTTTTCAATGACATCGAGCGCGTTGGCGCCGTGGCGCTGCAAGGCGATGCCGGAAACCGCTTCGCCCTCGCCGCCCATTTCGGCGACGCCGCGCCGCTCGTCTGGCGCGAGTTCGACGCGGGCCACATCGCGCAGCAGCAGCGGCGTACCGCCCTCGGCGCGGAGCACGATCTTTTCGATATCCTCGATGCCGGCGAGATAGCCGCGGCCGCGGATCATGAATTCGGTTTCGGCAAGCTCGATGGTGCGGCCGCCGACATCCATATTGCTGGCCCGCACCGCGCCGGCAATATCGGCAAGCGTCAGGCCCGTGCTTTTCAGCAGCAGCGGATCGACGATGATCCCATATTGCCGGACGAAGCCGCCCACCGTTGCGACTTCGGCGACGCCCTCGGCGCGCGAAACGGCAAAGCGGACCTGCCAGTCCTGCAGCGAGCGGAGTTCGGAGAGGTTCAGCTCCGAGGATTTCAACGCATATTGATAGACCCAGCCGACGCCGGTCGCATCCGGCCCGAGCGATGGCGTGACGCCATCGGGCAGGCGCTCCGATGCCGCGCTCAGATATTCGAGGACGCGGCTTCGCGCCCAGTAGAGATCGGTACCATCCTCGAAAACGATATAGACGAAGGAAACGCCGAAGAAGGAAAAGCCGCGCACGACGCTGGATCGCGGCACGTTGAGCATTGCGGTCGCGAGCGGGAAGGTCACCTGGTCCTCGACGACCTGCGGCGCCTGGCCTGGATAGTCGGTGACGACGATCACCTGCGTGTCCGACAGGTCCGGTATCGCGTCGAGCGGAATGCGCGCGATCGAATAGATGCCGGCGACAATCGCAAAGAGCGCGCCGATCAGCACCAGAACGCCGTTGCGTGCCGACCAGCCGATGATGCCCGAGATCATGGCGCCGCCGCCTCCGTCGTGAAGACCGAAAGCGCGGTCTGAAGATTGCTCTCGGCATCGATCAGGAAGATGCCGGAGGTGACGATCTCCTCACCGGTGGCGAGACCCTCTTTGATCTCGACATCGGCGCCGGCGCGGGCACCGAGGCGAACGTCGCGCGGTTCGAAAAGCCCATCGCCGCGCGCGACGAAGACGATCTGGCGGGCGCCATCATCAATGACGGAGGCGGCCGGAACCGCGAGCGCCGCTTCGTCGCCGACCGGCGCCCCGATCTCGACGCGCACGAAATGGCCGAGCTTGAGGCGCCCGTCCGCGTTCGGCACGACGAGCCGGACCCGGCCCGAGCGGGTCGTCCGGTCTATATCGGGATAGACGAAATCGACAATCGCCACATGCATTTCGCCAGGCATCGCCGGCATCGACAATTGCGCGGTCTGGCCGGGCCGGACAAGCGCGAGGTCCTGTTCGGCGATTTCGGCCACCACCCAGAGGCTCGACAGATCGGCGATCCGGAAGAGTGTATCGCCGGCCGCAAAGCGCATGCCGTCGAGCGAGGGTTTTTCGAGGACCGTGCCGCCGAGCGGCGCCTCGAAGGTCACCACGCGCGCCGGCGCGCGCGTGTGCGCCATTTCGGCAATGGTGGCGCCGGAAATGCCGAAGAGGCGGAGGTTTTGTGCGGCGCGCTCGACGTCGCGGCCGCCGCGCGACAGCGCCGAGAGATAGTCGGCCTGTTTGCGCAACAACGCGTCGCTCTCGATCCAGGCTGTCAGCAGCGGCGCGCCGGCCGCCACCGTACCGCCGGTCGTGCGGACATCGAGACGTTCGACGAAGCCGTCGAAACGCGCCGTCACCAGCGCGACGCGTGCCTCGTCCGCCATCACGGTGCCCGCACCCCGGACCCGGCGGACGAGATCGCGACGCTCGACCGCCACGGTCCTGACGCCGGCGCGCTGCATCTTTTCGATGCTGACGCGGACGGTTCCGGCGGTGCCCGCCAGTTCGTCCTCGTAAACGGGAATGTAGTCCATTCCCATCGAGTCCTTCTTCGGCACCGGCGATATGTCGGGCAGGCCCATCGGGTTGCGGTAATAGCGTATCTTCCGGTCCCCTGCCGCTGGCGCGGCAGGGGTTGCATCGGCTTTTTTCTCGACGGCCGCGTAGATGACGACGCCCTTGACGGGCGCCGGAACACCGTCGACTTCCGCTACGATCGTGAGCGCCCATCGGCCGGCCATCACGATCTTCGTCTCGAAGGCCAGGACATCCGCGCTGTCGGCGGGAACCGGCGTGAGCGGTGTATCCATCATCGCCATGCCGTCGGGACCCATATCGAGCCGCGTCGAGACAATGTCGACATTTCCGGCCGGCACCGGCTTGCCGCTCGGGTCAAGCAACCGGACCTCGATCCGAACGCCCTCGCCGACGGATATTTCATCCGACACGGCCTCGAACTTATAAGCTTGAGACTGCGCGCCGGCGACGTTCCATATGCCGGCCGCCGCCGCGACCGCCACAAGCACGGCAATCGCGGACGCTTTGGGTAAGCGAACCATAAGACTCTCCTGAAGCTGATGTGACGATTGACGCGCAACCGGAAGGGCCGCGCGCCGGTGAGTCACACCGCTTTGGGAGGCCGTCGCAGGGGAGCGGGAGAAAGATCGGCCCGGCCGATATCCGGCTCGCGAGCCGCCCTGATTGCATGCCTGGCCGGGACAAATCCGGGCGCCGCGGCGAGTTGAAGCGGCAGCTTGCCGCAGGCGGTCATGCAGAAAGCCGAGCTGTCGCAGGCTGTCGTGTCGGCACGATCGCAATCGTCGCAGCACGGCCCCGCCATCCCGGCCATGGCATCCGCCGCAGACGGCGAGGCGCCGCTGTCGGCCATCATGTGTGCCGACATCATCATATCGAGACCGGTCATCGGCGCCGCAACGCCCGTCAGCAGTACGGCAAAGGCCAGCAGCGCCGCGAGCCAGTGACGGCGGCGGGCGACACACCTGTTTCGAGGGCGGCCGAGGCTTCGTTTCATGAGGTCAGGTTAGCACAGACATTCTTTCTGCTGACTTCACAAAATCGTGCCACGCGCACCAGACAGACATTGCCTTCCCAGGAAATACTGGAGAAAAAGGGACGACATGCCCTGGTTCACTACAGTTGCTATGGGCGCCCGAAGCCAGGCTCGGTCCGAGCCATCGGGACGAACCCCGGCAATGACTCCACAGCACGCAGCCATGCCCGGATGGCGGGATAGGGCTCAAGGCTGATATGGCCTTCGGGAGCATGTGCCGCATAGGTATAAAGCGCCACATCCGCGATTGTCGGCAACGCGCCGACCAAAAATGTGCTCCCAGCCTGTAAATGCCCGTCCATCACCTCGAAGAGTTGCCGCGCCGTCGCGTGTGCGCGTGCCATGTCATGTCTTGCATTGAAAATGCCGACGAGACGTGCGTAGCCAGGACCCGTCAGCAGCGGACCTGCGGCTATGGACAGCCAGCGCTGAACCTCCGCGGATTGTGCAGGGTCCACTGGATACCAACGCCGCTCCGCATCGTAGACAGAGGCAAGATAGACGAGGATCGCATTCGAATCCGCCAGTATAAAACCGTTGTCTGCAATGACAGGAACCTGCCCAAATGGATTTCTTGCAAAGAACTTTTCCGTCTTGTGTTCGCCTTTTCTGAGATCGACATCGATCACCTCGACGGGGAGATCAAGAAGCGACAGAAAGAGCTCAACCCGGTGCGAGTGCCCCGAAAGATGAAATCGATAGAGAGTGACGGGTTTGCGGGGCATTGTGCACCTCATTTCGCAGGCGACGATTCGATACGCCGCGCCAGCGCGGCTTCGAGTTCAGCAATGCGGGCCATCAAGGGCGCCGTCACGGCACCTAATTCTTCCGGCATATATCGCTCGGAGATGTGCTGCGGACAGTTCCAGTCGAATCCTTCAATCGAGATAACGAACGCCCGTTCGATCCTGGCTCTGTAGTCCGGCATCTCCAGACGCGACAGCACAGCTTGTTCGTCAAGTCCGATGATCCGTGCCCGGCCAAACAACTTCAGACGGGTCTTGTTCGGGTAGTCCATGAAGAACAGGGACACTCGGTCGTCCATCGTCAGATTCCCGACGCTTACATACTGGCGGTTGCCGCGGAAATCCGCGAAGCCAATCGTGCTCTCATCGAGCACGCGCACGAAGCCGGTCGGTCCGCCACGGTGCTGGATGTAGGGCCAGCCCGTCTCGCTGACTGTGGCCATGTAGAGTGAGTTCCGTCCAGCGATGAACCCCGCTTCGGCTTCGGTCAGCCGATAGTTCACCTGGGCTGGCACGCTTTCCATTCGAGCGTAGGAACTCCGGCTTCCCATCTCCTCCTGTACGTTCTTCACAGTTGGCGTGAAGGCGATCTCGGCAAAGTGATGCGGCATGGCTTCCTCCTGCGGGGCCCTGCCCGCCCGTTATTGACTGAGCGCCGACACGTCCGATCCAGAGGCATTCGTGCTCAGAAGGTGAAGTTTCGTCAGGAAACGCTCATCATGTGGATGCGAATGAGATCATCGACACCATTTGCAAGTATCAGCAAAGGGCGGGCGCGGCCGAAGTCGCGCCCGCCGCCTACCCGACGTTCAAGCAGCCTTGTTCAGTTCGATCGTGGGAAAGTCGATCTCGACCTGGGTCGCCTTGCCGAGCAAGTTGGTGAAGATGTTCACCGCGACATGCGTGATGATCTCGATGATCTCGGCGTCGGAGTGGCCCGCCGTGCGCACCGCATCGAACTCGCCCTTGCTCACCTGCCCGGTATGCTCGACAAGCGCGCGGGCGAATGCCAGCGCCGCCTCTGCCTTGGCGTCCGACGAGCGGCCGGCACGGTTTGCAAGCATCTCCTCATTGTCGAGACCGGCTTTGCGGCCGATCGCCGTATGCGCGGAGACGCAATACTGGCAAGCGTTCTGTTCCGCCACCGAGAGGGCAATGCGCTCCCGCGTTTGCGGATCGAGGACGCCCGCGCCTGCAATGCTGTGGATGCCCAAGAAGGCGTTCAGAGCGGCCGGCGAATTCGCCAGCACACGTATGAAATTCGGAACCATGCCAAGGCCGGCCTGGACGGCGTCCAGTAGCTGTTTGGTTTCGCCGGTGGCTGTCTTCGGGTCGATTACGGCAACACGAGCCATGATGTCAGTCCTTCCGTAGCGGTAATGCGGCGCTCCAACAGCGCCAGTCCAACGCAACTTGGCCCATTGCCACTGTCGAAAGAATATGTAAAAAGCGAAATACTTTATTCCATTTAAGGGAATAATAATGGACAGACTCCATGAGATCGAAGTTTTTGTCGCGGTCGCAGACGCCGGCAGCTTTACCAAGGCCGGCACGCGGCTGCGCCTCTCACCCCCGGCGGTCACGCGCGCGATTTCCGCGCTTGAGGATCGCCTCGGCGCGCGCGTCTTCAATCGCACGACCCGGAGCCTGACGATCACCGAGGTCGGGCAGCGTTTCCTGGAGAATGCACGGCGCATCCTCTCGGACATCGACACGGCCGAAAAGGAGGCGGTCGGCGAAACAGCGATGCCGCATGGCCACCTCGCCATCACGGCCTCGGTGACATTCGGCCGAGCCGCGCTGGCGCCGGTCGTCTGCAGCTTCCTCGGCCAGCACCCGCGGGTATCGGCATCCGTTCTTCTGCTCGATCGAGTTGTGAATCTGGTCGAGGAGGGGATAGATATCGCGATACGCATCGGACATCTGCCGGACTCGAACCTGATTGCCAAAAGAATTGGCGAAGTCCGTCAGATATTAGTCGCGAGTCCGAATTATCTCGCCAGGCGCGGAACACCAGTTTCGCCGTCGGATCTGCGGCTCCATTCCGTAATAGCCTTCACAGGCCTCATGCCAAACCGCGAGTGGCACTTCTTGAACGGGCAGAAACCGGGTAGCGTGACCCTTCGTCCGGCACTCGAGGTCAATGACGCTCTCGCCTCCATTCAGGCTGCGGAAATGGGACACGGCATAACAACAACACTGTCCTACATGGTGAGTGACCGGATCCGGGACGGGAAGCTGACAACGGTGCTTGACACATTCACGCTTCCCCCCCAACCGGTTCACTTGGTCTATCCTCACGCGCGTCTCGTGGCACCCAAAATTCGCGCATTCATTGATTTTGCAGCGCCTCGGTTGAAGACCACTCTCGACCAGTTGACTTGAAAGACCTCACCGGACTCAACACTGCCTGCGTTGCACCCGGCATTGAGCGTTACAACAGCCGGCCTGCTACGGCGCGACCAGCATTTCGGAAAGCTCGTTGATCAGAGCATTTTCATTCGCGAAATCAAGGATGCCGGAAGCAAACAGCGAAATGCCACCATGCATCAGAATGAAGTTTTTCATCACTGTACGACGGCGTGCAACGGGATCGGTCTGCTGGCCCGCCGACACCCGCATTGCCTCGGTGATCACCTGATGTACTGCCTTCTGAAGCTCCGGCTTTTCCTTCAGCGTGGCATGCGGCCTGCTTGTCATCAGGCCGTAGATCATCGGATTCTTCAGCGCGAAACGCGCATACATCCGGGTGAACTCGATCATATTGGATGTTCGCTTCAATCTCTCCGCGAGCTTTGAGAACGCCTCCGCGGCGACGCAATCGAGCAGCGCCTGCCGATCCGGGAAGTAGTTGTAGAGAGATCGGTGCGCCACCCCGATGTCGGCTGCAACCTGACGGAGGCTGAGTTTCTCATGCCCTTCACTAGCGATCATTCGATGGGCAACGACTACTGCCTCCCGCCGGATATTGCCATGCCTATAGGTTGAGCGTTTTGAAGCGCTCTCCCTATCGTTATTCCGCCCGGGAATCGAAGGCATGAAGGCAAAAACCGTACAGGTTTCACTATTGCCGAATGCAGATACAAGCTCTCGACAATGTCTGAGGATATCAGAATCTATGCGCGCTCAAAGCGCCTCTTGTAGTTCTCAAGTGTTATCTCCGTGTCGATCGCCGTCCTGACGGCGGCGACAGCCTGCGATCTGACTCTTTTCTTGGTCGCCGCAAAATGGGTGAGGTCCACATTGACATAGGTACCCGCGATTTGTCGGGCCGAAGGGAGGAGTTCTTCCGCGCTGGTCAACCGGTCGAGATAACCGGCTGTCAGTGCCTCGGCGGGTGACAGAAGCTCGCCTGTCACAATTCTGTTGAAGTAAGGCGGTGTTAGCCGATACCGCGCGATTTCGATTGCGAAATGCGGGATTGTCAGCCCGATCAACACTTCATTGAGGCCAATCCGAAACGGGCCGTCTACACCAAGGCGTATGTCCGACGTCAACATCAGGAAAGCGCCCATGGGCAGGGCATGACCGTTGCTTGCCACAATGACAGGCCAGGGGTACTCGATCAGACGCAAGGCAAGTTCTGCACCCGACCTGAGCATCCCATGACTTTCTTCTGCGTTGTTTCGTGCGAATACATTCATATCGAAGCCGGCAGAGAAGACGTTCTCCCTGCCGGTCAGAATAATGATGGCTTCATCACTCCCAGCCCGGTCAAACGCGGCGTGCAACGCACGCAACATGTCCGACGACATGACGTTCGCCTTTCCATCGTCGAAGGAAATCCGCGCGATTCCCGATTCAAGTTCATAGTTCACAAGTTCTGACATCGGCATCTCCAAAAACATCCAGTGGATGTTTTATTCAATTCCCTATTTTCCATCAAGCCGATTCCGAGCAAAGCATTTTGCAAAATCGAACCTTTTTTTTAGATTTCCCTTCTTCTCGTGTTGACCCAGCATCAAACGGGCGATATCGGTAATAACTGTACCTTTCGGTACAACCGCACCCAAGGAGTCTCTTTTCATGTTAGATCGCCCTCCCCTCCCGCCCTTCACGAAAGAAAGCGCCGCGAAGAAGGCGAGAATGGCGGAAGACGCGTGGAACAGCCGCGACCCGGCCCGAGTCGCACTTGCCTACACACCGGACAGCCGCTGGCGAAACCGTTCAGAGTTCTTTGAGGGGCGTGAGAGAATCGAGGAATTTCTCAACCGAAAATGGAAACGCGAGCGCGACTATCGACTGATCAAGTCGGTTTGGGCGTTCGAAGCGAACCGTATCGCGGTTCGCTTCGCCTATGAATGGCACAACGACAGCGGTGACTGGTTCCGAAGCTACGGCAATGAACAATGGGAGTTCGACGAGGCCGGTTTGATGCGGCGTCGGGAAGCAAGCATTAACGACCTGGATATCGCCTTGAACGACCGGCTCTTTCTATGGCCCCTTGGTCCGCGCCCGGCCGATCATCCCGGCCTTGATGAACTCGGCCTTTAGCCCGGAATTATGGCCAGACCGCAATCCGACAGGGCGCACCTTCTTCCGCTTATCGCCGAAGTGTTCCGCGATCATGGATATGAAGGTGCCAGCCTGAACCTCATCGGCAACGCCACCGGGTTGGGAAAAGGCAGCCTCTATCACTTCTTCCCTGGCGGCAAGGAAGAGATGGCGGATGCGGTTCTCAGCGAAATCGGCAACTGGTTTGAGCACAACATATTCGATGTCTTGCGCGGATCGGATCAGCCGGAGGCGGCACTCTTGAAAACCCTCGATGCCACCGCCGAATATTTCCGCTCCGGCCGACGTATTTGCCTTGTCGGTGCATTCGCGCTGAGCGACACACGCGATCGTTTCTCGTTTGTGCTACGTCGCTATTTCAATGATTGGCGACTGGCGATGGCATCCGCTCTCGAGAGATCGGGTCACTCGCCGGCCGACGCGAAACTCCACGCGGAAGACGCTATATCGAGTATTCAGGGGGCGCTGGTTCTTGCCCGTGCGCTCAATGAGGCAGACGTCTTTGCGCGCGCGCTCGACCGGGTTCGCACCCGGCTGCCGGCAGGCAGAGCCGCCACGAAGCGCTGAGTATGAGGCCCAATAAAGAAGCAATGAGGTCCCGGACATCCGACAGGCGGTTTTCGGGACCTCTGCTTGATTGCAAACGGGCCTCACTCAGATGACGGTCGGCAAGGCGTGGTCAGACGGACTCAATCCGTCGTACCGCTTCATCTGTTGTCCAAAGGGCGTTGGCGACATAGCGGAAGTTCACGAGAGCAGCATGGTAGCCATCCCCTTCGGGGACTTTTGCCGCAGCCGTCGCATCGCGAACGACCGCGACTTCATAGCCGCGCTCGAGAAGGTCGTAGAGATGTGCCTGGACGCAAAGATTGGCGGACATGCCGGCAAGGATCACCTTGTCGACTCCACGCTTGCGCAGCTGGAGATCGAGATCGTTTGTGGAAGGACCGTAAACCTTGTGCGGGCTTGTGATGATCGTCTTGCCGTCGAGGATCAGATCTTTGTACTCCGGCATGAAGTCCGCACCCGAACCATCGAAACCCTTGAGATTGAGCGGCCCCGCCCGGTCAAACATTCCGATGGCATGCATCAGCTTCTCGAGAGGACCGGAGAACTTCCAGCCATGATCGGTCGGATAATAATAATGTGGCGATACCGCCACGACCAGACCGGCTTTCTTTGCTGCTTTGAACAGACGGCCGATATTCTCGACGGTCTTGTGCTCGGTTACGCTTTCGCCGACTACGCCCCAGGCGACGCCTTTGGGACTCAGAAAATCGATCAGCGGATCGACAACGACCAGCGCAGTGTTGTCCTGTCCAATTACGACGTCGGACGCGGGAAGTGCCGGCTCGGAGGGATCGGCGTAGAGGGGGGGCGTTTGCGCCTGTGCGGCGCTATGCCCGGCTACAACCGCGGCAGCAGCGACCGAGGCGGCAGCGGTTCCGCGAAGAAGACTGCGCCGGTTCAGATTGTTGTGATTTGCGTTTCTATCGTGATGGTCGCACATGATCCGGTCCTGATGTTGGTTGGATATGACGCGACTATCTGCGGATGGATGTGCCTTATTGTCCGGAACAGGTATCGTCCCGGTAAATCCCGCTACCCGGACTAACGCGAGAGAAGCGCCAAAGCCAATGGATTTCGATCAAATTCTGGATGCAGTCGACGTCTCTATTGAGCCCTTCGCCTTGTGCGAGATCAAAGGAAGGTCGTCGCTCGGCCTCGGACGCCGGTCCCACGCCACTCTTCACTATTTCCTCGCCGGAGAAGGAACGGTCAGCGTAAACGGCCATAGACCGATACCAGCCATTGCAGGGTCCGTCATTCTGGTTCCAGCCTTCGCTGAGCACAGCATTCACTCCTCCGGCTCGCGCTTTACCGCATTGCCGGAATGCCACCCACTCGATGTTTCGATCGAGCACATACAGACCGGCACCGGTCGTGGAACACTCGCTGCAATTTGCGGAAGGGTTTCAGTCGTTTATCGCGGTCTCAGCGGTACGATGGACCTTCTCAACACCCCTATAATCGAAACACTGGAACCGGATGATCGGGTGAGAACCGCACTCGAAGAGCTGATCAATGAACTCGCAGATCCCAAAATCGGAACGCGAGCACTGGCGCGCGCACTCCTGCTTCAATGTATCATCCTCTTGTTCAGGCGGCGCCTGCAGGCCGACGACAAATCGCTTTCATGGATGCGGGGGCTCGCGGACGAGGGGCTATGGGCAGCGCTCCGTGCGATGCTGGACCATCCGGAGCGGTCGCACACTGTCGACACGCTTGCCGAATGCGTCGGCATCAGTCGAGCGGCCTTCGCAAGCCGGTTCAGCACCGCATACGGGACCGGACCCATCGACATGCTCAGGACCATTCGCCTCCGGCGCGCCGCTGAGCTTCTGGCGAATTCCCAGATTCCGGTGAAGCGCGTGGCGCAAATGGTCGGCTATGACAGTCGGACCTACTTTTCCAGAGCCTTCAAGGACGAGCACGGTCTTCCCCCGGAAGTCTTCAGACGCACCATTTCCGACGGCGCCGCCGCATGAAACACTTTGGCTCATTGTGCGGGAGAGTTGCCAATAGCGAGGATTTGTTCGAGGCTTTCAAAAAAACGGAACGGCGACGTTCAAAATCCTTCGATATAGTCGGGCTGTGCTTCAGGTGCGGCGGCCTGGAACGCGGGTAAATTCTCGCACCTCTCGACAATACGGTTAAGCCGGGGATAGTCGTCAAGCGGCACGCCGAAACGGCGATAGTTGACGTGCTGCGGTACAAGAAAGATATCCGCAATGCCCGATTCGCCGCCAAAGCAGAACGGCATTTCCTTTTCACTTGCCAGCATGTTCTCAAGCGCCGAAAACCCGAGCCTCGCCCAATGGAAAT